>Ga0207087_1112_pt1 | contig 17872 bp, 20 predicted proteins | sample Alteio_BWMinHeat_51_FD_153544 | JGI IMG/M metagenome (GOLD analysis project Ga0207087, IMG submission 153544) | Enriched cells from forest soil in Barre Woods Harvard Forest LTER site, Petersham, Massachusetts, United States -... | ecosystem: Environmental > Terrestrial > Soil > Temperate forest >... | reverse complement strand
GCTATGAGTAGGCAAATCGTGTAAAAACATATTCTGGTGGATGGTAGCACAGAGGTCCTTTTCTTTGAGAACTGATCAAAAGAAATGCTACCCGCAGATAAGAATCGATTGCAAGCATGCCGCATCCGGCTTATTCAGTAAGTCCGATAAAATGGTCAACTATGGTGATAAAGGTATCTAATTTTTCAGTCATTTCCTGCGCTCTTGTATGCAGATAATTACGCTTATCATTTTCTTCGTGCTGCTTTTTCCTGTTAGTGATAGTTGCTAATTTTTCCTGTTGGGCATTAGGCCAGTTGGAGAGGTTAACATCTTGGTGATGGGAGTAAAATGCGCGCATAGCGTGGTTTCCTGATCTTGTTGAGCCGTTATGGTGTACTTGATAGGCCTGTTTAATATGTTGAGATACTGGTATATGTGAGCATGCATTTGACATGAGGGGAAAATAATCTGATAGTGTGCGATTTGAAGAACTAGCATATGCAGTATTCTGTGTATTAGGAGTCACTTTAGAAGGTCCTAGGTGCGGCAGTATGCAGTGCAGAAAGAGTGATAATACGAGCGGCCCAGCTTTGAGCACGTAAGCCATTTTCTTAATCAGATGCCAATTCAGGAAATTATTCTTTTCAACTGGCTCTACTGTTGGAACGATTTTTGCAGAGGGATTCTTTTTACCCAAAGATACTGTTTTGCGCGCACGAATGGGTCTTGAACAACGATGCTTTTTTGTCAGCGTTTTTGGTGCAATCAGCACAGAACCGTTACTGTTGCATAGGTGAAAAACATTTTTAGGCCGTGTTAAACACGGTGAGGAAGAACGATCTTTTCTAGTTCTTGAAGTTGCGACGAGCGGTAATTGGGCATTAGTAAATTGTTGATAAAGAGAAAATGCTTCTTCTTGTTGAGATGATCGGACAAGGGCAATTGTTTGGTTGGGATACAATTGAGTGAGCCATTCAATCATATCTGAGCTCTTCAGGTTGCCAGTCAATGCTATTACTAAGGTATCTTTCTTTTTCATGAGTAACCTCTTACATATAACGCACGCTTTTTTATTAGTGACAAGCTGGTAGAATCGGCTCAATCTTCCTTTGTTTAATGATAATTAAATTGATAATATATTCATTCCTTCCAGTCAGGTGAGTATAGGAATGTGAGAATATTCTGTCAACTAGATGAAAAAGAGACATATCTTAAAAAAAATAGTATCGATTATTCGCACGGGAGTGCGGTATTATGAATTCCAAACAGACAAGATTAGAAGGCCGCATTTTATGGCTGATACGAAACCATGTGGTAGAAGAACAAAGTCAATTGCAAAAACTGCTAGCACATGAAGGTTTTAATACTCCGCAAGCGACCTTATCGCGCCGATTGAAACAATTGCGAGTGGTCAAAGTTAATGGAAAATATCAAGCAGTCGAGCAGGAAGTGCCTGCAACGGCAGTATCATTTCCCATCCTGAAAATAGATCTGTGTCCGCCGAATTTAGTAGTGGTGCATACGATCCCTGGCCACGCGTCGAGCATGGGTTATTTTATAGACAAAAAATATGGCGTAAAGACAAAGGATGTGGCCAGCCGGCAGAAGGGCGTTCTGGGCACTATTTCCGGCCATGATACGCTTCTAGTAGTGGTTGAAAATATCCATGCTTTACGTACTCTGGCCGATTATTTGGAAAAGCTTAATAGCGGCGAAAAATAGCGATCTGTGGCTTCTGAGTGACCTTTATCTTCTTTTTTAGACCCCTCCAGTCCTTATTGACAAATAGTTAATTTTTGATAGAATTAGAGGTAAATAGGCCCTTTGTGAGGGTTTATCAAAATAAATGGAAAAATGGAGGTTTTACCATGAATAAATACCTAATTTTAGCTTTGGTTGCCCTGATCGGGCTTTCAAGCGCTCAAAACGTGCATGCGATGGATGCTGTGGAGGATTCTATAGCGTCTGCCGGTTTTTTTATGGCAGCTGCAGGTTTCGAAATCTTTAATCTATGGTCGTATATGCCTAAATTCTCCAAATTAGATAACAAATATTTAAGATCTATTGCTCTAGTAGGCAGCTTATCTGGTGCACTATTGCGAATAAAAAATCCATTGTCACCACGCTCTGAGGTAGAGCGCGAAGAAGTGGTAATCGATTTAATGAGCTTGGAAAATGGTCGGTTTGGGCTTTTTGCAGTGGTTGGCAACTATATGAGTCCACGGCTCATCATAGAAAGTGATCATGCCACTCGTAAAATGAGAAAAGATTACATTATTGCTCAAGTAGAAACGGGGCTTTTCACATTGGGATTCAGCCAGAGATTGGTACGCAGTAAATTAATGTTTGCCGATATTGATGGTATGCGCACTGAAAGACACTTATGCGGTTCTTCGTGCCAGACATTAGCCTTTTTGGATAGCTTCTTAACTGAGTATGTGGTGCCTGAAGATCGTAATGCAAACGACATAGAGAGTGAAGAAAAGAATGAACGAGAGAAATAAGCAATAACAAAAAGACGGAGGTTTACTATGAATAATTATCTAACTATCGCATTAGCCAGCATGTTCTGCTTGGTAAGTGCACAAAATACACAGGCGAGTCCAAGCTGGAAAAGAGTTATCGGACTGAGTTCGATTGCAGCAGGTTTGGCATACTACTGCGCGCCACAGGAGTACAAAAAGGCAGCAATAGCAGTTGGTGCTCTTGGAATGGCAGGTGCTGCATTGTACAAAATGGTATTCGGACGTCCTGACATTACCATAAGGGTGTGGAATCCAAATGCATATGCTTCGTATGTGCAAAAACAACCATTGCAGGTGTCGGTGAATATTAATGGCAAAGCTACAGTTTTTGCTTTGAGAAAATCTAAAAATGCCACACCGGTTTCTTATAATTCTCAAAATTGTATCAATGCAACATCAGGTAAAGAGATCGCTGATCATGTCATTCTTGCTATGCAACCAATAGTGAAGATAAGAGAATTCGACTGTGACTTTGGCGGCACCGTGGGGGTTTCCCTCCAATCTTTGAGTAAAAGAGTTAGGCGTTATGAGTGTCGGGAGACCATAGAGAACTGGTTTAGTGAAAATGCTGGAATAGAATGGATTGACTAAATGGTACGTTAATTCAACCGAAAAAAATAAAAAAGGGTGTCCAATTTGGACACCCTTTTTTATTTAATATCATACTCCGGAATATCGGCTAATCGCCAGAGCGCAAGGCTTTTATCAAAGGCGATTGGTCCCGCTTCCCCTTCGTAAAGAATCACTAACGGTTCAGGAAAATTAAATGGTGGCAATTCCAAATTAATCGGGCGTACCCAAATTAAGGTACGTATTTCAGCAGGCAGCTCAGCATTTGTTCTTTTCTGTGGGTAGTGGGAAGTAATTAAATAGCGAGCGCCTGTTTTTTTGAAATTGTTGATGGTGCGCATAATGTCGACATTAAAAAGCAACGGAAATAATGATCGACACAAAATAATATCTGCTTTTGGCAGCTCGTCAGTGATAACGTTTGCATGGATGAACGTGCAGGTGCCTGAGGCAAATGACGCCTTATTTAATTCAATCAGCTCTGGCACAATATCAACGCCGATGTACTGCGCAAGAAAAGGCAATTGCATCAACTTAAACCAATTCAGATCGCCACACGCCGCGTCAAGCAGTATTGCTGGGGCGCCAATTTCGGTGCACAGTTCTTCTAAAATGGCTGGCAAGTGTATGCGAATTGCACCCGTGTGATCGAGTGATGCACCAACTCCTGAACGTGATTCGGCGCCCATCCATAAGTTGTTTTGGTAAGCGAGGCAAAATAGTTCTTGCTCAGTGCGATCATCAGGGGCAGCAACGACAAGGGAGAGCGCTGCTGCCAGTACTACGGCTAATGAAACTTTATTATAAAAAATTGTATGCATAAGCTTAATCAGGAATCGGTAAGTCGTTTATTTCCCACACAGCAATACTTTTATCGGCAATGTGTCCATTCCCTTCAGTATTTTCTTCCAATAAAATGGCCTTCGGTTGTGGAAAATTGAACGGAGCGGCTTGTAAGTTGAGCGGCCTGAAGCGCAACAAATGCATAAGGTTTGCCCCTTGAATATCCACGTTGATTGATCGATTTGGATAGGTCGAGGCAATCAAATATTTGGCACCAGTTTTTTTGAAGTTTTTGAGCGCTGACCATATGTCGCTAAAAGAAAGATGTGCAAAGCAATCTCTGCACATAATGGCATCTGCGCGCGGTAGCGAGTCTTTGGTGATATCTTTGTGCAAAAAGACGCGCTTTTCATTCGCGTAACTTTTAAGATTTGCCATCACGACATCTGGTACAATATCAATGCCGATATAGCGTTCTAGAAAGTCTAAATTAAGTTCTTTGCACCAGTTAAAATCACCGCACGGTGCATCTAAAAACAGGCGCACATTGAATGATTTTAAAATATTTGGCAGCCAAGTACGAATTTTTTCAGTCTGCTCCATGCTGGATCCAGGGCCAGAGCGTGATTCTTTATGTCCCCATACATTAAGGCGGTAAATAGTTTCAAACATTTTTTGATTGAGGCGATCCATATCTACGCCAGCCCAACCATTGGTGCTTGTTAACGCAGTGCCAGCAAGCAAAAGAGTGAGTGATAAAGAAAGGGCAGTGATCTTCATAAGAAATATTCTCCTTAGTAGTTAGGTAGATCTTGGATGAGCCATACGCCCAGACTTTTATCTCTAATGCCGCCGCCAGATTCAGTGTTGCCCTCATTGATGATCAGGAGCGGTTTCGGGAAACTGAATGGTGGCAATTCAAAATTGAGTGGGCGATAGCGCCACAAGTTCAGCCCTTGCGCTAAGTTAAGGTCACTATTTTCTGCGCGTCCAGGATAGGTGGAAGTAATCAGATAGCGAGCACCACTTGCCTTAAAATTTTTGATAGCGGCTTTGATGTCATTGTACGACAAATGAGGTAGGCAGTCTCTGCATAAAATGGCATCCGCTTTTGGCAGTTCATCGCGTGTTATGTCGATGCACATAAAAGCACGCCTGTCAGAAGCGTATTTTTTGCGCACATCGACGATAATTTGCGGTACAATATCGCCACCAATGTAATATTTCAAACATGACAAATCTGTTTTATCCATGAAATAAAAATCACCGCACGGAACATCGAGTAAAATTTCGATGCCGAGCTCTTTAAAAATTTTCGGGAGCTCAGTACGGATGATGGCAGTTTGTTTTAAATTAGACCCTGGGCCGGAACGAGTGTCTGGATCAAGCCAGGCATTGACTTCATAGATGCAAGAAAAGATTTCCTGATTCATTTTGCTTACGTCAAGGTGGTAGGTATCATCAGCGACAAGTAAAAACGAATTACTTATTGCTAAGGTGCAGTATGCGGCGTGCCACATGCTAGAGGGCTTCATAGTAGTATCCTTTTTTGTTTGGTCATACGGTGTGCCAAAACTTGCTTGGCAACGACTCTAACATTTTACAACTCTTGCAGAAAGTCAAGATGGGGCATTGATTTTTCTCGCATTATATGCAATTTATTGCTCAATCAACTAAAAGAGTAGTGGCGCTTATCTGAATAGGAGAAATGGTAATGAATGCACTGGGCAACGTTTATTGCTTGATACGTCTTTGTGTGCTGATGCTTATCATTACTAGCTCACACGTGCTGAACGCGCAAGATACGCCTACGCAACCAGATACAAACAACGTAGATTTTATTATTTTCTCGCATGATCGGCCGCTGCAATTATATGCGCTGCTGGAATCAGCAGCAGTGCACCTGACTGGCTTGCGCAGTGTGCACGTAATTTATCGAACTTCTAGCGCTGACTATGAACGCGCTTACGATGAACTCAAGCACGTTTTTATCGATGTAGACTTTCTGCAACAAAAAGATCCGCCACACGATTTTAAACAACTGGTCATGCAAGCACTTACCACTGCAGGTGACTACCTCATGTTTGCGGTGGATGATCAGATAGTCAAAGATGCAGTTGATTTGTCATATTGTGTAAGCATGCTCGAAAAAACGGGTGCATACGGATTTTACTTAGAACTTGGTGATCATCTTGATCAGTTTTATGAATTACAATTTTTAGCGGCATACAATGTGCCGCCATATAAAGTGCCCCCGTTAAGCCTTGTGCAAGATGATGTTTGTACGTGGCAATTTTGCACGGGCATCTATCATTGGAACTATCCGCATATGATGGATACCGTGATATATCGCACGCCTGATATTGTAGCTTGTGCAACGCCTCTAGCATTTAATTCACCAAACTCATTTGAAATAGCGCTTGGTGGTAATACGCACCACTTAAGGACAAGCTACGGTTTGTGTTTTAAAAATAGTAAAACATTGAACACGCCGCTTAACGTGGTGCAGCACGATTATAACGCTAATGCGATGATAGATTATCCGGCGCAGAAATTATTTGAGCATTTTTGTAACGGATTAAAAATTGATGTAACGCCGTTTTTCGGTCTGCGCAACCGTGCAACGCATATAGAGTGGCAGCCAAATTTTGTTTCGAGAGATAAAAGTGTCAAATTTTTACTAAGGATTCGTGATATTTAAAAAAACTTTAAAAAAGCATATACAGTTTGTCGCTGCTGTAAGGATTTGTGAAAGCTATTTTCACTTCCAGGACGTCGTTCCTGCGTAGGCAGGAATCCAGTTGCTAGTTACTAATTTCCTATGAATAGTTTTTTTGGATTTATCTGCTGGTTTCTGACTGCAATGGCGGTGAGTGACAACATACAAAATTTAAAGCAATAGTCTGGATTCCTGCCTGCGCAGGAATGACGTTGGATGAGCCTTACAACGATTAAAAGTGAACCTTTTCATATGATAATCCTTCCAATAGCGGCAATTAAAAAGGTTAATGAATATTCAAGAAAAGAGGGAGCGATGAAAAAAACTTTTATAATATTATTACTTTCTTGTCTGGGATCATTTGCAGCTCAAGCAGCACCATTAGTTGATTTGATCATTTTTTCTTACAACCGGCCGCTGCAGCTGTATGCGCTGCTGGAATCCGTGTCAGAACATGTTTCTGGCCTGCGCTGCGTTACCGTAATCTACCGTGCAGACGGTGCTTATCAAGATGGCTATGACGATTTAAAAAATATTTTTGTGGACGTTGATTTTGTGATGCAAAAAAATCCACCAGCAGATTTTAAAGAATTGACGGTGGAAGCCGTGCGTGGTGCAGGCGATTACCTGATGTTTGCCGTTGATGATCAAGTGGTAAAGGATAATGTTGATGTATCCTATTGTGCACAACTTATCGAAGAACATAACGCGTACGGCTTTTTCTTGCGATTGGGTGATCATGTTGATTACTGCTATTCGATGCGCGGTGCACAAGGAATTCCGCCACTTGAGCAGGTGGCGCCGTTCGTCTATCGGTGGCAATTTTGTACGGGCAAACATGATTGGAATTATCCGCACACCGTTGATGCCACGATTTATCGTACGCGCGATGTTCTGCCATTTATAGAGCAACTATCATATTCTGGTCCTAATACATTAGAAGGTTATTGGGCTGGTTCTGGGTCAGGGGTGGGGCATCATTATGGGCTCTGTTTTGCTAACACCAAAACCGTTAATCTACCGCTCAACCGTGTACAGAACGTCTATAAAAATCGGGCAATGGAAGACTATGAGGCGTCCGAGTTGCTCGCCGTTTTTGTAGCAGGTCTCAAGATGGATAGTGCTCCGTTGGCCAATATCGCAAATCGTTCAGCGCATATGGAGTATCACCCTACGTTTATCACGCGTGATACGACTAAACAGATTTCAGTAATTAATTGCCCACGATTGGCTCCGGCAGAAGAAGTATTTACACAGTCGTTGGCAGCTGCATAAGGAAGCACTATGAAACAGTTTTTTTTAGTAATCAGTCTTATGCTGAGTTTGAGCATACCGTTGCATGCTCAGCAAGCAGATGAACAGAAACGCATCCTGATCATAACGGCAAGCTACAATAATGAACCATGGTACCAGCGCAATTTGGATTCGGTATTTGCGCAACAGTATGACAATTATCATTTAATCTACATCGATGACTGTTCAACCGATAATACGTTCGAGTTGGTAGTGAACTATGTTAAACAATCTGACTGTGCGCACAAAGTTACGCTCATCAAAAACAACGAACGTAAAGGGGCCATGTCAAATCAGTATCATGCTATCCACACGTATGCTCAACCTGGTGATATTGTAGTGATTTTGGATGGCGATGATCGTTTTGTGCCAAACGAAGAAGTACCGCATGTTGATGGTGCTGGTGTACTTGCGTACGTTAACCAGATGTACCAAGATCCGACGGTCTGGATTACGTACGGTCAATTTAGAGTATATCCAACGGGCGCGCATGGATGGGCGTGCGCGTATCCATCTTCAATAGTTGAGCGCAATGCATTCCGAGATTACCCGCATGGTCCGTCACATCTGCGCACCTTTTACGCAGATCTTTTTTTCAAGATTGACCCGCAAGATTTAATGGACGGGCAAGAAAACTTTGTGCCTGCCAGTGCAGACCTTGCAGCAATGTTGCCAATGATGGAGATGGCGCAGCAAGGGCACTTCCGTTTTGTGCCTGATGTGCTGCTTGAATACAATGATGTAAATCCACTTAATGAATATCGTGTGTCAAAACAGCGTGAGCGCACCATGGATCTGATGATTCGTGCCAGACCGCGCTATGAGCCGCTAGAAACATTATTTTAAAAAGGAATCGTACATGAAGCTATCTAATTTTCTATCACTTTTATTTATTACCTTCTCCATACACTGTCACCAACCAGCTAAAGTAGGGCTCGCCATAGTTGCCACTGGCAAATATCTGCAGTTCGTGCAACCGCTTATCGAATCTGCACGCAAACATTTTTGCACCAACAGTCAGGTAACGTATTTTGTGTTTACCGATGGTCAGTTGGATACTGATGCTGCTGATGTGGTGCTATTGCCACATGGTATTGTTACGTGGCCGTTTGCCACGATGTGCCGCTGCCATGCATACGTACACCATGCCGACGCGCTTGCGCGCATGGATTACGTTTTTGCCTGCGATGCGGACATGCTGTTTGTAAACGAAGTTGGCGAAGAAATACTTTCTGAGCGCGTTGCCACACATCACCCTGGTTATTATGGCAGATCGGGCACGTTTGAAACGCGACGTGAATCAGCCGCGTATGTTGATGCTTCAGTAGCGCGCCCTTATTTTGCTGGCGGGTTTTACGGTGGCACTGCACAAGAATTTTTAAAGATAGCGCGGACAATGAAGGAGAATGCGGCAAAGGATTTGGAAAAAGACATTATTGCTATCTGGCATGATGAAAGTCATCTGAACTGTTATTGTGCTCACAATCCGCCAACACTCATGTTGCTGCCAAGTTATTGCATGCCGGAAAGAGTACCCGTGCAATGGTACAGCCAGGTGGTCAGAAATATGCCAGCTAAGCTGATAGCGCTTGATAAAGATCATAGTGCACTGCGTGTGCAACGATGAGAATGTGCAATACGTTTATTTTTCGCGCTTTCGCATTGATCATGCTGACTAGTACTGCCTATGCCGAACAAATGCCTCTACGGCTGTGTAAACCGGACGAGGTGCAAAAAATTTATCAGATACTCAAAGATGTGCATGAGATATTCACTTTTTACAAAATTGAATATTGGATAGATGGCGGCACGTTGCTGGGCGCGGTGCGTAATTGCGGCCTTATTCCGTGGGATGATGATCTTGATTTATGCATTTTTGAGGAACAAGAACAGCAGTTCTTGGCATTAATTCCACTCTTAAACAGTTTAGGCTATGAAGTCATCGGAATGCAGTTTGGTTACAAGATATATGCACGTGACGGCCAAGTAATACCAAAAAGACCGTTCACGTATCCAAATTGTGACATTGCGATAATGACGCGCTTGAAAGACGATGTATTTTACAAAATGCATTGGCCGCTTGAGCGTACGCATGGTCCGGTTTCTCTGAAAGTTGATGAGCTCTATCCGCTACGTCATTATTTGTTTGGCCCACTCAGGGTGATTGGTCCGAACAATCCGTACAATTATCTTACCAAATGGTACGGTACCATCTGGTCTACGGTGGCATGGCAATCTTTTGATCACCACATCGATAAGTCGGTCAACAGGGTCGAAATGAAGCTGTCTCCCGAGCATCGATTACCCGCAGTGCCTGCACAGCCGCTAGAAAACCGTTTTAGTGCCCCCGTTGTGAAGTTGTGGCCTACCGACTTCGCGCATGATTACCCGTTCATTTTGTTTGAGTAGAGGATCTCAATTTGCGAAATGGTTAGCCTGCAATTTGTTTCACATTGATAATTTATTGAAGTTTATGCGCTCAAATTGCTATCATATCCCTTGAGTGAATAGTTGTCGTCTGTCAACGTTCTGCCAAGGAATGTAGTAATGGTTAAAATAGCGCTTCTTTTCCTGACTATTAATGATGTGTACCATGCTGATTACTGGCAGGATTTCTTGGCTGGTCATGAAAATCAATATTCCATTTACGTACATGCCAAAAATGGAGTACCGAGCGACTCATTTTTTAAGCCATTCGAGTTATCTACCACCGTGCCTACCACCTGGGCAAATTCGATGAGAGGGGAAATACGTCTCCTGCAAGAAGCGCTTAAAGACCGGAATAATAAGAAATTTATTATGCTTTCGGAAACGACGATTCCACTGAGCGATTTTGATGACGTTTATAATACCGTTCTGGCGACGTCTAAAAGCATTTTTGTGTACCACGTAAACCCGCATCAATATCCGAACAACGCTTGTTACAAAAAAAGAAATTTATTGCTGATACCGGAACCGTTTCGCTATAAGAATTCACAATGGGTTATTTTGAACAGAAAACATGCGCAGTTAATGGCGGCCGACAAGGAATATATCGATATTATTGCCACGTATGAGGCTGACAATGAGCTGTATCCAGCAACTTTTTTGGCATCTCAAGGCAGATTGAACGAAATCGAGCCTGTTGATAAAACGTATGTGAATTGGTCAAAGCCGGGCCCTCATCCATTTCTTTTCTCTCATTTAGACAAGGCTGGTGAACGCGTGTGTATCATAAAAGCCATTCAACAGGGCTATTTGTTTGCGCGTAAATTTGCTGAACATGCCGATTTATCGTTTTTAGATCCTTATTTGCCCTATCGCCTGAGGGCGGTGGGTCATACTGATAGAAGGCTATCAGCAACTTATCATTTGTCCATTTTCGAATAAGAACTGTAATGCAGTTTGCAATACTACTATTGACTAACTTCTTGAAAAACTCTTGACCCAGTCATTATACAAATTTCATACTCGATTTTAATAAGCTCGAATAAAAATGGTTATTAATGGGGAGAGTTAATGAAAATTTATTCATATGTAATTTTCTTTTTCATGTTTTTGACGCTCACTAGCTACTCCTCCATTCCAGAAACGAATACCGAATTATTCGAAAACAAAAATATTGTTGTTTTAGGCGGTACCGGTTACTTGGGCAGAGCACTTGCTCAAGAAGTGCTTAAATATAATCCCAAAAGTGTGGTGATATTCAGTAGAGATGAAGTTAAGCACTTCAATACCACTAAATTATTTGGCAATGACGTTCGTGTGTACAATGTGATTGGTGATATAAGAGATTTTGAAAGTGTGCTCAAAGTTACTAGAGACGTTGATATTGTCTTTCATGTAGCCGCCTTGAAGCGGATGGACGCTCTTGAAAATAATGTTGAAGAGGCGATAAAAACAAATGTTTTAGGATCAGTGAATGTATTTAATGCCTGTATTGCAAACGATGTGAAAAAAGTGCTTTTTATTTCTACCGATAAGGCATGTTCGCCGATAAATGCGTATGGTGCGTGTAAATTCATTAGCGAAAAAATATTTACTAATTACGATAAAAGTAGGATTAGTACCAAGTTTATGGCGACACGCTTTGGCAATATTCTTGAAAGCACCGGCTCGGTAATACCAATATTTACCGAAAAGATTAAAAACGGAGAAGTTATACCACTCACCGATGAGCGTATGACACGCTTTATTGTAAATCATGCTGGCGCAGTGGCATTGATCTTTGATGCACTTCGCTACGGGGTAGGTGGTGAAATTTTTGTGCGGCAGCTTCCTGCATTAAAAGTGATTGATCTCATTGAGATTCTAAAAGACAAATTTAATGCTCAGAATCCTATAAAGCTGATAGGGCTACGGCCTGGCGAAAAATTGCATGAAGTATTAATTAATTCATCGGAAATAGCGCGTACGATTGTTTTTGAGGATCTATTTATTATAAGACCTTCAATTGGTAATACAGGGCCTGACGATGAGAAGCCTTTGTATTTGCAAGAAGGAAAATTAATTGATTCGCTTCCAATGAATGAATTGAGCTCAGACTTGGCGGTTATTTCAAAAGAAAACTTAGCGACACTGTTTAAAGAGTTGGGATTGTTATAATTAGTCTCAAGACTGAAAAACTTGTGATTAGAAGGAAAAATGGATGAAAAAAATTATTTTATTGTTGTTACTTTGTAACGTTACTCATGCCTTCGAACAGAAAACAGTATTAGTATTTGGTGGCAAAACGGGTTGGGTTGGGCAAAAACTTGTTCGCCTGTTAAATGATTTGGGGCACCAGCCGGTATGCGCACAGTCGCGTCTAGAAAATAGGCAGGATATAATTGATGAAATTAATGCCATTCATCCTGACTATATTATTAATGCAGCCGGCATTACGGGTAGACCTAACATAGATTGGTGTGAAAGCCATAAACAAGAAACCGTGCGCGCTAATGTTATTGGTGCGCTGAATTTAGCAGATATTGCGTATTTATATGGCATTCACCTGACTAATGTAAGTACCGGGTGCATATATGAGTATGATCAAAATCATCCGATGGGCAGTGGCATAGGCTTTACCGAAGAGGAAAAGCCTAATTTTAAAGGCTCGTTTTACTCGCGCACCAAAATACATACCGAAAAAGTTATTCTCAATTACCCGAATGTGCTGAATCTGCGCGTTAAAATGCCAATTTCTACCGAACTGGATAAAGGATTTGTTGGCAAAATTATTAAATATAAAAAGCTTATTAATGTGCCGAATTCACTGTGCATATTAGATGACTTACTGCCCATTGCTATTGATATGATGCTGAATTCGGTTACCGGCAATTATAATTTTGTAAATCCAGGCGCCATGTCGCACAACGAAGTGCTCGAACTATATAAGCGGTATATTGACCCAAATTTCACGTGGGAAAATTTCTCAGTAGAAGAACAGGACGCAATTTTGAAAGCGCGTCGTTCCAATGCCGAGTTGAGTGCAGCAAAGTTACTAGCGCTTTATCCACAGATTTTGCCTATCAGAGAATCGCTTACCAATTTGTTTAAGGTAATGAGTCAAAACTTGTCTGCACAGTAAAAATACTGTTATTTTTTTGTCATCCCTTTATTTTCGATAATATGCTATAGAACGGTCTATAAAGTTATATAGCAAGGCATTCTTTTCTTGTAAAAATTTTGCCGAATACCCAGGCCAGTTAGAGCCACCAGCGTAATAGTGCATAAAGTTATGATCGCCATGAAATTCAAAGCCGTGATATGACAACGGAAGTGACATAATAAATTGTATGGTATTGTCGTCATAACCTAACGCGCGCAACTCATTGGCATTTCTTGGTAACCTTCCCTCGCTTGATGCAATAAATAACCTATAACGTAGCGTAGGATTATTTTTTAGATAGTAGTACGTATGGCCTCCTACATCGCATGCCTGCCCCTCAATAGAGCCATCTTCAAAACTTATCGTGCGTTTGTTAGGCAAAGTACGCATATTCATAAATACTAAGGTAGGAGCGATATACGTAACACGAATATTTGGACCTATGCGCCATTGTTCACCGCCAATAAGATCATATCCTGCTAAATATTTAACTACACTAAAAGGCTTGATCAAAAACATGTCGGAATCGATAAATAGTGCAATGCCATCATAATCATAGACGAGAGTGTCAAGTGAAAATTGAATACCATCCATATGTCTGTGACCAGGCGTATTCCTGCCCGGCCTTTGGTGGAGTTCTTGTGGTACGCGAACACATCTGACGCCAAGCCTGCGGCATGTATTTTCTATTTCATTTTTCATGGCATCATTGGGCGCATCGTTAAAGACCACATATTCATACTCTTCTTCCAGGAATTCATCAAAAGTTTTTTTATGTAGCTCTATAAAATCGGGGCGGTTATAGGTGTGGGTAAATATCAGAATTTTTTCGGCTGCACTTGCTGACCAGGCAGCCAATAGAACAATACATCCTAAATATAATCTATAGAGAGTTTGCATTATATTCCTTACCTAATGGATTCAGGTATAGTTATTTCACTCAGATTCCATAATCCCATTGATTTATCTGCATAAACACCCCCCTGTTCTGTGCAGTGTTCGCAAATAATAAGAATTGGTTCAGGGAAATTAAATGGTGCTTGTCGTAAACAGAGTGGGCGCCAATCGCCCGAGCTGATATCGTAATTAGCGCGATTAATAAAGGTGGTTGTTAACAGATACTTAGCGCCACTGCGCTTAAAATTGGCAATTGCTTTCCAAATATTGGCATTAGACAGGTGCACCAAGAAATCTCTGGCAATAATAAGATCGGCATAAGGCAAGGTGTCGGTGATTAGGTCTGCGCAGGTAAATGTGCGACTGGCGGAGCGATATAAATTATTATTTTTTTCAATGAGTAATGGTACAACATCTACTCCAATGTATGAACAATTGCCCAAATCAGCACATTGCATCCAATTAAAATCGCCGCACGGCGCATCAAGGATACTCGTGATGTTTAATTGTTTAATCAGACTAGGAAACCACGAACGCAAGAATTGTGTTTGTTTAAGGCTAGAGCCAGGACCAGATACAGATTCAAAAGAACCAAATTTTCCTGCGAGTGCGTCTGAATATCCCTGGATGAAAAACTGTCCGACTTCAGAGGTTTGCGATGAACCAACAAGACTTAATCCAATAGCTACTACTAGTCTTCTTTTCATAAAGGTCTTCCAAAGATTCTAAGATATACGTTATACCTGCCTACAAGTGCCTATAACGTAATATTCAGTTTCTCGTTCTGTCAAGTTTTCTAAAATGAAAAGGAAGAGGAGGAGATGAAGATAAAAAATTTATACATAGTACTACTGCTGTGTATTGCGCATACTATTTTTATACCATGCACAGGACAGGTTAGACTTGTTTTGAGCGCTGCCATATCAGATGCATATTATGAGATAAGAAAACAGCAATATATTGCATCTTTTCATGCATTGGCAGGTTACGGTTATAGCAATCCGTATGTGGTAGAAGCACTCAGAAAACAAGGGCCGACCTTTCTGGATGATTACTCAACCAATGTTTTTTATTCAACGGCCAATGCTCCTCATTACCGAAATAAAGGAATAAGCGAAGCATTGACGCTGCTGGAAGGTTTCTATCATTTTGGATTTCATCCGGATGATATTATTATCAAAATGACTGGACGTTATCTGATGGTATCAGATTACTTATTAAGAATTGTTGAAAATCATCCTGAATATGATGCGATCGTAAAGGTCGATTCAATCGGCCAAGTGCATACGCTTGCTTTTGCAATGCGATGTAAATATTTTCAAGAAATGTTTAGTAGCATCGATTATCCAAGAATGGAAACTTTATGGATAAATATTGAACGGGAAGTAGGTGATTACATTCGCCGAAAAGCACAACAGGGCAATTTTAAGGTTCTCTATCTACCTAAATTAGATATTAAAGCGGATTTGATTGGCAGCGCTGTTTCTCCGGGTGCGGCGGGCGTATTTATTTTTTAAGACAGCAAAAAAAGGAAGATCATGCTTATAAAAAATATGACATTCTTTGCTCTTATCATTTGTTGTGCAAATACTACTCAAGCAATGGATTCGGTGAACAAGGGGGCAAGGGCGGTAAACGTATTGCTCAGTGCTGCACTAGTAGCAGAAATAAATCCTAATTTTGAATTCAGAAAGCAACAGTCAATTGACACCCTTAATATAGTGAAAGGATATGGCTACGAGAATCCTTACGTTGTTGAGGCCCTTCGAAAAAAAGGCCCAACATTTCTCGAGACCTATTGTAGTCAGGATCATATTTGTTATGCACAGTTAAATGATCCTAGCTTAAAGAATCCAGGTCTTAATGAACCAGTAACGCTGTGGGAAGCGGCTCATCAATTTAATTTTCCTGCCGAAAGTCTCGTATTAAAGCTTACGGGGCGCTATCAGCCTACCTCACCATATCTTTTTGAACTTGCCGAAAAAAATGAAGGTAACTATGATGCTTACGTAAAAGTTTGTAAAAAGAATGAAATAAAGCAAAAAGGATTTGCTCGGCCAGAGGAAGTATTAACACTTGCATACGTAATGAGAGCAAAATTTTTCCTCGATATGAACAGATCTGTACGTGAACAAATTAAAAGCCTAGATGATCAAGGCCTTACAGGAGAAAGCGCTGTTACCAGTTATATAAAAGCTATGGAACAAGAAGGCAGCATGAAGGTTCATTATCTTGACAAGCTTGATGTCCGTGCTAATCTGCGCGGCAGTAGCACGGCGCCCGGTGCGCAAGAGGAAATTGTAGATTTCTAAATAATATGGTGGTATTTAAAATGAGATAGGTGCAACGAAAAACTAATCTTTTTGTTGCACCTAGACGTTACTAGGAAAAGAGAACACTATGCATTCAAGAATCCGATCATTAATTTCGTATATCATATTGAGTATTTTCTGTGTTACCACCAGTAGTAACTGTCAGTCAGAGCAACGCACTTTAACACTGATGCCCATGAAAGAGGGGCGTGAGTGGATCGCATTTTCATTAAACAGTAGCTTCTTGCAGATGATGCGAGATCTGTTTGATATAAAAGTATTTGTCGAAAGTGGTACCTATTTTGGTAACAGCGCTGCTTTGGCTGCGTCTCTGTTCAATAAGGTGCATACTATTGAATTAAGCGGTAACTTGGTCCAGCAAGCCCGTGTGCGATTTGCGCATATACAGCAGGTCACCGTACATCATGGCGATTCTGCATCAGTGCTACCTGATATTTTACATGGTATGCATGAGCGAGCACTTTTTTGGCTTGATGGTCATTGGAGTGGTGGAAATACGGCGCAAGGGCCAGTGAACACGCCAATCCTTGAAGAACTATTAGCAATCGAAAAAAGTGGCATAAAAGATGGTGTGATTCTGATTGATGATATTCGGTATTTTCAAGCAGAAGGAATCGCTAACAATAAGAATCCGGCATTGTGCGCCATCATTGTAGATTATCCACCGCTCAGTACTCTTGTTGAACGTATCAAGCGCATTAATCCTGAATATACCTGTGTTTTATACGGTGATGCTTTGTTGGCCTATACGGATAAGAATATCATGCCGACTCCTCTTATGAGGGCAATGACTATGAGTAGGCTCAATCAAGATTCAAATGAATTACTCGATTGGGCAGAAAAAACTATAAGCGAGGCTGATCAGTACGATGCAGCAAGAATAAAAGCACTCTACGAGGAAGGTGGTTGGGATGAAGCATTTAATCAATATTATCAGTTTTGGTATGGACTTACTTTACTGCGCACTGATAATGATAGTGCGTGCAAATTATTCCTGAAAGCATTGCATGGTGGGTGCGGGCGGGCCAGGCGTTATGTGGCATGAAGTATGCGGTGTTAGATGGCTCGTTTTTGAGCAGTTAGTGTGATCTACCAATTATCATCTGCTTCATAACCGAGCTTGACTACCCAATCGCCAAGTGATTTTTTGAGCAGTACCTTATTTTGTTCGGGAAAGAATGTTTTCCAACTTCCTATTTGG
>Ga0207087_1111_pt1 | contig 18066 bp, 20 predicted proteins | sample Alteio_BWMinHeat_51_FD_153544 | JGI IMG/M metagenome (GOLD analysis project Ga0207087, IMG submission 153544) | Enriched cells from forest soil in Barre Woods Harvard Forest LTER site, Petersham, Massachusetts, United States -... | ecosystem: Environmental > Terrestrial > Soil > Temperate forest >... | reverse complement strand
TAACGATCATATTAGCGTGTTGATGTGATACTACCGCATCACCAACCTGCAAGGTGCCCTTAACGCCCACCTTATCAAGATAATAGCCAACAAAAATCATTTTTAGTATTGATAACCAGTGTCACTTCTTCCGGGTGAAAGACGCGAAAGAAACTGCCGCATGTGCGTGCCGTCGGATAGCGGCGTGCGCGATGGCGTATGATCTCGTGGCGTCTGCCGCGTGCGAAATTAATTAAATCAGGTGATGTGCGAGTGAGTGCAAACGTGGCGCAGACCAGATAATGAGTGCGTGTGTGCAGCGTTGAGTAGTTGTAGGAGAAATTGAACCATGCATTATCAACCGTCTGAATAACGCCGGTAACGGCATCAATAATGACCGCATGCACCAGAAATTGCGCAATAAGAAATTCAAAATAATGGAGATTAATAAAGACGGCGCCGCCAATGGTGCCCGGAATGCCGCTAAACTCTTCTAATCCTATCAAGCCATTATCAAGGCATACTTCTATCACGTGTGCAAGTGATGCGCCAGCACCAGCGGTTACGTGTGTGTCAGAAAAGGTAATGTCTAATAACCGTGGTCTGATAATTAATCCGGCAAAACCGGCATCACTGATCAAAACATTGGCACCTTCGCCCAAAATATACGTGGGCAGTTGATGTTGATGAGCAAACGCCAGTGCAGTACTAAATTCTTGGGGTGTTTTCGGTTCACAAAAATAGTGCGCAGCGCCACCGGTGCCGAACCAATTTTTGTCATGCAATGGAATATTCGTTTGTATGAAAGCGGGCAGATGATCAACAGCGTTATTTTTTGATAATAACGATGTTGAATTCATAGGGTGACCGTGCAGCTGGTTGCTTTTTTAAATGGTGGCCGTTTGTGCGTTTGTCCTGACGTAACTAATTCAAGGCAGGCGGTGCTGCAGCAATTTTGTAATTGTTTAATGCATCCTGAGCATGCAACTATCTGTTTGTTGCACGGTGCATTCAAGCAGTGCGTGTATTCATCGCAGCTGGTGGTGCATAGGTCACACTGCGTGAGAATATCATTCGTTATTGGCACGGTAACGCGTCCGTCAAAGACATAATTTTTCCCGCGGAAAAAGCCGTCAGGAAATTCTTGTGCATAACTGATAATGCCACCCTCCAATTGCATCACTTCTTTTGCTACTCCTTTTTGTTGCAGGTAGGCGGAAGCAATTTCGCAGCGGATGCCACCGGTGCAGTACATGAGTACTCGTTTGTCTTTAAAATCGTGTGCGTGCGCATCAAAATATGCGGGCAGATCGCGGAAATTTTCAATGTCTGGTGTCAATGCCCCATCAAATTTGCCGACGCGTGATTCGTAATTATTGCGTGCGTCAAAAATGATAAGGTCGTCAGGTGGATTTTGCATGAGTTCATGCGCTTGAGCAGGGGGCAGATGAGTACCCGTTGCGGCGATATTTGCCGATGCACCAAAGTTGACGATGTGCGGTTTAACAGTTACCTGCAGGCGCGGAAAACAGTTTTGAGGACCATCTTCTTCTTTAAATGCCGTGCCGGCAAAAAGAGGATGCTGATGCATAGCTGTTTTATATACTTGAACTGTATCAGGATGCCCGCTGACGGTACCATTTATCCCTTCGGGAGCAACTAATATGCGGCCGAGTAAATTAAGGCTGGTGCACAGGGTGCGTTGCCACTCAGCAACTTCTGGCGGGTTGTCTATGGTGATGTAACGGTAATAGATAAGAATTTTTCCCATAATCGTTCAGCAAAAGAGTGAGGCCACTTTTTTAGGAGTTAGTTTATCATAATGGTGGCGGGGCGTCGAATGGAAATGAGAAAAGGGCCCTCAGATGAAGACCCTTTTCTCATTTAATAAACGGATAGTTGATTAGTTTTTAATAATGCTGTTAATTGTCGCTCTGCTTACTTGGTCAGCGGCAACAGCAGTTTGAAGTGCTTGGTCGATAGCATTTTGCACTGCAGGTGACTTTGCGTAGGCTTCTAGTACGTAAGAGATATGCTTTGGTAGAAGCACGAGGCCTATTAACGCCGAAATGCCGCCTAGGGCAATCTGTGCCTTACCCGCTGTCATCCAAGGCGCTCGGTCAGGCTTTGGTTCTTTGTCTTCATACATTAATCCAAAAGCTGCTAAAAACCCACCGACCCCTACTAAAGCAGGGCTTATCAAAAGATACGATGCATCATGATAATTGAGTGCGAGACTTACTGCGCTACCCAAATAGCCAGGTACTGTCTGATCCAATACACCCGCATTCACGACAGGTACCGTGGCAACCATAAGTGCTGCAAGCAGCGTGCTAAAAATTCGTTGTTTAAACATAGTTCTTCCTTTTGTTATAGTTCTTGTTGTCCATTAGTTGTTCCGTCTCCACAATGCTGTTATTCCTCGTTTGGCTAAGAGCAGGCTGCTGAAGGTTGATATAATCAGGCCGGTGGCTATGCCGATATCGAAGGTCGTTATTTTGCCTACCGCTTTTAGGACATCTGACAATGATGCGGGGTCCGGTTCTGTAGATATTCTTTTTTGCCGCATCGTATAACCAGCCCCAGAAAGCACCAACCCACCGATGAGGGCTTGGGTAAGCCGTGGAGTAGTCGCCAGGTTGCCCCATGCCTCTTGAGCCGTTTTAATGGTCTGAGAAAGACGTTCTGTGCCGGCAAAGCATGGCTCTGACAGCAGACTGATGGTCAAAAGCGTTAAAAATAATGAAATCTTGCCCATAATAACCTCTTATTAAGAATAGTCCATTCTTATCTTATTATTAAGGATGGGCCAATTATGGGCATAAATCAAACGAAATTGATTCTATTGTTACAAATAGAAATAAAGTGGATGAGGGGGGGGGATAATGAACCTTCCCCCGGTATTTCTCAAGCTCCTGACGGGGATAGTGGCTAAAAGTAGGGTGGTAGAATGCAGAAAAAATGAGATTACCCACCCACCGTCGTTCCTGCGCAGGCAGGAATCCAGCCATTATTTGGTAATTTCCTATGATAAGTTATCTGTTGATTGCGGACGTAACGATAGGAACGAGCATTAGGCAATAAACTGGGTTCCTGCCTTCGCAGGAATGACGTCGGGGACGTATAAATCGTTTAAAAAAGTAGAAGCATAAGCAAATTCAGAAATAGGTGAAAGCCGTTACTTACTCAATTTACCCAGATTTTGGGCATCCGAAGCTGAGTTACGATGTTCTTTGGCTAAATATGCCTCGATTAAGGCACAAATCTGCTTGGTTGACAGCGGGCCTTCCTGTTGGATGACCACTTTGTTCTGGGCAATACGCTCTTTGAGCAGTTGAGCATATTCTTCGGCAAACCAGCCGTAGCCGTTTTTACAGAGCATTTTGGTGGTTTGCGTGATAATAGTGCAGGCGTTTCGTATTTCTTTGTGATGAATGAACGGCTTGAAAAGCTTATGTCCATGCATAAGACCGGTATGACCGATGAACAAGACGGTGGTGTAGGTGGCAAAATTCTTTAAAAGGGCTACAAAGCTACCAGTATCAAAGCCAAGTTGCGGAGGAGCGAGCTCAAGAAAATTCCCTATTCCCTGGATGGTCAAGAGGGTAGCAAGCGGCACCGCGATTTCCAGCGCCGTGCTGGCAGCAACATCTTTAGGGTCTAGGCGTGCATACATCGTTGCAGCGCAGGCAGCATTAAATATGAGTTCAGATTCTTTCATTTGGTCGAGTTGCTGTTCATCAAGCCATATGCCATCCAGAAACACCTGAATTGGTTTTTGGATTGGCGTAATGAGTGTCCGCACCAGTTGAGGGGCTTCAATTTTCTTTATCGGCACATTCTGCAGGTCATAATACTTTAAAAAAGCTTCTAATTTTTGGCAGTACCGTGGGTCGGCATCCTGCTTGCCCAGTGTGCAGTTGTGAAAGGTGGTATACGGAATAAACAGTAATTTTGCAATAAGGCTGGGGTTGGTCAAATGCGGATGTGCGGGATATGCAGCCAATAGCATAGTCGTAAGGATTAGGAAGCGCATTCGTATTGCTTTATTCATTATATACGGGGTCCTTTTACATCAGCATACGGCTGCTGATAACCAAAATAGCCTAAAAAACAGTTACTATCCTTATTCTACCGATGATTTTGCTTATAGCAAGACGGTTCACGGCTCGTACGGGTGTTGCATAAATGTACGGATCTGCTAATGGTAATAACCAAATTCGCTTATCTGAAATTTTTATCGTTAAGAGGGGTGGAGTGCACTGGAGTTGAGTATTGTTATACTGGTGATCTTAATACAAAAAGAAAGGATGCTATGAAGCAACTATTATTTGAGGCATTTGGTACTTTTTTTGTGGCACTTACCGTGATGGTAAGCGGCGGAGAAAATCCGTTAGCAGTCGGACTTATGATTGCGGCGCTTATGTATGTGGGAAGAGCTATTTCAGGTGCACATCTTAATCCCGCAATTAGCTTAACGTTGTATGCTACGGGGCGTCTGGGCCTTGATCGTCTTGGTTGGTACGTGGTAAGTCAATTGGTAGGTGCATTTATTGCAGCGCTTTTTTATTTCTGGATTTTTTCTCAGGCGTATCTGCCAGGAATCATCATGAATGTGGGTATTGAAACAGCTATGATCATGGAAGCACTTCTGACGATGGTGGTCTGCCTGGTTGTCTTTGTCAATGCGCAGGAACGTGAAGTATTCCATGGTGCGACCATGGTTGGTATTGCATTTTGCGCCACCTTATTTATTGGTGGTTCTTTAAATCCGGCAGTCGCTGGCGCTGCTCTGTTGAGTGGTGCGGTGTTCAGGCACCCATCGTTATTTTTGGGCAAGGAACTGTTGGGACATATTTTAGTATACATCTGTGGGCCGCTATTAGGCGCTTTATGTGCAGCAGCAGCACATCGCTACTTTAACAAGCCGCAGGAGCAACAAACGTACAGAGCATAATCAATATCAAATTGCATCGGCATACATGCCTTGCAATTTGAGGCTGTTGAATTCGCTTCATTTCAACTTCTTCTAAATATTTGCTATATCTATACAAGATCCGTCTATGCGTAGGCGGATCTTGTTATTAGATTATCTGAACTAATTGCTTTACTCGCTGAGTGTTTGTATGAAACTTTCCCTGGCCTGGATCTTTGATCATTTGGATGCCGATTGGCGCAGCATCGATGTGCCGGCTTTAGTCAAAAAGCTCAATGAAACGACGGCAGAAATTGAAGCGGTACATAGAATAGAATTACCATCGGATGCGCTGTTGGTGGCCCAGGTTGTTGATTCAGTTGCTGAAAAACAAACTACTGTTTCTATGGCTGCTGGCCAGCGCATGTTGCCCTATCGGGCAGATGTGCAGGTAGGTGATTATTTTTTTGTACAATGTACCGATACTGCAGCGCCATCTCAGGTAAATGCCTGGCGTTGGGCAACCAGCATTGATCTGGGGGCGACTAAAGATTTTGTCCTGCCGAATGTGCACACCGATAGTGATAGCGTGAGTGCATTTGAATATAACGATTATGTTTTGGAAGTTGACAACAAATCACTTACGCACCGACCGGACTTGTGGGGTCATCGTGGCTTTGCGCGCGAAATTGGCGCCATTTTAAATATACCGCTTAAATCACTCGATCGTATGTGTGTCGATGTTGCTAAAAATGATTTTCGTGGCATCGCAGCGTCAAAAAAATTACCAACACAATGTACCCAGCTGGCAACATTGTCAATTGACGTTGCTGGTCAAAAAAGCAGTATACCGATGGCGCTGCGCTTAGCACGCATCGATGCACGTCCCATCAATTTAATTGTTGATTGCACCAATTATGTGATGTTTGATTTAGGCCACCCAATGCATGCATTCGATCAAGAAAAAATAAATGGCACTCTTGCGGTACGCATGGCGCATCCAGCTGAAAAGTTGCGTCTGCTGGACGGTCAACTGATCGAACTTACCTCGCACGATTTGGTAATAGCAGATGATAGTAAAGCAATTTCGCTGGCAGGTATTATGGGCGGGTACGACACGGGTATTACTGAAAAAACTACTCAGGTACTACTCGAAGCTGCCTGTTTTGATCCGGCAACAATACGCCGATCATGCGTACGCTACAAAAAGCGCACTGATGCATCAGCACGTTTTGAAAAGAGTTTAGATCCGTTAATGCCAACGTATGCGATTGAGCGGTTTATGGCGCTATTGAAAGCTGAAGCGGTTTCATATACACAAAATAGCTCGCTCGAAGTGTACGGCATTGTGCCGTCAACGGTTCAGATAGCAGTGCATCACCAATTCATTGAAAAACAGTTGGGCGTTGCCATTTGCCCAGAATTTGTTTGTACGCGATTGCGTGCACTCGGGTTTGACGTGCACCAGCAGACGCATGCAAATAATGCTATCGAATATGCCATTACGGTACCATCATTTCGCGCAACTAAAGATATTTCGATAGCAGTAGATATTGTGGAAGAAGTTGGCCGGTGCTACGGATTTGACAACATTGCGGGCACATTGCCAAAAATAGTAACCACTCCTCATTTGCATCGCGCCATGCACACTACGCGAAAAATAAAACAGCTGCTTGCGTACGGTATGCAGATGCGTGAGTTACAAAGTTACGCATTTTTTGATGAACAATTTTTGCGCGAATGCCATTTTGAGCCGACTGATACTGTAGCAGTGCAACAGCCAGTTTCTGAAAATTGGCGCCGCCTGGTTACCAGCTTGGTGCCTAACCTGATAAAAGCAGTTGTCGCTAATTCAGTGCATCATGATGCGCTCAGGTTTTTCGAACTCAATCGTATCTGGGACTATGAGCACATGGTGGTTGAGAAACAATCGTTGGCCGGTATCTTTTTTGATAAGAAAAAGCCAGTTGATTTTTATGCAAGTAAATTGCTAATGCAATCAGTATTGTCTGTGGTGGACAAACCGGTCAGATGGGAGCAACAAATGTCTCCAGCAGCACCGTGGTATGCACCATATCAGACCGCAGAGTTGTACGTAGGTGAGCTCAAGATAGGATTGGCTGGCGTAGCAAATCATTCTTTTTGGCAGCAGTGTGCACTTGGGCATGCATTTATTTTTGAATTAAGTGTTGACGCCCTGCTTGCATTGAGCAACACCATCAAGCAAGCAAAACCGCTCTGTCCGTATCCATTTGTAGTTCGCGATGTGAGCATGCTGGTGCCGATTTCGGTTACCGCTGATCAGCTTATCGATTTGGTTACGGGAATTGACAAAACAATTCGGCACGTGGAATTGGTTGATTTTTATCAGCAAGAAGAGTGGAAGGACCAGCGTTCAATTACGCTGCGAGTAACGATGCAGGATGAGCATGCTACGATGTCCGCCAATCAGATAGATCAACTCCATACGGTTATTACCACGCTGCTCATAAATCGCGGAGCGACTATTCGATGAACAACCTACAACGATTTTTACCAACGCTATATGGTATTCTTTTTGGCTGCATTGTGCTCTTAGACCAACTTACTAAACGATTAGCGCTTTTGTTCTTGGAGGAGCGCGTGTACTTTTTGCCGTTTTTATCAGGGGAGGTAACGATTAACCGTGGTATTTCCTGGGGCATGCTGCACGCCGATTCATCTGTTTTATTCGGTATTGTTACTGCAGGCATTGCGGCGATTACTATTGGTGTTGCCATCTATGCCGTCAAGCAGTTTCAAGCGGGCGCATCGATACTGGCCGAGGTGCTCATTGTGGCCGGATCGTGCGCTAATATACTGGATAGAATCCACTATGGCGGCGTGGTTGATTTTATTCTGGTCTCATTTGGTTCCTGGGATTTTCCTACATTCAATATTGCTGACATATGCATTGTGCTGGGCGTGATGCTCTATGTCTGGCGGCTGCACAGTCAGCGTGTAGAGAGTTGACGATAATTATTTAATGGCAAAATGGCCCTCTGATCGTCGTTGCTGTAAGGGTTAGGTAATTCGTTGATGAAAGTGATGTTTCTTTTTCTAAGGTGATTTCCACTCCTGATATTTTATCATTCACCTGCCTACACTAGGAATAGACATCCTCTAGAACCGTTGAAAATGCCCCCAGCACGTCATCCTTTCCAGCCGTCGCTTTCAGCTATGGCGGACAGGGCGCGAGGATGACGGAGGGGACGGTACAAAGCGATGTGGAAGAGAAGATATAAATGAGTTTAAAAAGTGATAATTTATTTATATATTTTCCTCGTAAAGACGATTGGGAGCGGTATCAGCTATTTATTTGTTCAACTTGATATGTTGCTTTCTTAACTCGAATCGATGCTAAACTAGTGTTCCTTTCAAAAATCATTTCATTAATTCGCGCTATTATCGCACCACCATTTTGTCGTTCGTGCAAAGAGTTTTTGATGGCTGATCAGGTGCTGTGCGCAGCATGTTCAGACTTAATCGAACCAGTTGCCTCTGCGCTCTTGCGTGTCACACGTACAGAAAAGATGGACGTGGTTGCAATTGGTGCCTACCGCGATCCGCTCAAGTTTCTTATTCTTGCAAAAAGTTGGGGTGACAGAACGGCTGCCACGCAATTAGCAACGCTGATTTGGCACAAGACGACTCTTCAAAATAGGTCATTTGATCTGATCGTGCCAGTACCATTACACTGGCGCAGACAGTTAACGCGCGGATTTAATCAAGCAGAATTGATGGCGCAGCGGTTGAGTGCACTCAGTGGCAAGCCGGTGGTCAAGCTGGTCAAGCGGGTGCAATCAACGCAATTTCAATCAGCGCTGTATGGCGCAGCGCACCGTAAAGCAAATGTACATCAGGTATTTGCACTTGATGAGCGCTTGATTGATGCTACTCGTGATAAACATATTTTATTAATTGACGATTTGATGACCACGGGAGCGACGTTACAGGAAATTGGCAAAGTTTTGCTCAAGGCTAAACCGCTTTCAATTACCGCTGCTGTGGGAGCGCGTGTCTGTTTTTAAGAAGGATTTTGAGTGGCGAATGCAGTTCGAACGGCGCGTTCACTTTGCTTGATCTGTGCGCGGACTTGCTCTATGGCAGTTTCATGCGGCTCATTATTTTTGGTAGTAATGAGTTTTTTTATAGGTGTTGTAGTATCTTCCATGATGAATAAAAAATCTTGCTCGTCATCATCATTTTCCTGATTCTCAGGTGCTTGCAGATTTTGGATGGCTTGTTGAATTGAAATAACGTGAGTGCGGCGTGTTAGTTCAATTTCTACTTTAGCACCAAATTGTTCCTGCTTGTCGCTCTCACTGTTTGTAAAATATTCTTGTATTGTAGTTAAAAAGTGTGCTGGAATCGCAATATCTTTTTCATGACATCTTTTAAAGACCGCTGCCAATCGCGCGTAATCAACAAGATTATAAGCACCTGTTGAAAGATTTGCCACTATCTTGGTTAATAAATTTTCAATATTTTCAGTGGACGGACTCGGGCAAGATAACTCATCTAATAAATGTTGCGTGTCTGATTTTTCAAGAAGAGACTTCGGTTCTTTTTTGAGTAATTTTGCCTGCTGCATGGGCGAATGATCAGCAAAGAAATGCCCGTTTTCATTAATGACGGGCAGAGAAGAGGACCGCCACGAGGATGGTGACATTGGCAGTCCAGACGTGGGAGGGTTGTCTCCCCTATCCATTGACTGGAGTTGGGGAGCAACAAAAAATAGTGCAAATATGATGAGTGGTGTGTTCATTGCTTATTGTTTTGATGTTGCTTTTTAGGTGTTTTATTATTGTGCTGTTGGCCAAAATAACTCTTTTTAGTAAATTCTATGGTTGTTGCAATAAATTTCTGTTGTTTACCTTTATCTTCTAGAGTCTTGTCTAGCACAGATTTCTCATTCTTTTCTTGTTCTTCTAAGCTTGCTATCTTGCTTTTTTTAACCTCTTCTAATTGAGTTTTCAAGAGAGTAAATTTTGTTGCTAAAGCGGTAATTTCTTCTTGATGCCTCTTGGCTAGTTCAGCGTCCGCCTTTTCTTTCTCGCTATCAAATTCACTAAACTTTTTTGCGAATGCTTCTTCATTATCAGCAAATACTTTTGTATATTTTTTTGAAAACTCAGTTTTATTGTCAGCTATAAGGTTTTGCAGAGTGGTATTACTTTCTTTTAGGACACCATAAGCGGTGCTTACTATTGACTCTTTTATTTTAATGCCGCGCTCGTTAACCTTAAATAATATAAAAGAAATGGCAAAAGGATCTTTATCCTTGCCATGTTTGCCACATGCTTCTTCTAATCCGTATTCAATAGGACTAGTGACTGAAGCACTTTCTATGTCTGCTGGCAAATATGGCGTATGCGCTAAATTATACATAGCCTGCCGTTTAGAGCTTGCAATAGGATAGCTAAACATAGAAGGTAAAGCAGTTTTTTGATAATCGTTAATGAAGGTCTGAAGCTGTTTGTCGTGAGGTTGCATAAGTACGGTAGTCATGAGAGTACTGTAATCAGTTGAATCACTGTCCATTGCACTGACTTGCACATTCGTGGTGACGGCCACGCCGGTTATGAGGATGGGTAATAGATACTTCATAAATGCCTCTCCTTTATAAGGGAATTTGGTTGAAATAATCTAACCGGAGAGTCTAGCGTGGTCTGCGGGGGATGTCAAAAGAGCAAAAAGAGAGCGGGTGCCCGCAAGGACACCCGCTCTTGAAACTAAAATAAATTTAGTAGCTTTTATTTAGTTTTGGTTCCAAAAACCTTCTTGTTTTTGGTCGTGTTCCATTTCGGCTTGGTTCCAGCAGGTCCAGCCAGTGGAAAGGCCTTGGTCCTGGATGCCCACACCAGCATTTTTTGCTGCTTCGCGCAGTTTGGCAACTTTGTCATTGATACGTTTTGTATCTGCTGCGGTCAGGTTATGATCTTTTGCAAGTACAGTTTCTTTGCTTTGGATCATCTTTTCAACGTGTGTTGCTACTGCTTTTCTGGTTTGAGCAAGTTTGTTGAATTCTTGATCGCAATCAGCTTCAGCTTCCATTTTTGCTTTATTAGCGGCAACAGTTCTGCTTGACATTGCGTTAACAGCACTATACAAGCCATCTATTCTGGCAGCATCTTTTTGAACGGCTGTGAGCTTGTTGATCATGAGGGCTGTTGCGCATATTACTGGCGTTACTACTTCTTTGGTTTTGCGCAATGCTCTTTTTTGGTTCATCAACTCAGGGGTTGAGAAACGATGTTGTTGTTTGATTGCTTTTTCAAGCTTAGCTACTTTCTTGTCATCGCCTTTAAAGCCTGAATCCCTTATTTCTAAAGCGAGCTCATCCGGTAATCTGAGTATTGCTTCTTTTGCGATAGTGCAATAACCTACTGGGGCCGTTTGGCCAGTAAATATTTGCTCTACGGTTGGCGCTGCTTTAGGAATGCTTGGTGTTTCCCAAGAATAGTCTAGCCTGGTATAACCCAGCATAGTTTTTGTCTCGGTTGCTTTTCGTTTTTCGAGCCCTGCATATGGATGTTTACCATTTACAACCATTCTTGATAAAAGCGTACGATATAACATTTGAACGCTCATATCACTTAGATTGCTTGGGGCAAAATCTTTAAAGATGGCTGCTTTACCAGCTGCATCAAGAATTGGCTCGACCAAAGCATCTTCTCCACGAAGATTGAAATAGCGCCTTATCAAGCTGTTAAGACCGGTACTTTGCTCCCTGATATATTGCGCTTTTCTGGTTTCATATCCTTGCGCCGAATGATATGCAATTTCTTCTTGCGCTAGTGTTTGGCGGAAGTGCTCTTTTTTCAATTCTTGCTCATAATTAGCTGCTTGAGCTATGGAGCACTCATACGAAGCATTTGATGCTTTTTCTTGTGCTATAGTGAGCAACATCTCAATGTTTTGCTTATGGGCAGCAGCCTTTTTCTTTTCAGCATCAGTTTTTGCTTGTTCTAATGCAGTGTTAGCTTGCCCACATAGTTCTGTAAAGGCGGCTACTTTTTCCTGTGCTTTTTGAGCCGTATCTGCTAATTGCTTAACTATAGTATCCATCTGTTGACGAATAGCTAGAGCGTCTTGTTCTTTTAACAGGTCTGTTTGCTGTGCTAAGTTACTCAGATCGGCTATCTGGTCTATATCATGAATAGCAACTTCTGAGGCACGTAATTGATTAAGTTCGTTTATTTGCTCTTGGGTGCGCTTGCTGACTTTTTGCCATTCACCATAGCTGATGGTGCTGAATCCTGAGAGGAGTAATGCAATAGAAAGGGAATAATAAAGCTTCATATCATATCCTTACAATAAGTATTTTAACGTACTTACACGGAAACTTCTTTTTGTAGAATCTTTTCTCGTCTCCTTTTTTTGGGTGGGCGACAAATCTTACCAAGACTATGCCATATTCGCTGAAAGTTGCAACATGGTCTTAATGAGTAAAGCAAAAATACACTATGGTAATTGCTATACTATTTTTTAAACTGATTAGTCTATAGTTGTCTTTTTTGGCAGTTTTGGTCTAACATCTGGAATTTTAAAAGCGCGTATGTAAAGTTCGTATTTTTACCATTAATTTTTATTTGTGAGTTCGTGTTTATGGCGGTAATAAGCGTTTCTGCTCTAGAAATCAACTCTTGATGATTCTGGATAATGCCAGCTAAGTAGTTGTCAGCGGGCGTTGTTTCTTTTTCCTGTTCGGCCAGTGCTATTACGAGTTCACACTGCTTTTTTGCAAGACCCAGCACGGATGTTGCATGCGGAATAGTTGCTGGATCAAGCGAAGTATGCTTAATGCCGTTTTCAATCATTTCTGCGGCCCAACATACCGATACATCCGGCTTCAATTGATTAATGGCATGTGCTGCTACGATAAAGTTATGCAAGGTTAGACTTTTGAGCGCAGGGTCAGATTGTTCATCAAATAAAACAGCTTGGGTCTTATTGAATAGAAACATAAAACGAGCGTTCTTTGCCAGATGCGCGTTGGTGACGGCTTCTTGGCCGGTTGAAACCGACATTTGCTGGTGCAGCTGGAAAAGACAGGGGGATTGTTCAGTGGGCTGAGCGTCATCCATGGCGAAAGCTAATGTTGACAGGCTGCACGCACCTAAGAAGAATAACTGTTTTTTCATGATTTGCTCGATAAAATGATGTTTCTTAATACTTGCAATGTGGTGATTTTAGCCATTTCCAAGTTGTTGATAGCTACTAGTTGTGGAATTACTGATGTGGGCATTGAACAAATTGCCTCTTGAGTAACAGTAATAGTAGCTTTTGATTGATGCTGCATAATTTCAAGCAGTTTGTCTGCAGTTTGAACATCCAGATCTTGCAGTGGCAATGCCTTCTCCAGATATACTTCTACCAATTGTTGTGCTAAGCAGGCTGTCTGATTTGGGGTTGATTCATTGTGGCGCAGTAAGGCTACTAATGCTTGATTTACGGTATGGCTTTTCTCTTTGCTAGTAATTTTGTCATTGAGCAATGCCTGCTTTGCCAAACGACATGGCAAACAGGCTTGAGCATCAGCTCTGAGATGCATTTTGAAGATAGTTTGATTTTCTAGTAACCAGGTGGGCGCACTTAACTGCTCAGCAGAGCGGATATAATTAAGAACCGCTTGCCGTTTAGCCGCTTCTTCAGGAGTAAGGCCTTCCCATGGTCCGCCCTCTGGCATTGCATAGTTGGGTGTTACAGGGGCTGTGCGCTTTGCTTTTTTCCGTTGGGCCAGTTCTTCAGGAGTGAAGCCTTCCCCCATTGCATGAATCGTTGGTACTATTGCAATGGTCATGAGAAAAAATAGCGTAGATAATTTCATGATTTTCTCGATAAAATGATATTTCTTAATTCTTGCAGCTTGGTGATTCTGTCTGTTTCTACATCCATAATATCACTAAGGTATGAAATGGCTTTCCTTGTACCGATAGCTTTTTGGGTATGGGGTACTGCATTCTTTGCAGCAGTAATAACTGTTTTTGATTGATATTGCATAGCCTGAAAAAGCCTATCTGCGGCTTGAACGTTCAAATGATCTAATGGCAACTCTTTTTTCAGATATTCTTCTAGTAAATCTTGCGCCAAGCCGGTCGTATGGGTTGGCGTAGATTCGTTATGGCGTAATAGGGCTACGAGTGCAAGATTCACCATTTTAGCTTGTTCTTCGCTAGAGATATTTTTATCGGACAATGCTTGCCGTGCCAAATGCCATACCAAACTTACACCACCCTCTGTTTCAAGATGGAGTAAGAAAGCGTCTGGGTGTGGGCTCCAGCCAGGAACGCTTACTATTTTTGTGAGAGGTTCATTAGGAGAGCTGGACTGCGCTTTTTCCAATCGAGTACTTTCTTCCGGAGTAAAGCCTTCCCCACGACTCGATCCTCCTGATCTGTATGGCATGGCATGCCTGGTTGCAGATGCTGAGCGATTTGGTTCTTCCAAGTCTCGTTTGGCCTTTTCGAAGTCTATAGGTATACCCTCCCACATTGCGTGAATCGTTGGTACTGTTGCAATGGTTATGAGGAAAAATAGTGTAGATAATTTCATGAGTTGCTCCTTTTTATGGTGAGTTTTTTGTTGGCTGTTAGTATGCCAGATTATTAGAGTGACGCAATGGTGATACTTTGATGGATAAGGTTGCAAAAGGGGAAGTTTTGGCATAGATGATGATGCTCTACTCCGTCATCCTTACGGAAGTGAGGACCCAGTTTAATTATTTTTTTTGGCATCCACAAACAATTTTATAATCAGAAAAAAGAAGTGAAAATTATCAATAAGGTTTTGAACATTAATAGCTTCAAAACTGGGTCCTCGCTTGCGCAAGGATGACGATAGAGAGAGTTATCATCTATACTAATGTCTTCCCTTGCGCCCTGTCCGCCGAAGCCTTGGCGAAGGCTGGAAAGGATGACGAAAGGGAGGCGTTTTCCAGGGTGCTAGGGGGTATCTGTATCTATTCCTATTTATCGCGTTCTGTCCGCTGACTTGTCCATCGTAACTTTAATGACTACCAGTTGGTAAACTTCTTTTTCTTGTGATAAGATCACACACTAAGTGTTAGTAATAGTAGCTCATATCTGTGCATCAGCTTAATATCATGATGCTTGTAGAAAGGACTATACAAAATGAAAAATAAATTTATAAATCAGGCGACTAGTTCCACCGTGAATGCCATCGCGATAACATTACTGCTGTCTCTTCCTGGTTGCAAGTTGGCGGAATGGTGTTCCTCTTGCAACAAAGCGACGGGCGAATGTGCAGTAGCAGTGCCGGGTGCACCGCAGGCGGGACCTGGAGCAGCGGCAGCAGAACCGTTTGTCTCAGCCGATGACACTACTGAAGTACTTGCCTATATGGACGGTGTTCCTTTAGTGACGCGCGGTCAGATAGAACGATTGATCGAAACCAATCCGCAGTTGCAACAGATGCGTGGCATGATTGATCCGGCCCAACTTGAATTCCAATTGTTGCAAGGCTTGATTAACAAAGCGGTTTTAGGCCAATACATCAGACTCAACCGCATCGATAAATCAGCAGAATATCAAAAGAAACTGGCAGAAATGATTGACTCAGTCAGAGACATGCTCAATGTCGAATTCTTTAGCCAGGCGTTGCCAGTTTCAACTGCTGAATCAGAAGTCAAAGAATTTTACGAAAGTAACAAGGATAAGATTCCGCAACTCATGGTTTCCCGTGGCGGTGTGAAAGCAGCGTGTGTTCATTTTGACAAAGAAGATGATGCGCAAGCATTCTTGCTAAAAGTTGAAGCACATAACGGTGACATCAAAAAAGCAGTCGAAGATGCGGGCCTGACTGGCAAGTTCAAAGACTTTATGGTCATCAACAACCAGAGCTACGGTTACGATGCCGCATTGCGCGACAAGATAACAGCGATGGAAAATGTGCCGGGTACCGAACTGTGCAAAGTTGCTGATGGGTTCTACGTGGTCAGGGCTTCCGATAAAGAAGCGCCAACGTACCAACCGTATGCGTCAATCAAAAAGCAGTTGAAAGACTACTTAGAAGGCGAAAAGCGCAAACAAGTTTCCATGCAAGAACTGCATAAGTTGACCGGCACGTACAACGTTACGCGCAGCAAAGCTGGTGACGATATTGCACAAAAAGTAGAAAATGCTGGCGCTCAAGAAATGCCTCTTGAGGCCATGGAAGACTAAAATAAGAGGATGACTGTGCCGCGGGCGTTGCTTATGCGATGCTTGCGGCACCTTTTTAAGAGCGAATTATGTACTCAATACGATGCTTTCAAAATATAGTTCTACTGATAGTTTGCCTTCCGCTGCTGGTGCACGCGGAGCAGGCATTTGTCGGTACCGAGCAAGCAGAACAGATTTTGCAAGCGGCGGTTGAGCCTAACTTTTTGGAAAATACGATAATACCAGCACCAGATGAAGCGTGTGTGATTGAAGAATGTATTTCAGATGCGCCAGCCGACGATCAATGTCAAACGACACCGTGTGCTGTGCAAACGCGTGCAGTACCGGTAACATCAACGGCGCAGCCAGCCCCAAAAAAGAAAACTGCCCAGCTCAAAACGAAATCAGTAGTGCCCGAGGATGCGGTGCGTGTCGATGGTATTAAAGTTATTATTATTACCGACGAAGGCACGGAAGTTATTTTGCAGTCAGATCTTGATCGACCCGGTTTGGGCGGCGTGAACAAGCCGCTTGATATTATGGTGTTCGAACGATTGGTATTCGCTGACGCGAAGCGCTTTAAAGCGTTGCCCGACGACAATGCAATAGACAAATATATCTCTCGCGTAATGCGCGAAAATAATCTGACAAAAGAGGATCTTACGCGCATGTTTGCCGAAGCCGGCTATTCGTATGACGAAGGGCGCGAAGAACTCCGGCGTTTGCAAGCGGTCAACGTTATGCTTTCGCAACGAGTTTATTCGAATGTGATTGTATCGCGCAAAGAAGTAACCGCCTACTATAATGCGCATCCTGAGCGTGTTGACGAGCAATGTCTGATTGCGCGCGTGGTAGTACCGTATGCTACCGGATCAAAAGAAAAACAAAAAAAAATAATCCAACAAAAACTTACGCATAAAAAATATGTTGAATCATTGAGCTGGAGCCAGCCGTTCTGGATTTCTCAGGGTGATGTTGCGCAAGAGAAGGCGTTTATTTTCCAGGTACCGGTTAGCCACGTGAGCGAACCACATGAGCTTGAAGAAGGGTTTGAGCTGTTTCGCGTAATCGAAAAGAAAGATTCATATATTCGCTCGCTTGAAGAGTGTTATCACGAAATTGCCGATCTGCTCGCTCGACCAAAATATGACGAGCTGCTTGAAAAGTATCGTAAGAACTTGACTGAATCGGCATCGATTGTCTATTTATAGGTGATTAACCCACATCAAATCGACATAGTTTTGCCCGTGAATGCTCTTCTGGAGCGTTGATTATTTTTATACAAGTTTTATACTTGTAATCACTCAAGTTTTAAGATGTTTATCATTACAATTTACCTTCAAGGCGCAAATAATGTTATTTTTCTCTATTGTGTGTGCGGTGATAATGAGTATACCATCCGCCTTGCATGCTGTGACTGAGCAGGAGAGGTTGAAGGCATCGCTTTTTAATGTTGCAAAGACTAAGACGAATGTGGGTCTGCCTGCTATGGCATTCAGAAAACATTTGGCTTCCGATGAAGTGAAACTTTCAATCGATGAAGTTGATTTTTTAGATGATCAAAATCGTACCCCATTGCACTGGGCGGCAGAGAATGGTATGTCAGGTTTTGTCCAAGTATTAGTTGAAGAAGGCGCCGATACGCAACTTATAGATTCTAAGGGAGATACGCCTCTCGACCTTGCATGGAAAAAGAAGCATTTAGGAACATTAGCTGAGCTTGCTTTGGCAAGTGGGCGTTATCAAATTATGTTAACGGGAGTTTTTTCCACCGTAGGTTTGTTAAGTGGTCTTTTTATGGGGTGGCTATTTATTGTGTCTTCCGATGCTCAATCAGAGGAATATTGGCAAAGACATCCGCATGAAAAGAAAGTATGGCATTTTGGTTCGGCAGCCACCGCAGCTCAAGAGCAGGCAAATAATCAATAATTCTGAAGTTTTAATAATAAGTGGGATTCCATGTTTTTTTCTTTATCAGATAAAGATATT
>Ga0207087_1110_pt1 | contig 18197 bp, 11 predicted proteins | sample Alteio_BWMinHeat_51_FD_153544 | JGI IMG/M metagenome (GOLD analysis project Ga0207087, IMG submission 153544) | Enriched cells from forest soil in Barre Woods Harvard Forest LTER site, Petersham, Massachusetts, United States -... | ecosystem: Environmental > Terrestrial > Soil > Temperate forest >... | reverse complement strand
GCCGCACCGTAAACCTCGCTGCTCGAACGCACTTCGGGCAGCATAGCCCGCGGAATCTCAAACGCCGAGAGCAACTTTTCGTCCCAGTCCAGTGTTAGAAGATTTAGGAGCTGCGTTCTGCTCGCATTGGTCACGTCGGTCGCGTGTACGCCGCCCTTCGGGCCGCCTGTCAAATTCCAGACGAGGAACGTGTCGATATTTCCGAAGAGCAGCTCACCTGCTTCCGCTTTCTGTTGAGCGTCGGGGACATGTTTCAGCAGCCAGCGCAACTTCAGGCTGCTGAAATAGGTGCTAAGTGGAAGCCCCGTTTGCGCGCGGAAGCGGTCTTGTCCGCCGCCGCTCGCAAAATGTCCGACCTCTTCCGCGACGCGTGTGTCTTGCCAAACGATGGCGTTGGCAATCGGACGGCCCGTGTGTCGGTCCCACACGACCGTTGTTTCTCGCTGGTTGGTTATGCCGATAGCGGCGAGGTCAGAAGCCCGTAGACCGCGCTGTTCGAGAGCTTCGCCGATCACTTCTTCCGTACGGCGCATGATTTCCAGCGCGTCGTGTTCCACCCATCCTGGCCGCGGGTAGATTTGCTCGTGTTCTTTTTGCGCGACAGCGACGGCGCGCGCCGCTTTATCAAACACCATAAAGCGCGTACTAGTTGTGCCCTGGTCGATTGCTCCGATGTAACTTTTCACGAGATACGCCCTTTCCGGGCCGGGATGCATTCTACGACGGAACCTCGTTATCTCACTCACTCTCCCGCGTGTATGCCTTTTCTCCGTACCCTGCATCTAATTGTATGGGATGAGAAAAGGGAGAGCAGTTTATGAATAAAAACATATATCGAAAGGGGTCGCTACTGCTTGGTGCGCTCGTCGGGGCGTCATTAATGCCGCTCGCTTTAAAGGCAGCCTCAAACAGCGCGTCCGCAACAAAGGATCCATCTGCAGTTGTTATGACCGTGACGGCTACCGCGAAGAAAGACGCCCAGCCGCCTGCACTATCGAAAAATGATGTCGAGCTCTATCAAGGAAAGGAACGCGTACAGGTCGCGGACTTCAAACGCGGAGAAACTCTCTATCTGGCCGTACTCATCGATGATTCGCTCAGAAGCAGCATTGCCAACCAATGGAGCGATCTTCGCGCGTTTCTCATGGCCCAACCGCAAACCACCTATGTCGCCGTGGCCTACGCGCGAAATGGCGTAGCCATGGTCGCCCAGGATTTCACAACCGACCATGCGCTAGCGGCAAAGGCCCTGCGTCTACCATTGGGCGACATCGGTGCTGGAACCAGTCCTTATCTCTCAGTCCAGGACTGGATCAAGCGTTGGCCCGTCTCCGGACAGCGCAGTTCCATCATCCTGTTTTCTTCGGGCATTGATTATTTCCGTGGAGGTCCCGCTACTCTTGATCCGGATCTCGACACGACCATCGCTCGCGCGCAGAAGCAAAACATCAACATTTGGACGATCTACGCACCGGACGCAGGCCGTGTTGGCCGCGGTTCGTTCCGTGCCTTCAACTGGCAGTCGAACTTGGACCGTTTGTCACAACAGACCGGCGCCGAGTCTTACTCACTCGGTCTCGGAGCGCCCGTCAACCTGAAACCGTATTTCGATCGAATCCAGATGAACCTTAACAACCAGTATCTACTGGCCTTCGTAGGCGATGGTGGCCACAAGGGTAAATACGAGTCTGTAAAAGTAACTTCGGAGGTTCGCAAAGTAGGATTTCTGACGCCTTCTGAAGTGTTTCTGCCGGCAGCACGATAATTCGGATCACAGGTCACAATTCTCATTCCCAGGGCGCGGGCCGCGAGGTCCGCGCCTTTCCTTTCGACGCCGTTCTTGTAACTTTATTTTTCCATCGGAATAATCGTCCTCGGCATCTAAGAAACTGGAACAAGAGGGGGGAGTTACGTCCATGAACAAGAATCTAAAATGGAAGGGTACCGTGTTGTTAGCAGCCATGGCTTTGGCGGCAGCTGCAGTGCCGCTCGCATCGAAAGCAGCGGCGACAGAAGCTCCCGTGGTGACGATGACCGTCACGGCGGTGGCCAAGAAAGATAAACAGCCGCCGCCACTCACTAAAGATGATGTGCAGCTGTATCAGGGCAAGGAACGGATACAACTGGCGGATTGGAGGCGCGGGGACGCGCTCTTCCTGGCAGTGCTCATCGACGATTCGCTCGAAAGCTCTGTCGCCAACCAGTGGGGCGACTTGAAGGCGTTTTTCATGGCCCAGCCGGAGAACACCTACATCGCCGTGGCTTATGCAAGAAACGGCTCGGCCGCGGTGGCGCAGGACTTCACCAAGGACCACGCTCTGGCCGGCAAGGCGCTGCGCTTGCCCATAGGCAATGCGGGCGCGTTTACGAGTCCGTATCTCACCCTCCAGGACTGGATGAAACGCTGGCCCGAAACCGGGGAGCGCAAGTCCATCATTTTGTTTTCCTCGGGTGTCGATTATTTCCGCGGAAGCTTTGATCCAATCGATCCAGATCTCGACACAACTGTGGCGCGCGCCCAGAAACAGAACATCAACATTTGGACGATTTATGTTCCGGATGCCGGGCACATCGGTCGCCGTGAGTTCCGCGTGTTCAACGCGCAATCAAACCTCAGCCGTCTTTCCGAAGAGACTGGCGCCGAATCTTACTACCTCGGTTTCGACGCGCCGGTTACCCTGAAGCCGTACTTCGACGAAATCCAGATGCATCTCAACAATCAATACCTGATCAGCTTTGTGGGCAACGGTGGAAAGAAAGGAAAGTTCGAGCGCGTGCGGTTGGTCTCCGAGGTTCCCAACGTGGAGTTCCTAACGCCTTCGGAAGTATTCCTGCCGCCCGTAGACTAACGGCAGGCTGACGAGCTACGTCAGGTCGAGCGAGGCGCGAGCCACAAGGTTCGCGCCTTTTCTATTCTTGGATAGGGCCTTGTCTCTTTTCTTGCCGTCAGGCTAAACTAGCGCCCGTTGACGCCGGCTCTTTCGGTGAAGGATATTCGCTCTATTGAATCGGTTTAAACGGTGCAGCCTGCTTGGCCATGTGACGGGGAGCTCATCATGATTCCGTACCGCAAGAAAGAGAATTTCTATTCGCGACGCGTGGCTCGCATGGCCTCTGAACGCGGAGGCTCTTTTGCCGCCTCGAGCTTGATCGCAGCTTTCCTCGCAGCCGCAACGATTGCCGCACCCATTTCACGCGCGAATGGCGAGATCACCTTGCGCGAAGGATGGGCGGTCGAATCCTCCGCAAAGGTGAGCGCTGGCGGGGAAGCTGTCTCCACGGCCAGTTTTGACGCCTCGAGTTGGTACAAGGCTTCTTCTCCGAACACCGTGTTCGCCGTGCTGGTGGAGAACGGCGTGTACAAGGATCCATTCTTCGGTATGAACTTGCGCTCCATTCCCGGCGTTTCCTATGCGGTTGGATCGCAGTTCGCCAACCAGGAAATGCCAGAGAATAGTCCGTTCGCTGTTCCCTGGTGGTATCGCAAGGAGTTCGAAGTCCCCGCACAATTTAGCGGAAAGACGGTTTGGATGGCGTTTCGGGGAATCAATTACCGCGCAGACATCTGGATCAACGGGCGAAAAGTAGCGGGCTCGGACCAAGTGGTTGGCGCGTTTCGCCGCTACGAGTTTGATGTAACGCCGTTCGTCAAAGTTGGGGCAAAGAATGTGGTGGCCCTGGGAGTCTCCGCCCCGCATGCCAATGAGCTGGGAATTACGTGGGTGGATTGGAATCCCACGCCGCCGGACAAGGACATGGGGCTTTGGCAGGAAGTGGTTCTTTCCTCGAGTGGGCCGGTTGCCGTACGACATGCAGCAGTTGAAACGAAACTCGATCTTCCCGCGACCGACAAAGCGCACTTGACCGTGCGCGCCGAACTGCAAAACGCTTCGACCACATCATTGAAGGGAACGTTGCGCGGGAAAATTCTTGGCGCTGCCGCGCCCATTGAGTTTTCCGAGAGCATCGAACTGAAAGCAGGCGAACGCCGCGCCATCGCGATAACGCCGGATTCCGCTGCTTCGCTGAATGTCGAGAATGTCCGCCTCTGGTGGCCGTATCAGATGGGCGAGCCCTATCTTCATAAGCTCACGCTCGAATTTGTTCCAGAGAAAGGTTCGCCATCCGACAAGCAAACCATCGCCTTCGGAATCGTCGAAACCGATTCCGAACTGACTCCGGACGGCGCCCGCCTGTTCAAAGTAAACGGCAAGCCTGTGCTTGTGCGCGGCGGAGGTTGGGCGTCGGACATGCTGCTGCGCGTCAACCAGTCGCGCCGCGAGGCGGAATTCCGCTACGTGAAAGAGATGGGCCTCAACACCATCCGGCTCGAAGGCAAGCTCGAAGACGAAACGTTCATGGAGCGCGCTGATCGCGATGGCATTCTGGTCATGGCTGGATGGTGCTGCTGCGATGCGTGGGAAAAATGGGGCAAGTGGGGAGAGGAGAATCGCCGCGTTTCCGTGGATTCGCTCCGCGATCAAATCCTGCGCCTGCGTGCGCATCCGAGCGTGCTCGTTTGGCTGAACGGCAGCGACAATCCGCCGCCCCCCGATCGCGAACGCGCTTACCTGGACGTGGAAAAAGAAAACAACTGGGCTAAGCCCGTCCTTTCTTCCGCGACGGCGAAAAAGACCGAGGCCACCGGAGATAGCGGCGTGAAAATGTCCGGGCCGTATGAGTACGTTTCCTCGAACTACTGGCTGCTGGATACCAAGGCTGGCGGCGCCTACGGATTCAACACCGAGACCAGCCCCGGTCCCGCCGTTCCGCCGCTGGAAGGATTGAAGTCCATGTTTCCGCCCGACAAGCTATGGCCCATCAATGAAGTTTGGGATTTCCACGCCGGCGGCGGAAAATTCAAAAACATCAAGGTCTTCACGAATGCTTTGGAGAAACGCTACGGCAGTGCGAAAGACGTCGCTGACCTGGCGTGGAAGTCGCAGGCCATGACCTACGAAGGCCAGCGCGCGATGTTCGAAGCCTACGGCCGCAACAAGTACAAATCCACCGGCATCATTCAATGGATGCTGAACAACGCGTGGCCGGGACTGATTTGGCATCTCTATGATTACGACCTGCGCCCCGCTGGAGGATATTTCGGTTCGAAGAAAGCTCTCGAGCTCGTTCATGTACAGTTTTCCTATGACGACCGCACCGTCGCGATTGTCAACGGGAAGCAGGAAGCGCTGAAAGGATTGAAAGTGGTCGCCAAGATTTACGACACCTCGATGAAGGAGCATTTCTCCCACGAAGAAGTTTTGGGTGTCGCTGCGGACGCCGTGACCAAGTCCTTCAAGGTGGACGAGCCCGGAGGCCTGAGTTCCACTTACTTCCTAAACCTTCAGCTGTTCTCTTCCTCAGGCGAATTGCTCAGCCGCAATTTCTATTGGCTCTCGGCAAAGCCGGACGTGCCCGATTTCAGCAAGACGGAGTGGTACTACACCCCTCTCCGAGAATATGCCGACTTTTTTGCTCTCGAGGATCTTCCGAAAGCCTCCGTCCATGCCTCGATGACCGTCTCCGATCGAGGCGAGGAAACCGCCGCACGCGTTACCGTGGAAAACACCGGCTCTGGGCTGGCTTTTCTCGTGCGTCTCCGCCTACTCAAGGGAAAAGACGGCGCGGAAGTTCTGCCGGTCTTCTTCGATGACAACTACATCTCGCTCCTCCCCGGCGAGAAACGGGATATCACCGTCCAGGTGAGAAAGGGCGACCTGGGTGGAGCGAAGCCCGTTCTGGCGGTCGACGGTTTCAATGTCGAGCCAACCCAGGTTCCGTGAGAGGGTCTTTTGCAAGTGGAACAGCAGAGACAATACGCTGCCGCGCCGTCTTGTGCGCGCAGCTTCGTGAAAGGGAAGTGCGCCTCAATCGTCGGAGCTGCCGTGAAAAACCGTGCGCGTGGACTCTCGAATCACGAGCTCCGGATTCATCTTTTGACGCACGCTGTTCCACTCGCGCTTCTCAAGCCCCGCTTTAATTCCTTCCATCACGATATTGACGGCATTCGTTCCCATGGCCTCGAGCGGCTGGCGCACCGTTGTCAAGGATGGCGCACTCAAAGCGGATAGCGCCACGTCGTCAAATCCCGTCACAGAACACTGTTCCGGCACTTTGACTCCCGCTTTCGTCAGACCGCGAATGGCACCCAGCGCCGTCAAGTCGTCAAAAGCCATCAGCGCCGTAAACTTTTTCTTTTTTTGAAGCAATTCTTCGGCGAGCCGCTGGCCACCTTCGAACCCGGAGTTGGGATCGAACGAATCCGGCAGTTGCAGCACGAGGGTGGGATCGATCTCCAGGTTCGCGGCGTGCGCAAATTTCTGCACGCCGCGCCACCGTGGCGCGCTGTCGATGAGCATCTTCGGTCCGCGAATGAAAGCAATCTTGCGATGACCCAACTGGTGCAGGTGCTCGAGCGCCATGCGTCCGCCGGTCTCGTTGTCCACCATCACGGAGCTAACCGTGTCGCCGGGCAGTTCCCATCCGATGGTGGCCGCGGGAATATTGCGTTTGCTCAAGTCCGCCAACACGTGAATGTCCACGACCAGCCAGTTGGCCACCACAATCAACGCTTCCACGTGATGTTCCAGCAACATTTCGAGGTAGCGCTCGAACCGGTTGCGCTGGTTGTGGGCGTCGGCAAAAAACGGCACGTAAGACGATTGATAGAGAGCATTTTCGATCCCGCGCAAAACCGGCGTGCAGTAAGGATCGGTGATGTCGAAGAAAACCAGGCCCACCGTGTGGCTGCGCTTGCTGCGAAGAAACCGCGCCATGGCATTCGGGCGGTAACCGAGTTTCTTGGCCACTTCCTCGATGCGCTTTTTTGTGGCGGGAGCGATATAGCGGGCCAGCGGCGCATTATTCAATACGATCGAGACCGTGGCAGGCGAAAAGCCGCTGTCTTCGGCGACATCCCGCATCGTCACCATCTGGTTTTTGCCGCTTGCGCGCTTCACGTGGAGGCCTCTAGGGTTGCCATCATTCTGCCAGAGTTCGCCCATTTCCGATAAGAGCAGGGCGCCCCAACGCGCAGCTTATTCAGCAGGAACGTCGAAAGACAAAGGTTCGCGAAACCACTTGGTTTTCCACACACCAAAAGCAATCCCCGCCGCCATCCAGAGAGAGCCTACTATTTTCGCCGGAACGCTCAAGTTCCACCATAAGCCCAAACAAACAAAAAATCCTACAACCGGCGTAATAAAATTTGTGATCTGCTTTTCTGGTTGCCGCACGAAATAATGCACGAAGGCTGAGGCATTCACACCCATAAACGCGATCAGCGCGCCATAATTCAGCAGCTCGATCCCCTTTTCAAAGGTCAGAAAAAAAGATCCCACGAGCACGATTACGCCAATAAAGACAACGTTATTTCGCGGCACATGGTGCTTCGCGTCTATTTTTCCGAAAAAAGATTTCGGCAGTGCATTGCTTTTTCCCATTCCATAGAGCAGCCGCGCCGCGCCGATTTGTGCCCCCATCCCCGAACCGAAATTGGCAACCAGAAGTGTCGCGCCAAGGATGGTAAACAGCGGCGCCCAAGTCCGCGCCGCAGCGTAAACATACGCGGTATCCTGATTCGGAAAGGGTTCCGACGCCGGCCACACCAGCTGCGCCACGTAAACTTCCGACGCCGAAAGAATGCCGACAGCCAAACACGTCAAAACGGTAGCCAGCATGATATTTCGTCGCGGATTCTCCGCTTCCTCCGATAGCGTCGAAATCCCGTCGAATCCAATGTAGGTCAGTACCGCCAGCGACGTGCATCCGAACAAATCGCTAAACGTGAAGGTCTGTGGATCGTAGAACGGCCGCGTAAAAAATCCCGGTGTGCTGTGCGGATGACCAAAGATATATCGAATTGTCGTCACAAAAACCAAGACCACCACCGCGCTCATCCCGGCAGCCAACGCGGTGTTGACGCGCGCCGATGTTTTGATCCCCTGCATATTCAAAAGCGTGAAGACCAGCGCGAAAAATATTTTCCATCCCCACACCGGCAATCCCGGCGCAAATTCGTGCGCCTGCCCCGCGCACCAGATCGTGCAGATCAGCGGGTTCACGATGTAGTCCATCACCATGCTCCATCCGGTGACGTAGCCCGCCGCAGGGTGAATTTCCCGCGCCACATACGTAAACGCCGATCCCGCACTCGGATAGACCCGCGCCATTCGTCCGTAGCTCACGGCCGTGCACAGCATCGCAACCATAGCGATAAGAATCGCCGTGACCACATGGCCGTGCCCGCGATCGCTCAACGCTCCAAACGCCGACATCGGCGCGACCGGCTGCAACACGATGATGCCGTAGAGAAGTAGATCCCAGAGAGTGAGAGTACGCCGTAGTTGCGGCCCGCCGCTGGCGCTGGCTTCGTCGCTCAAGGACCTCTCCTTTCGACGGGCGCGTCGTTCTTCCTACCGAGCACCACCGCGCGCGTCAAATTCTTTGGCACATCGGGATCGAGTCCCTTGCCTAAACCCACCGCCAGCCCCAGCAGTTGCGCGGGAATCGCCGCCATGGCCAGCCGCGCATACTCAGGCGCATCCGAATCTAGCTCAATGAGCAGATCGCTTTCCCGCCGTAACGCCGGCGTCGCGCGGTTGGCAACAACCAAGGTCACCGCGCCCAATGGTTTCAGTTCGCCAACGAGCGAGCTTTCCTCTTCCGCTGCCGCATCGGAGAGAAGAAATGTAATCAGTGCATCGGCACTGGCGATCGCTTTTGGTCCGTGGCGGAATTCCAGCGTGTGATACGCCTGCGCGTAAGAAGAAGACATCTCCGTAAGCTTCAGCGCCGCCTCCTGCGCCAGCCAGTAATGCGCACCTTGCCCGAGAAACACAAAATCCGCAAAAGGCCTCTTGGCCCCAAACGCCCGAATCTTATCAGCATTCCCGGCAAGCCACGTCGTCGTCTTTTCCGGCAATCCGTCCAGTGCGGATAACAACCCGGCGTCCCCAGAGAATTTCGCACCAAGCTTCTCAAACAGCAGCAGGATGGAGGTGAACGACCGCGTCATCACCATGCTCCGCTCGTCGGCCCACGGCAACTGAACCGTATGGGTGCACAGCTCTCGAAGAACGCTCGTTTCGCTGCAAGTCACGCCCAGGGTGCGCACTGCGGCGTTGGCCTTCAACCATTCCGCCGCGCGCAAAACTTCCGTAGTTTTCCCGGAACGGGACACCAGCACCACCTGCCGCGCGCCGGTCCGCTCGAGCAACTGGTGCGGCGCGAAAAGCAGCTCCGATGCCGGCACGGCCGTCGACGAAGCCTGCAGCAGTGTTGTCCACTGCGCCGCGATCGTCCGCGAAAGGTAATAGCTCGACCCGCAAGCAACAAATAAGCAGGGCTCTTGTGGAGACAATATTTGAGAAATCTGATGGAGCTCGGCGTTTTGTTCGAATCGCCGCGCCGTTTCCGTCCACGTTGCCGGCTGCGACAAAATTTCCTCGAACGTCTCGCGGCCCCGTCCCGCAACCTGCGATGCCGACAGCCCGCCGCGCGCCGCAGGAGCATTCTCGTTCAAAACTCTTCGCCTGGTTTTTTTCACTCGCCTTCCTGGTTCCTTTCCGACACCCGGCCTTGGCCGAACGGCATTCGCCCGTATTCGAGCGGAAGATCGCGACCATCACCCGCGTTTCGCGAGACTCAATTGAATCGTTTGAATAAAGGCATTTTCTAGGAACTTCCTATTTCGCGCAAGCCAAAACTTTCGCCCATCGACTCGCTCCTCGGCGCAAATCGCGTCCCGCACCTCGACATCTTCGTGAATTCCACCTGTCCTTCCGTACAGTAAGAAGAATTTCCACAGTCCAGTGTCTCTTGGTTAAAGTTCCCTCACTTTATCTGCAACGCACCCCCCTGGCACGTAGTCTAATTAAGTAGCACCTGGTCTCAGTCGAGGGGCACGGGCGAGGAAACTGGCATGACCGGTCGCAGTCCCACAAAAATTGTCTTGTGGCACGTGCTGGGCTTTCTGCTCGCGTTTTTCGCCGCCCACTGGCTGCGCTCTTTTTCCCTCGGACCCGACCCCGTTCTCCAAGGCTATCTCCAGGTCATCAGCGCGCTGCTGGCCTTCGTTTTCTCCGCGCTGGCGTTCGTCCGCTTCCAGGGCACCCAGGATCGCATCGCCCTGATCCTCGGCGGTGGCTATCTTCTTTCTGGCGCCGTACTCTCGGCCTCCAGCGTTCTTTTCTTTCAATTTTCGCAAGACTCTCCCGCGCGAGCCACTTGGGCGCCCATCGCTTGGTGGCTCAGCCGCATGACTTTGGCACTCTTGCTCCTGGTTGCCCTTCTCGCCGAACGCTTTATCCCCCGTTCGCGGCACACCAAAGCGGAAATCACCGGGGCCTTGTTGTCGGTGGTGGCCTTCACGTATCTGATTACCGCCGCTCTTCGCCGTCTTCCCCCGGAAGTCTCCCGCCATCCCGGCTCTTTCGTGCCTAACCCGCAGCAACTCCTCCCCGCCATAATTTTTCTCGCGGCCGTGATTTGGTATCGCCGGCGCCTTGATTCCGAGGACTCTGCTTTCGACCGCACCATCTACGCCGCGGCCTGGATGAATTGTGCCGCACAGATCGCCGCGTGCCAATCGGAGCGCCTTCTCGACGCGCCCTTCGTGCTCGCCCAGGTCCTTACCGTGGGCAGTTACGCCGTCGCTCTCGGCGGCGCGGTCCTCGATAACGCGCGCCTCTTCGAACAAGTCCGCCATCTCGCCGTCAGCGACCCGCTCACCGGCCTCGCCAATTACCGCCGGCTCCTCGACGTCCTCGAAAATGAAACCGAGCGCACGCGCCGCACCGGCAGGCCCTTCGCGGTTCTGCTCCTCGATCTCGACGGTTTAAAACAAATCAACGATCGCTTCGGTCACCTCGTCGGTAGCCGCGCCCTCTGCCGCCTCGCCGCCATCCTGCGCATTCATTGCCGGGCCATCGATACCGCCGCGCGCTACGGCGGCGATGAGTTCGCTCTTGTTTTGCCGGAGTCGCTGGACACGGAGGCGCAGCGCGTCGCAAATCGTATCCGCATCGTCATGTCTGAGGACGAGGAAAAACCGCCGATCTCTGCGAGCATCGGCATTTCGATTTACCGCGGGGATGGCGAGAGGATCGAAAATCTTCTTTCCGAAGCAGACCAGGATCTCTACGCTGAAAAAGCCCGGCGCGTCAAACGCGGCATTGCCGCGTTCCATGCCCGCCGCCGCCCTCCAAAAACCTGATTCGTGCCCGCTCTCTCGAGAGCGCACCCCCCTTAATACACGGCCCGCTTCTGCACCGTTTCTTTCGTCGCCAGCGAATATCTCGGCTCAGGCGTGGCCTTATCCAGAATCTGCCGTGCAACGTATTCGCCCACTGCCGGGCCATGCTTGAATCCGTGTCCCGACCCGCCGCCAACAAGCCACACATTCTCCATCTCCGGGTGTCGGTCGATCAAGAAATCTCCGTTCGACGTATTCTCGTACTGGCAGACGCGCGTCTCGACCACCGGCGCATTTCGCATCGCCGGAAAACGGCGGCTGACGTAGTTCTGCACTATCTCCGCTTCCGCCGCCGTCGGCAAGCGCGATTGTGTGTCGGGATCGACGCGCTCTCCATGATGATCGAGAGCAATCTTTAAACCGCGGCCCTCCAGGTCGGGCATTCCGTAGTATTCGTCCTCCTGAAAGAGCCAGGTCGGCAGGGCCGGCGGCGCAAATCGCTCGTCTCCTGGCGGAACTCCAAAAAAGAAAACTTCCTGCCGGGTTGGGAAAATTCGCGACCCGAGAATCTCTGGAAAGATCTTGCCGAGCCACGGCCCGCAAGCAAAAACAAACTGTCCCGCCGAAATCGTTTCGCCGTTGCTACACTTTACGGTGTTCACACGCCCAGTTCCGCGCGGCGTCTCCATCAATGCAATTCGGAACTCCACGCCTAGTTTGACGGCATCCTCGACAAGCGCTGCAACCGCTCGCCGCGCTAGCAACACGCCGCTCTTTGGCTCCAAAAATCCCAGCGTCACTTTTTCAAACGAAACTTGAGGGTAACGCCGTTCGAGCGCCGCCCCGTCCATCTCTTCAAACGGCACCTCGCACCGCTTCAGCGTTGCCATTGTCTGGCGCACACGCGAATCATCCTCACCTGCCAGCCACAGAACACCCGTTTCGTGAAACAGCCGTTGTCCGGTCGCGACGCAAAAACTCTTCCACTGCGCCAGCGACCGCTGCGACGACCGCGTATAAATTTCGTCCGCCCCATAACCCATTCGAATAATCCGCGTCTCTCCGCCCGAACTGGCTCGCGCGTTCGACGGTCCATACGCATCCAGCAGTACCACGCGCTGCCCGCGTCGCGCCAAGTGCCACGCGCTCCAAGCGCCAAACACACCCGCCCCAATCACCGCCGTGTCGTACGTTTTCAGAGTAGCCATCGCCAGGGCATCCTATCGTATTTGCTCTTGGTAGCACAGGCTCTCCTGCCTGTCGACTCTTCGTGGCGATACGTCTCCGTCGGAGTGTCTTCCAGCCCACAAACCAAGTTACGACGGCCCGCTCGACAAGCGGATCGACCGAAATGTCCGTCGCAAAAGCCAGTCCCAGCCTTGCAAAACCAAATCCAAACCCGCAAGGGTAGGCCAGCGTTTGCAAGAAGCAAAAACCGCAAATGGTAGGCTTCCCATGAGTTAAGGCGCTGCCGCCCTAGTCGTTTAGGAGACTCCTTAGGACTTCTGGAGCGATATAGAAGCTGGTGGTTTGGAGACGTTCCACAGACACTCGCAGATCTAGCAGCCCGAGGGCAGCAGCTTCCTTCAATACGCCTAGCGTCCCGATGACGGGGATACGCCGTTCCTCGGCATGTTTTCGCCCTTCTCGGTCGTCAACAATCAATTGGTCAGCGCGGAGTTCTATCAGAGCGGGATGGCAGGGAACAGCGGGCCTTGGCGAGACAAACATGGGCCTTATAGCAGTGCGGTTACTACTTGTAGCGGTAGAGGATTATAAGACAAAAGCAAAACCCGCAGCGGAGAAGGATGCTAGCGAAAGCCAGTGGCCGTCACACGAGTGTCTGTAGTTTCCGCCGCCACCAGTGATACCATGCAACGTTCCGTTACTCATCTCGGAGGTTCGTGTGAAATCGCTTCGCCAGCCAGTCTCGTACTTTCTCTGTGCCTCTGTCCTCATCTTCTCTGCTTGTCGAGTCCTCGAAGCCCAACAAATCGATCCCAAAACCTATAGCGCCATGAAGTGGCGCCTCATCGGCCCTTTCCGCGGTGGCCGTGCCATCACAGTCGCTGGCGTGCCCAGCCAGCCCTATACCTATTACTTCGGCGCGGTCAGCGGCGGCGTCTGGAAAACAACGGACGGCGGGCTCTCCTGGGATCCTCTTTTTGACAAGCAAAGCATCTCCTCCATCGGCAGTATCGCGGTAGCGGACTCCGATCCCAACGTAATCTACGCCGGCTCCGGCGAAGCCTGCATCCGCGGCAATATTTCTTTCGGCGATGGCGTCTACAAATCTACCGACGCAGGAAAAACCTGGACTAACGTCGGTCTCAAAGACACTCGCCACATCGGCGACGTCATCATCCACCCCACAAACCCCGACATCGTCTTCGTCGCCGCGCTCGGCCACGCCTACGGCCCCAACCCGGATCGCGGCATCTTCCGCACCCGCGACGGCGGCAAAACCTGGGAGAAAGTTCTCTACCTCGATGATCGCACCGGCGGCGTCGAAGTCGTTTTCGACCCCCACAATCCCCACGTCCTCTTTGCCGCGATGTGGGAAGGCTGGCGCACGCCTTGGACCCTCAATAGCGGCGGCGAAAAGGACGGCCTCTATCGTTCGAACGACGACGGCACCACGTGGAAGCGCGTCGAAGGCAACGGCATGCCCGAAGGCACGCTCGGCCGCATCAGCGTCGCGGTCTCCGGCGCGGATTCGAATGTCGTCTACGCTCTCATCGAAGCAAAAAAAGGCGGCCTTTACCGCAGCGACGATGGCGGCGTGAACTGGACGCTGGTCACCGACGACCATCGCTTCACGCAACGCGCCTGGTATTTCACCCACGTCTGGGCCGATCCCAAAAATGTAGGCGGCGTATATATCGCCAACACCGGCCTCTACGCTTCCTCCGACGGCGGCAAGTCCTTCACACGCCTCAACGCCCCTCACGGCGATCATCACGCCCTGTGGATCGATCCCAACAACACAAATCGCATGATCAATGGCAACGACGGCGGCGCCACCATCAGCGTCGACGGCGGCAAAAACTGGTCCACGCAGGACAACCAGCCCACCGCGCAGTTCTACCACGTCTCCGCCGACAACGATTTCGAGTACCGCGTCTATGGCTCCCAGCAGGACAACTCTTCGATCGGCATTCGCACGCGCAGCGACCACGGCTACATCGCCACCGGCGATTGGGATGCCGTCGGCGGCGGCGAAAGCGGCTACATCGTTCCGGACCCGCGCGATTCGAATATCATTTATGCCGACGACGAAGGCCCCATCCTCACGCGCTTCGATCGCCGCATCAATCAAGCCCAAAGCATCGAGGAATGGCCCGAAGATCCTAACGGCCATGCCGCCGCCCTGCAAAAATACCGTTACACCTGGACCATGCCCATCGTGATTTCCTCGCACAATCCCGACGTCATCTACCACACCGCGCAATACGTCTTTCGCTCTACCGATTCCGGCCGCAGCTGGGCCACCATCAGTCCCGACCTCACCCGCAACGACAAATCCAAGCAGCAGGATTCCGGCGGCCCGCTCACGAAAGACCAGTACACCGTCGAATATTACGACGTAATCTTCAGCCTTGCGGAGTCTCCGAAGCAGGAAGGCGAACTCTGGGCCGGCACCGACGACGGCCTAGTCCAATTGACACGCGACGGCGGCAAAACCTGGGACAAAGTCACGCCAAAAGATGTACCCGAATGGGCCATGATCAGCCTCATCGAGCCCTCGCCTTTCGACGCGGCCACAGCCTACATTGCCGTCGACGCCCACAAGCTAGACAATTTCAAGCCCTACATCTTCAAGACCAGTGATTTCGGCAAAACGTGGACAAAAATCATCACCGGTCTGCCGGACAATGTTTATGTCCATGCCGTTCGCGAGGATCCCAAGCGCAAAGGCCTGCTCTACGCCGGCACCGAAACTGGCATCTGGGTATCGTTCAACGACGGCGCAAACTGGCAGCCTCTCCAGCTCAATCTCCCCGTTACGCCGATCCACGACATGGTCATTCACGATGACGCTCTCACGGTCGCCACGCACGGCCGCTCCTTCTGGGTCCTCGACGACCTCAGCCCCCTGCGCCAAGCCAGCGCGACCGTCGCAGCCGAAGACGCGCATCTGTTCACCCCCAACACCGCCGTGCGTACGCGCGAAGGCCACGTAAATCCGCGCCGCTATCCCATCGGCGAAAACCCGCCATCCGGCGCAATCCTTTATTACCACCTGAAAGAAACGCCCAAAGAGCCCGCCAAGCTCGAACTGCTCGACGCCGATGGCAAAGTCATCCGTTCCTACACCAGCGAAGAAAAGAAAACCGACACCGGCCCCGACGAAGGCGAACGCGATCTGCCGGTCGAACACATCCCCGTCAAACCCGGCCTGAATCTTTTCGTCTGGGACTTGCGCTACGAACTTCCCGCCAAAGTTCCGGGATTGATTTATGACTCAGGTGAGCCGGCCGGTCCCCTAGCTCTTGCCGGCAAGTATCAAGCGCGTCTGACCGTCGCGGGGAAATCGCAAACCGCTCAATTCGAAGTGAAAATGGATCCCCGCGTCCAGACCTCACCGGAAGATCTGCGCAAACAATTCGAGCTAATGCTCAAAATGAGCGAGCGGCAAGATCAAATGAACAAAACGGTGATCGCCATCCGCGATTTGCGCACGCAGCTGCAGGCGCTAGAGAAGCGCATCGGCTCTGGTGACGAAGCCAAGCCCCTCGTCTCCGCATCGACCGATCTGCGCAAAAAAATCGGCGCCATTGAAGAAGAACTAGTCCAAGTGAATTCCAAATCCAGCGAAGATCAAGCAAACTACCCGACCATGCTCAATAGCAAGCTAGGCCACTTGCAAGTCCTGATCGACAGCGCCGACACCGCCCCCACCGCCGCCGAACTCGCCGTCTTCGCCGACCTGGACCAACGTCTGGAAGCCCGGCTAACAAAATGGCGCGAAATCCTTTCCAAGGATCTCCCCGCGCTCAACGACTCGATGCGCAAGAACAACGTCCCACTAGTAGCCCCAGCCGCCACCGCGACCCACTGACGCAAAACCGCCGCCTTCAACTGCAAGGGCGGCCCCTGGCCCGCCCTCGCGCAACATCTAGTTTCTCAGGAACCTACAGCCGCCCTTTGGTTAGCAGGATCTTCGCGCAGGTCGTTCACTCTCGAAATGCGCCGGACAGCGCTTTTCCCCAATGGGAAAGCTGCTTCAACGATTTCGTATCCGTAGGATCCAAATGCAAAGGCGTCACCGACACCGCCTCCGCAAAAATCGCCGCATAATCCGTATCCGGCTCGACATCCCGATCAATCTTCTGCTCATACAACCAAAAATAAATCCGCCCCCGAGGGTCTTTCCCCTCGGTCAACTGATTCCGCGTAATCTTCTTCGATTGCCGGGTAAACTTCACACCACCCTTCCACGGCTCCGGCACATTCACATTCAGCAAAACCTGGTCCGGCAATCCCTCCTTCAAAATTAATTCTGCCGCCGCCCGCGCCACCCGCGCGGCAGCCGCAAAGCTTACCTTCGCCCCCTTGGAACACAACGACATAGCCACCGCCGGCATGTGATGCAACGCCGCCTCACGCGCCGCTCCGACGGTCCCCGAATAATATGCGTTCTCCCCCAAATTCGCCCCGTGATTGATTCCCGAAATCACCAAATCCACCTTCTCCGTCAACAATTTATGCAAAGCCACAATCACGCAATCCGCCGGCGTCCCATCCACCGCCCATTCCCGTTCCGCCACCGGGTGGCAAATAATCGGCTGACGCAGCGTGAGCGATTGCGCCGCCCCGCTCTGCTCCCGGCTGGGCGCCACGATGCTTACAGTGGCAAACCCCTCGAACGCCGCCGCCAGCACGCGCAACCCTTCGGCGTGAATCCCGTCATCATTCGTCAGCAATATATGCTTCATGATTTTTAGAGGAGCTTCCAGCTCAATTCACAAGGTGCGGCGCTCAGGAATGCGGGGTCAGGGATGAATCACGGCCAGACCTAAAATCTGTTCAAAAGCATCGAAATCGCGGTTCCGATGCAAGAGAGCGTGACCGTGAGCCATGCAAAATGTCGCGATCAAGCAATCTATCGTCTTCCGAACGGTGCGGCCTTCTTCGCGGATTCTGCTGTAGTTTCTCGCTGCCGCAATTGCCAATTCCTCTCCGCCAGTCTCAAACAGTTCAAATCTCTCTAACTCCGACTGCACCAGGCCAAACTCCTGCTCGTCCCGCACGCCCTCGAGGACCTCACATAGAATCAAATCGGTGAGGCCGAGTCGTTTTCGGTCCGCCTCTGTCTCAAGCCATTCAGTTTCTGGATTCCGCGTGCCGCGTAGGTAGTCCACCCAAACGGTTGTGTCGACAATGATCACGTTGTTTTCTACTCGGTGTTTCGCCCAAGCCGTGACTCATTCAGATTTCCTTCCCATTTTATTTTTCCTCGCAGACGCCGGATCCCTGCCTGCCCTCGGACCTGTACAAGAAGCCGCAGTCCGGCTTCTACCGTCGCGCGCTTGGTTCTTGCGCCGCTGCTTCGCATGGCCTGCCGCATCAGTTGATCATCGATCTCTATGTTCGTGCGCATTTCTCTCTGATCCCTATGTGTAAATATCCCACATTGATGTGTACCCGTCAATTCCGAACCGATCTCTCCCGCATTTCATGCACAAGAGTCCGGAAAGCGAACGGACGGAAAGAAACCGCGCAAGGGAGAGGGAAACGGAAGAAATGGTCGGGACGACTGGATTTGAACCAGCGACCTCACCCACCCCAAGGGTGCGCGATACCAGGCTTCGCTACGTCCCGACCGAACAACTGCGAAGTGGGCTTTACAGCTTTATCAGGCTATCACTTGCGTTCGAGAAGCGTCAAGAAAGCGCGGAGCGTATCCCGCAGGTCCAGCAACATCTTGCGGCTCAATAATTGCGCTGCTCCGTCGACTGCACTCCCGCTCGCCGTGCCGCCCGTCGCACCTTCACTCTCG
>Ga0207087_1108_pt1 | contig 18375 bp, 17 predicted proteins | sample Alteio_BWMinHeat_51_FD_153544 | JGI IMG/M metagenome (GOLD analysis project Ga0207087, IMG submission 153544) | Enriched cells from forest soil in Barre Woods Harvard Forest LTER site, Petersham, Massachusetts, United States -... | ecosystem: Environmental > Terrestrial > Soil > Temperate forest >... | reverse complement strand
TACAGGCAACAAGAAGAGTCACTGAAAAAACGGGAAAGATCATCGGCTTTTCTAAAGAGGTGGCAACTTCTGTCGCCCATAGGGTCAAAAAGCCACACCCGGCGTTGGTCACAGCTCCAATAAGGCCATAAACTATTTCTCTACGACTTACGACTACAGTAGACTCCAAAATAGCCGCATGGCCTCTGATCACAAGTTTAGCTCTATTTGTCAAAAAGAGCGCAACTTGTACCAGCGCTGCCGAAGCAAACACCATCGGCATGAACCAGCCACACTCTACCTCCTCTTCTCTAATCAAAACGCCAAGATCCGGGTGGCCTGGGAAAAGAATAAAAAGAGAGCGCCACTGCAAAAAGGCAAGATAGAGCGCGTGAATCAGACAGGCTATCAGAATGAAGATGAGCCATTTTTTTCGGTCCACATACCCAGAGCCTTGGGAGCTGGCCCAAAAAAGTCCTAGCACAACAAGTAAAGAGCCGAGGCCATTAAAGAGGCTATATTGAAAGCCAAAAGGACTCCCAAAAAGAAAAAGGAGCAAAAGAATGGGGAGAACCGAAGAGGCGTTGAGCATGGCAACGGTCAGTCCGGGAGGTCCTTTTTCTAAGGCTTTGCCAAAACAGGTCATGAAAAGACCCAAAACAATCCCTCCTGCAAGCCCGAGCCATCCAATCGGATGGCTCCAACTAAAGTCCCCCGTGCGAACAGGATAGAGCAGAACCATGACAAGCGCGGTACCTGCAAGTTGCACCAAAAGATAGACTCTTCCATTTCCGCCTCCATCCAGGGAGCGTCGAAACATTAAATTTGAAAGTGCCCCGCAAAGACCGGATAAAACCATTAAGATGATTCCCATGCCAGGGATTGTACCATAACGCACCTATTCCCAGGGTAATGAACTGGGTTTTGGTCCAGTTTTATAGAGAACACTGAGGTTAAACTTTCCAAGAAGCGTACCCGTCGGGCACTGGCACGCTTTAGAAAAACCTTTAAAAAAGTTACTTTTTGAAATGCTAGCTAAAAAAATCCTATCCAGTATAATGACAAAAAATATCTTTATCGCAAGGAGTGGGATGCCGCGCAAAAATCTCAAAGCCCTTTATAGCTGTCTAATCGCCCTCACGCTGACCCATCCCCTATGGGGGGATCCGGTCCAAGTCAATAGCCCCAAAGAGGCGCTAACCCTAAAAAGGATCACCGAATACTGGCGCGATGGGGATTACCTAAACGCCAGGCGCCAGATTCTCGATTTTTTAGAAAAACATCCCCAAACTCAGCTTCGCGATTCTTTAAGTGCCATGCTCGGCGATCTCTACCTCCAGGAGGGAGATTACCGCCAGGCTCTTGCCACCTATGATCTGATCGGCAGTGTCGAGGTCCGCGAAAAGACCTTCTTCAACCACCTTCAGGCCCACTTTGAAATGAAAGACTACCCCACTGTGATTGAGAAGGCGGAAAACTTTCTCAAGCTCTCCCGAGACGAGGATAGGCAGCTCCAACTCAAAGTCCGCTATATTTTGGCAGAGGCGGCTTTTCGAGAGGCGATGCGCTACAGCCAAATGGAGGAGCGTCTCCCTTATCTGAAAATTGCTAAGCCCCAGTTCAAGATTCTCACGCAAACCCAGTATGGGGATCGCGCTCTCTTTCCCCTAGCAGAGATCCATCGTCTTTTGAAAGAAGAGGATAAAGCGATTTCTCTCTACCTGCTTCTGGCACAAAAATACCCGGTCCACCGCGAGCGCTTCCTCTTCCAAGCCGCTATTTCTCAAATAGGGGTAGATAAGAGCCAAGCGATCAAAACCTTTGGGCAGATCCATCAGATGCAAGGCAAGAGGGCGGGGCTTGCTGCCTTCAATGAGCTCATCTTGCTTTACCAAACCCAGAAATATCAGGAATATATTTCCCTCTTTCGAAACGTCGCAGAGCAGATGCCGAGTGAAAAATTGCACCTTTTGCAGTTTTATGAAGGCAAAAGCCTTTACTGCATAGGAGAGCATGAGTCAGCAGTGGAGGCTTTGGAGTCGTTTGTCGAATCCTGCCAGGAGCGCTCCAAAGAACTAAAGGCAGCACTCCTTCTGCTTGTCAACTGCTCGCAGAAGCTCAAAGACAGCGCCCTTCTCGATCGCACGATGTATACATTTAAAAAGACCTTTCCCCACGATAAGGAACTGGCTAAAATCATCTTAACCCACGGACAGCTCTGTAGAGAAACGGGCAATTTTTCGGGAGCTCTCCAAGATTTCAAAACCCTGCTCAGTGATTTTCCAAACTATGAAGAGAGCGAAATTGTTCTCTATGACATGGGTCTTCTTCTCGAGCAAACGGAGCAGCTGCAGGAGGCGCAGGAAACTTTCCTTGCCTTTGTGGAGACCTATCCAGATAGTAGCAGGCAAGGCGCTGCTTGGCGGCACCTGATCAATTGCAGTATCGAGCAGCTCAAAAACAGAGCCATCGTTTTTTCGAGCAAGTCAAAAGAAAGCTTTGTGATGATCTTGGAAACCGCCTTAAAAAAGAAAAACCTGCTCAGCGAAAAAGAGGCCAAGCAATATAGACTAGTTCAGGTCAAACTCCTCTGCGACTTAAACAAATATGAGGAGGCAATCTCTCTTCTCGAACAGTGCCTAGCCGATAACTTAGAGGAAGATTACCTGGCAGAGGCCCACCTGCTCATGGCAATCGCCAAGGAAAAAACAGATGGTGGAACAGCCATATTCATCTCTCATGCGGAAAAAGCGCTCTCTTTGCGGCCTCATCTGCCAGACTCTGACATCTTGCATCTGCAGCTCTACAACGCCTATTTAACTCTCGCCTCCTCCGAGCAGGAAGAGACGCTGAGACAAAGGCTAGTTGGCAGAGCCGCCGATCACCTCTTCTCCTCAGAGGGGTGGAAAAAGGGCACACTTAAACAAGACAACCTCTTCTGGCTCACCCATCACTACTACGAACTAGCCAAACAAGACTCCTCTTATTTCGAACCCTCTTCTACGCTTTTTCACTCGATTTTGAAAACCAAAGAGGGGATGAGCCAGCTTGTGATTCCTCCCGACTCTATGGAACTAGAGGAAGTGGCCTTAAAATTTGCCCACCTTCTTGGTCTCTATGAAAGAACCCAAGAGCAGATCACCCTTCTAGAAGCTTTAGTGCACAGGCAAGAGACAAGCCCCGAGTTTAACTGGAAACTCAGACGTCGCTCAGTCCTTGACCTTGCCAAAGCCTATGAAGAGGGTGGCCAATATGAAAATGCCCTTCGCTCCTACCAGTTCCTTTCAAGTGGCAGCAATCTCTCTTCCGCTGTCACGGCAACTGCAGAGCTCCATCTGGCAAGACTCCAGTATCAGTTACTCCCGCTAGAGAAAAAGCGAGGCGATCACCCCGATGTCATTGGGATTTTACATAGACTCAAGGATCTACAGATTCAAAAAAGACTACAAGCAGAGCCCATCCACTTAGAAGCTGCTCTTGAATATGCAGAGCTTCGCACCAGCCTCTCTGATCCAGAAGAGCAGACAGCGATCCATCTCTTTTTCTTAGAGAGAATGCAAGAGGACTTCACATCACAAGGCGATCCTGTGGCTGCCGAGTACAGCGCTATGCGAGACAAAATCCCTGAAAAAGAGCTGATCTTTCTCTCCTACATGCAGTATGTAGAGGCAGAAATTTTACGCAGAAGAGCAGAGATCCGCCGGCAAGAGGGCGATCATGAATTTGCCAGTCAGTGTGAAGAGGAAGCGCTTGTCCTTCTAAATGACCTTCTAGAAACAGAGTCGCTCCTTAAACCCTATCTCTTAACACGAGTCAAACACAGCTACTCTCAACTGGTGGCAAGGTGAGAACCCAGAAGATTCGCAAGCCTTTGATGATCAGCTGCCTTATTCTTTCTGCCGCTCTCCACGTAGGGGCTCTTTACTACTTTTACGGCGCTCCTCGGCAAAAAGAAACCTTAAGTGAAGCATTGAGCCTCTCTGTACAAGAGGCCTTAGAGCAAGAAGAGCTGCCTTTCACTGCCGCCTTTACACCGCAAATAGAGTTATGCAAAACGGAAAAACCGCAACCAGAGCTCTTGATCCTCCCCAAACTCCCAGAACCTCAACCTAAACAGCAGGAAAGTGGCCTCTTTATGCCGCTTTTTAATGTGGAAATCGCCTCTCCTCCTCTTTCTGTAGAGCCAAAGGAAGAGAGAGAATTTTTCTTTGAATATCAAAGCGAGAAGCACGCAAGTCTCGATTTAGAGCCCTTGCTGCGCACCGCAGGGCTTCCTCCTGAGGTGATAGAGCCCGGAGAAAAAGAAGAGATCGGACAAGCTCGTCTACTCCCAACAAAGATCGATCAGGATCTCTCTCTTCCCCTTGCCTTTATCTCTCTTAAAAAACTGTCCACTCCCCCACCAAAGGCAGACCCTCTTCCCTTTGCCCAAATCAGTGAAAACACAACCCCTAAACTGATTACCCCAAGTGCGGTCGATTATTTAAGGGAGCAGTGGATCAGCCGCCCTCTTGGCAATCACACACCTCCCACTCTAGAGCACTATGGCATCCCAGAATTGACAGACGAATTGCAGTGGAACAAAGAAATCGAAGCCAAGATCTCCTACATCCAAGATTCAGAGAAAAACCGCTATCTCTTCTCGCTTTCTCTAGAACCTGGCTCTGAGCTTTCAGAAGGAGCCTTTCCGCAGCACTTCTATTTTTTGATCGACTGTTCCCACTCCACAGAGATGCAAAAAATCGTCCGCTTCAAACGAGCTCTGCAGCGAGCGCTCGCTGCCCTTGAGGAGAAAGACACCTTCAACATCATCTGCTTTGGCAAGAAAGTCTCTCAATTATCAGAAAAAAACCTGCCTGTTACCCCAATGACACTGCAAAAAGCGCAGCGGTTTCTAGAGGAGGGTGGAGCGGTTTCAGGAGACAAAAACAACTTTTTTGGAGCCTTTCTTCCCACAAAAGTCAGTAACGATGAAGTCCACTCGGTCATTTTAATCTCAGATGGCCTATCGAGCCTTGTCGATAATAAGCAAAGAAGCTTCTTCTTCGACTGGCTCAAAACAACCTCTGGAAATATCAACATCTATACCGCAGCTTGTGGCCAGAGCAATAACCTCACTACTCTCGATTTTCTCTCCTACTCAACCGGTGGCAAGCTGCTCTACTCCGATACAAACGCCGGCTTCCCACGTAAACTGGTGCGTCTGATCAAAGAGCTCCACAGCCCCATGATCCGAGACGTCACAGTCGACTTGGTCCCAGACGATAGCAAAGCACGCGTCAGTCTCTGCAGCGGCAAGGCAGCTCTCGGCCCTATGTTCTCCTCACACCCTTATACGCTAGTCGGTTCGATCGACGAGCTCTGCGACTTTACTCTTCTCATCCAAGCGAGAAACCGGAAGGAAGAGATCTACATTAAAAAAAACGATCTCTCTCAAAGAAGGGACGCAAGGGGGCCGCGCACTGGCCAAGCTCTTTACAAACAAAGAGCTGAGCCTCCAATACGACAAGTACATGGAAACGGGCAAAGTAGCCTACCTCGACCAGGCAAAGAATATTGGCGTCTTTGCTGAGGGTACTGAGAGATAAGCCTATCTGGAAATAACCTATTGATTGTTAGGGCATTTAAATTGTGCACGGATTGTGCACAGACTCTTGTCTTGATGATCAAAATTGCCTGTAACTTATTGACTTTCAGTGATTTTGAATTGTGCACGGATTGTGCACAGATCCTTTCCACAAGGGCCTAGGGCCATGTGTATCAATCTTCGCAGTAGAAAATAATTTTCGATAAATTTTGAGAATTGTTTTTCATATATAGTGCAAAAAACCCGCTCAAATCTGCTGTGATTTGTTTTTCGATTTCTGCTTTGGCATTTTTTTCTACCTGAATTACATAACTATTTCCGTAAACAGGCACACTTGCTTGAAAATCATTAAAGGTCGTGCCCTCTACCATCGCATAGGTAGCAGGGGCTTTTGATTAAAAAGATTTGCAGCGTTTTTGATGGTTCATACTGTATAGCTAAACCATTCTCTCTGTGGGCTCTGTGATCTCTGTGGTTGCTGGTTTTATTTTTACCACAGAGCTCACAGAGCCCACAGAGAAAAGAAGAGTGTTTTTTCGAGTTACTGATAATCAACGTCCAAAACTGCGAACTGTTTTTAACGAAAAGCCCCTGCATAGGTAGTCATTAGAAAGGAATTTTATTTAAATTTAATAAGAAGAATAAAAAATTGCAGTTTTACACGGAGAGCATCAAAATTAACAGGGTCTGTTTTTTTAGAGCAGACAAGTTGTATTTTTTTGCCCACTACAGTTTCTAAACAATGCCTTAAATCAGGCTGTAGTTTTACGTCAGAAGTTACGATGTTAAAGCTTACTGTATTGATGTCTGAAAAACTGAATGCGTAAGAATGAAAAGGATAAATCTTATCTAATAGAAGCTTGGCTTCCACTTCAGAAGATACGAAAAAAGAGAGTGAAAGTAAAAAAACAATAAAACGCATTTTTATACACAAACTACTCCAAAAATTGGTTTCTGCCGGCGTTGGCAGCCACGGAATTTTAGCCCACCTGCATCGCTCAACTTATTCAAGTTGAGCTGCTTCGGCGCCGGCTTCGCCTGACTCAAATTCCGGGCGCCTCCTTGGCATATTCCCAATTTTTGAAGTAGTTTGTGTATAGTCATCCCAAGCTGGATCTGGAGGAATCTTCAAAATTTCCATGTCCTTCCAAGCATTGACAAGTGGTTGCATACATGTTTTCCAGAAACCTCTTTGTTGGCAACATTTTTCAGCGCAGACTATAATGCTCCACTACTCCTAGGAGGAAAAAAATGGCCAAAGCAAGGGCAGTGCTCAGGCAAAAAAATCCTCAGAAAATACACCAAAACTTCGCCTGAAAAAGGGAGTGAAGTTAGCTAAACATGATCCTTATAAAGCACTCCTAGATGAAAAACTCATTGCAGAGGCTTTTTGGGAATGTTTAAAAGAAAATGATCCCGAAGGTGCTGCGAAAGTGATCTCTGCCCACCTCAATGCGCTTAAGAAATTTAAGAAGGATGCCCCACAGGTGTCTGTGGGGCATCCTTCTTAAATTTCTTAATCTCTGCGTTCTCTGTGCGCTCTGCGGTTAAATACTTTGTGAAAAACTCTTAGGTTATGAGCGTCAATTTAAAGCGCAAGAGCGGCGCAAAGGCCAAGCACGACGACAAGTGAGAAGAGAAACATCTTGCGTGCCCAGGGTTTATCCGCGCCCGTTTTAAAGCCTTGGAGACAAAATAAGAGCCAGGTCAGGCCAAGCAGCATGGAAGTTGTCAGGTAGACCGCTCCTGCATAGCCAAAGACAAAGAGCAGAAAGCAAGAGGTCACAAAGGCGATGATGTAGAAGAGCATCTGCACCTTGGTGGCCAAGATGCCTTTTTTGAGAGGGAGTACGGGAATCTGCGCGGCAGCATATTCTTCTAATCTGTAAATCGCAATCGCAAAAAAATGGGGCATTTGCCACAGAGCTACCATGGCAAAGAGCAGAACGGCGGCAAAATCTAACCGGCCGCTTGCAGCTGAATACCCAACGACAGGCGGCATGGCCCCTGCGATGCTGCCGATCAAGGTGGCAGAGGAGAGGCGGTGTTTGAAAATGCTATAGAGGGCTACGTAGACGACAAATCCAAGTAGCGCGCTGAGTAGTGCCAGGAGATGCGAAAAAAGAGCAAGAGAGAGTGTGCCCAAAAAAGCTAAGATGGAGGCAAAAACAAGAGCCTGCTGCACTGAAATGTCTCCTCTTGCAAGCAGCCGCTGCTTTGTTCTGTCCATCTTCTGATCAGACTCTCGATCTATGCAATTGTTACAGACACAAGCTGAGGCGATGATCAGAGAAAGTCCTAGCAGCGTCCAGGTACAGAGAGCTGGATTAAAAGCTGGTTTTGAGGCTAGGGCAAAGCCCCCTGCTGCCGTGACCAGGTTGCCGAAGATAATGCCGGGCTTGGTGAGGGAGAAGTAGTCTCTGAGAAGGATCCTGCGGGCTAGGGCTCTTTCCATCAAAAAGATCCCATATTCATGCTGGGCATCGTGTTGTAATCCAAATTACTCATGATCCACATCGAACCACCCACCACAACAACCATGATCAGGATCATGAAGAGGAAGGCAATCAGGGTCCAGCGCGGTTTAGACTCCATCCCAACGTGAAGAAAAAAGAAGAACTGCACGAGCGCTTGCAAGAGGGCAAGGCCCAAAATGGAGAGGGTAAGGGCTGTACCACTTAGATGGTGACGGAGGACAAAAAGATAGGTCCCAACCGTGAGCAGAAGAGAAAAAACAAACCCGATGCTGACGGGTTTAAAACTGACATTCCAGCCATGTTCCCTGTCAATCATGCTATCCCTCCCATGTAGACAACGGTAAAAATAAAGACCCAGACAATGTTAAGAAATTGCCAGAACATACGCAGACAAGTCAGTCTCCGCAGATCCACTGGTGTAATCGGTCTAAAGAAAAGAGGCAGGAGAAAAAGAAGGGTCCAGAGAAGGGCAAAGAGCAGATGGAGGCCATGTATCCCCACAAGGGAATAAAATATGGAGAGGAAGGCACTGATGCGCCAGGTAAACCCTTCACGAATCATCGCGGTAAATTGCAGGGTCTCTATCCCCATGAAGAGTAGGCCGAATAAAAAGGTGAGAGCAAAGAAGGTGAGTGTGAGCGCTTTGTTTGCTCGGTGAGCTGAGGCGCCGCCAAGACCTGCCATGCAGCTACTGAGAAGAAGAATAAGGGTCTGCACTAAAATAAGCGGAGGATGATAAAGCTCCTTGCCAGATGGCCCGCCAAAGGTGTGGGTCCCAAGCACCGCGTAGGTAGCAAATAGCGTTGCAAAGAGCATGAAGTCGGTTACAAGAAAGATCCAAAAGCCAAAAAGGGTCTTGGAGTAGGTATCGTGGTGAGTATCGGGATAGAGCTCGTGCAGAACCGGCTGCGCTTTTGTCATGATCTTTTTTCCTCCACTGCTGCTACCTCACTTGCCGGCACATAGTATTCTGTGTGCTGATCAAAAAGGCGAATAGCGCTGCAAGCAATAATGCCAAGCGCGCTCAAGGCAGATAGCCAAAACATGTGCCAGATCATTCCAAAGCCCAAAGTGAAACTGAGCAGTCCGATATAGACACCCATGCCCGTATTTCTCGGCATATGAAGATCGAAGTACTCCTTGGGCCTTTTTTGCGGTAAGCCCTGATGCTTCATGACCCAGAAGGGGTCGCGTCCATGCACCTCTGGAGTGATCGCAAAGTTATAAAAAGGCGGAGGGGAAGAAAGAGACCATTAGAGAGTCCTTCCATTCCAAGGATCTCCTGTCCGATCTTCATTTTGATGGCGCCTCTTAAAGCTGACATAGAGCTGCAAAACCTGCAGAGCAAAGCCACACAAGATGAGAAAGGAGCCAACCCCTGCAATGATAAAAAGAGGTTGCCACTCGGGAACATCATAGTGATCAAGTCTTCTTGTCGCTCCCATAAAGCCGAGCAAATAGAGAGGAGAAAAAGCGAGTAAAAAACCGATGAACCAGCACCAAAAGGCATACTTACCGATCTTTTCACTCAGCTTAAAGCCGGTAAATTTGGGGAACCAATAGGAGTAGCCGGCAAAAATCCCAAAGAGCACCCCGCCGATGATCACAAAATGGAAATGGGCAATCAAAAAGAGACTATTGTGCACCTGAAAATCGGCAGCTGGAATCGACATGAGGACCCCCGCGGCTCCACCAATTGTAAAAATGATGATAAATCCTAAAAACCAGTACATGGGGGTCGCAAACCGGATCTTCCCCCTAAACATCGTAAAGAGCCAATTGAACACCTTCACCCCTGTTGGAAGCGCAATGATCATCGTCATGATCCCAAAGAAGGCGTTAACATTGGCTCCAGCTCCCATCGTAAAGAAGTGGTGCAGCCATACAATGAACGAGAGAAAGGTGATGGCGATAATCGCCCAGACCATGGAGGTGTATCCAAAGAGTTTTTTGTGAGAGAAAACGGGCACCACCTCCGAGAAGATGCCAAAGGCAGGCAGAACCAAAATATAGACCTCGGGATGGCCCCACGCCCAGAAGAGGTTGATATACATCATCGGACTTCCCCCAAAATCGGGTGTAAAAATCCGCGTATCCAACAAACGATCGGTTGTCAGCATGCCAGCTGTTGCAGTCAAAATGGGAAAGGCAAAGATCACAAGCACCATCGTCGCCAAAACTGTCCAGACAAAAATCGGCATTCTCATGAGAGTCATCCCCGGGCAGCGCATCTTGAGAATCGTGACAAAAAAATTGATTCCCGAGAGCAGTGTCCCCGCCCCTGACACCTGTATGGTCCAAAGCCAATAATCGACCCCAACCCCCGGGTTATATTTAATCCCGGCAAGCGGAGGGTAGGAAGACCAGCCCGTACCTGCATAAAACCCGACAAGAAGCGAAACCATGATAAACATCGCCCCTGCAGAAAAGAGCCAGAAGCTCAAAGAGTTCAAAAAGGGGAAGGCGACATCGCGCGCACCAATTTGCAGAGGCAAAATAAGATTGATGAGGCCAAAGAGAAAGCCCATCCCTGCAAAGAAGATCATCGTGACCCCGTGAGCTGTAAAGATCTGCTGAAAGTGGGGCGCCGTTAAAAACCCCATGGAGTCGCCAAAAGCGATCGCCTGTTGCCCACGCATGAGCCAGGCGTCGCTTAAGCCCTTGGCAAGCATCACAAAAGAGACAATGATGTACATCGTCCCAATCTTTTTGTGGTCGACAGAGGTGAGCCACTCCCTCCAGAGCCATTTCCAGCGCTTGTAGTAGGTGAGCAAGAAGATCACAAGCAAAGCACCGAGAAACATCGAAGCACCCGCTACGATTTCAATCCAATCATGGACAAAAGCTTCCGCATTTAATCTTCCAAACATCTTTAAGGCACCATATATTTCATCAGGATTTTGTCGAAGAGATGGGGCTCTGCCAGTCGATACAAAGAGATCGGATCATACTGACTTTTTTGCAAAAGCCTCTCATACTCAGCAGCGTCAAGACTTTTTGAAGAGTGAGCGACAGACCCGACCCACGTTTCAAAATCCTGCTCATTGCTAGCCACCGCTGTAAAGGTCATCCCAGCAAAACCATCGCCGCTTAAATTGGCTGAAACTCCACGAAAGCGCCCCGCTTCATTTGCAATCAAATGGAGCTTTGTTCGCATCGCAGGCATGGCATAAATTTGACCACCCAGTTGCGGAATCCAAAAAGAGTTCATCGGTGCATCGGAGGTGATTTCGAAATTCAAGGGGGTTTGCGTCGGAAACTGGACGAAATTGACCGTTGCAATTCCCAGCTCGGGGTAGATAAAGAGCCATTTCCATTCTAAGGCGACTACCTGAATCACTAGAGGTTTTTTCTCTATCTCCAAAGGTTTGAAAGGATTGAGCTCATAGCTCGATTTGAAAGCAATGACCGCTAAAATCACAATGATCACAAGGGGAGCGCCCCACCAGCAGTACTCGGCAATCATATTGTGCTCCCAATCGGGGGAGTGGCTAGCCTTGGCATTGCCCTCTCGGTATCTCCAGGCAAAGATCCAAGTCAAAATGAATACAGGAATCACCACAATCAGCATCAGTAGCGAAGAGGTGATGATCAGATCCGCCTCTTTTGCCCCAATGAGGCCACTTGGCTCAAGAACGGCAATCTTATGGTTGTGGATGAAGACTGCGCTAAAAGCTCCAGCTGCCAGAAGCAGCAAAATTAAAATTATCGCTTTAAATACCTTCCTCATCTGCTACTTTCTCTACACCAAGACCCAAGCAGTTGTCCAGTGATTTTTAAACGCTTTTAGGTCATAGTAAGCGACATGCTTTCGATCCTCGGCGGCAAATGGAAAAGTCGCCTTTTAAAAACCCCGAACCTCATCCGACCAACCGCCTCGATTGTCAGAAAAGCAGTGTTTGACATTTGCAGGGAAGAGGTTGAAGGGGCCCATTTTCTCGATCTTTATGCGGGAAGTGGAGCAATGGGCATTGAAGCTTTGAGCCGCGGGGCTAAAGAGGCGACCTTTGTGGAGAAGGCGCAAAGCGCTATTGCATGTATCCGTCACAATCTCAAGGAATTGACCATTCCTCCTGAGCAAACCACCCTTTTCCCTTTCGATGCGGAAAAAGCGGTGCGGATTCTCTCTAAGAAGGGGGCCTTGTTCGATTTTATCTATGTAGACCCGCCCTATGCTCTCGAAACAAGCCGAATTTTAAAGAATTTACTAGAGTCTTGCCTTCTGTCAATAAACGGCAAACTCCTCCTCGAGCAAAGACGCTCTTCTACTCTGGATCCCGATCTTTTAAATAAGCTCAGCCTCCTCTCCGAGCGCCGTTTTGGCGATACAGCTTTGCTTATTTTTCGTGGACTTTAGCTATATCGACTTTAGCTATAAAGACGAGTTCAGCGCAAAGGCACGAAGTCGCAGAGACGCGGAGAAAAATAAAAATTTTAAAAAATCTTTGCGACGTTGCGATTTTGCGTCTTTGCGCTGACATCGTTTGTGCACTTTAAGAACTTTTCAGAGAAAGAAAATTAAAATAAAATTTACCTCTGTTTATCAATTCCCCTGTTCGTGTAAAATGGTTTCCTTTAGCAAATATCAAAGGAAGTACAGTTTTGTTCACCATTTTACTCCCCGGCAGTTTCAACCCACCCACGCTGGGGCATCTTAATCTGATAGAGCGCTCTAGCCACCTCTGTCAAACCCTCTATGTTGGCATCGGTCAAAGCAGCAAAAAAGAGCAGCGCCTTCTGTCTACAGAAGAGACTGTGCGGCTCCTTCAGCAAGAAACCTCTAGTTTAAAAAATGTGACCATCTGCTCATTTACAGGGCTTGTCGTCGATTTTGCCAAGACGATCGGGGCAAGATTTCTGTTAAAAGGGATACGAAATAGCTACGATTTACGCTACGAAATGCAACAGGCTGCGGTCAACCGAGAGCTCAGCGAAATAGAAACTATTTTTTTACCCTCCCACTCAGAAACCAGAGAAATCAGCTCCTCTTTGATTCGAGAACTTGTTCAACTTGGAGCCCCATTAAATAAATTCCTTCCAAAATCTATTGCCGAGGCAATTCATACTGCCTCAAACCAACAGGAGAAATAAGGCATGCAAAAAGAAAACGGAGTAGTTAAGTGGTTTGATGAAGAAAAAAAATATGGCTTCATCCGCTCAGACACAGGGAACAAAGAATACTTTGTTCACTCATCTGATGTGCAAAACCTAGGTCGCTCACTCGAGAAAGGAGAGCGCGTAGAGTTTGAGATCGCAGAAACCGGCAGAGGCCCTAAAGCGACTAACGTACGTCCTCTTGAGGAGTAAGGCTTTCGGTTTAAAAGGCGCGAGAAATCGCGCCTTTTACACTTTTTCTCCCATTCGGTAAGTGGTTTCTGTAGCCACTCCTTTCGAATCGTAGGCGATTTTCATCCCATTTAGCTTATCTTCGACATAGGTTTGCAAAAGCTTAGGGCTTCCATCGTCGTAGTACTTGTTGAGCTTGCCATGTCTTAAATCAGCTTTGTACTCTGCCTCGCAGATCAAAATTCCCTTCTCATTCCACTCTTGTGACAGCCCCTCTCTCTTCCCACCTTTATAAGGCACTAAGGCACCCAAGATCTCATTTTCAAAGTAGGTACGCTCCTGCCCCTCTTTCAGATCCTCTATAAAAAAGCTCTCCTTAAAAAGCTTGCCACTTGGAAAGTACTGCAGAGAGGGTCCCTGCTTTTTATCCTGTTTGAACTCTACAGAGAGGAGAAGTCCCCCTCGCGGCGTAAACATTTTCGCTACCCCCTCTTTTCGTCCTGCCTTGTAAGGAGTAACACCCACTTTAGCTCCTGCCTCATTGTACTCGACCACCTCTCCATCGAGCTTCCCCGCGACAAAATCTGCCTCTACAGCCTTCACCTTGCCAAAGAAGGGATGCACAGGAAAATAGATCTCATGCTTGCCTTGCCGCTGGTTGTCCTTGTAGTGATAGATCACCTCTTTCCCATCGGAGCTCTTTTCAAAGTAGCGCCCCTCCAGCTTGCCCCCTTTATAAAAAGCCTCTTCGAGCAGATTGCCCTCTTCATCCCACATCGCCTTCATTCCATCCAACTCTCCGGCCAAGTAACCGATGAGGGTATGGGTTTTTCCATCCTCGTAGTAGGTGCGCTGCTCGCCATGTAAAGCACCGTTTTTGTCAAAGCGAAAATGGTGGGCCAATTTTCCCGAAGCATAGGATTCTTTGTGCTCACCAATCGGCTTACCCTTGACATACTGCTTTTCAAAAAAGAGCGTGCCATTCTCATGCCATCCGACAATCTTGCCATCGAGCAGGTCCTGCGTGTAGCTTGCGCGAACTTTAACCTGCCCATTTTCGTAATATTCCTCAGAACCGCCCTCTCTTTTTCCTCTAGCAAACTGCGCTGTTTCGCGCAAAGCCCCTCCATCATAAAAAAAGCGGACCATCCCTTCTGGCTGGTCATTTTCAAAACGGGCCTCCATCAGAAGCTGAGAAGTCTCATTCCACTGCCTATGCCATCCCTGCTTTTTCCCTTTGACCTGCGTATTTTCAAACTTGAGCGCCCCATTTGGATGGAAGTGGCGCTGCAACCCATCAAATTCTCCAAGAGAAAAATTCTCCTCCAGCTCAACTAACCCATTTTCAAACCACTGCTGCAAAACCCCATCTAGTTTGCCATCGCGGTAAAAAGCGCGCGTCTTGATCTGCCCATTTGGATAGTAGGCCTCTTGCACCCCTTCAAATGCCCCTTTTGAGTAGTTCTGATCGACAAGTAGCTGCCCCTTCTCATCCCACTGCCTCACTCTCCCATCTTGCACCTCTCCAAGCAGGCTGTACTCGGCTATTTTTTGCCCCTGCTCATTCCAGATGAGAATCGGCTCTAAGAGCGTTCCTGTCTCATCATACTTGGCAAGAAATGCCTCCTTCCCATTCAGATGCTTTTTCCAGTGTGTACCTTTTGGAATCCCACTCTGATAATTCCCCTCTCCAATCAAAGCTCCCTTATCTGAAAAAAACTGCTCCCTACCCTGCTTTTTCCCATTTTGATAAGAGACGCGGTAGCTCTCCTTACCTCCTGGATGGTACTTGATGTGAGAGCCTACAGGCTCTCCCTTCTCAAAATCCTGAATCTCGACCATGTTGCGCATCGCATCATAGAGCACAACAGCGGGATTTTTCCCATCGGAATGAAGCTTGTCATCTCGAAAATGGCGTGTGCTTTTTAACCCACCATTTGGATGCCATTCAAGTGCCGTCCCCTGCTTTTCCCCATTTTGGTGAGGGATGAGAGCCGCGCGCACCTCTTTGGGATAGTAGCGAATCAGATCTCCGACGATTTTGCCCTCGCGATACTGCATCTCCTCAGCCTTATCTCCTTCCGGGTAATAGGCAATCGATGAGCCCTCTCGCACTCCCTGATGAAAACGGGCAACCGCGCGCAGCTTACCCTCCTCACTAAAAACCTTCACCTCTCCCTCGAGCAAACCCTGCTCGTAAAAGGCAAGCTGCTCGATCTGTCCATTTGGGAATAAAACGACACTCGGGCCGTGGGGAACGTTTTCTGTTTTCCAAAGTTCAAACCCTTTCGACCCCTCCGGGGCGCTGCCCAGATCGGTTTCGCTTTTGAGCGCTCCTCCTTCCTGGTAGGTCATCTGCTTAACCGCCACCTCTCCATCGTAAAAAAGCACCTTCTGCGGCAATCCTTGAACCGAATATTCGATCACCTTAGCGCGCCAATGCGGCTGTCTCTGTTTCAGCTGCTGGCTTTCGCTAGAGCCAAAGGCAAAAATAGGGATAAGGAAAAGAAAAAATAGGATTCTCATACTCTTTTGAGCATAGATGAACTGACAAAAAAAATGAAAGAGTGTAAAAAATTGAATCTACATACTTAGGAGCCCCTATGCATAAAATCAAAAAAACAGTTTTCCCTCTACTCTCCTTGTCTCAGAGATTGGAGGAAGGTCTTTTTTAAAACTGTAAGTTTAAGGATACACTGCCTGCATTCGATACATATCCGCTGAAAAAAAGTCCCTCATAACCAATCGTTAAATGGACCATGCCATTGTAAGAGACCCCTGTTAGTGCAGCGCCGATAGCCAGCATGCTACGATCGGGGTATAATCCCACAACAGTGTATCGATTCGGAACATCGACAAGGCGCGCTTTAATCTTTCTGCCTTGGAAACGGGCTTCATACGCCCAACCAAGCTTGGCACTCGGTAGGATAGCTCCACATCTTCCTGTATAACAAAAGCGGCCTTGCAGTCCCAATTCGCTACGAAGCAAATTGGTATTTCTTCCATAGATGTGATTGTCTAAACTCTGAGCACTGGTTTCTGTATACCCCTTCTCGTGACTCCAGACATAGTCGAGCTCACCGTAAGGATAGACCTGAGCCGTGCTTTCTTCAGGAAAGCAGGCACCTAGATCCAAGTGGGCAATCAGACCAGATCCATGATGGTGACCCTCAGGGCGCCGATTGATCGTGCCAAATTGAACGAGCCGCTTCGAGTGATAATCACTAAAGTTTCCAACTAAAGAGACATTAGAGAAAAAGCAGGAAGAGAGCCAGCTACCATAGAGTCCTCCATAATAGGTGCTGATTCTACCATTTGCTAAGTGGTCCTGGCAGCGGACACGAGTATGCGTATAGGCTCCTAAAGCCCCTACGTAAAACTCTCTTGAGATGCGATAATCGGCACCTACTGTGCCCAGTTCTGCCTCTGAATGGAACCCCACATTTTGGCGATTCTCTCTTTGCCGAGCACTGTCAATATTTCCATCTACCCAGACTTGCCATGTTCTGTCGCACCATTCTTCTATACAAGGACAGCGAACCTCTCGCATATCTGCTGTGTGTCTATTCAAAGCAGATGAAACAAATAAACTGCTGTTTTGCTGAGCCAGTGAAAGGCTATTTAAGAGCGAAGGTTGCATCTGATTAAAAGCCTCAGTTAGAGCCGCTTGGTTAGGTAACAAGTAGAGCTGCGAAAAAATAAGTTCCATATCGGAGCCGGGCGCGGGATTAAATCCATTCAAGCTTTTGGCAATGGCTCCTGGGTTTCCTTTGGTGACCACGGTTGAAAAAGGCATAAAATTTAAAATCAGAATAATCTCATTAGGAGGTGCTATAGCACTATTTAAAACCGCAGTTGTATAGAGAACCTCAATGTTAATGGCTGGAAAGGTATTGACTACCTGATCAAATGTTCCAATCACAGCTCCTCCGCTCCCTCCTGCATTAGCCACTACATAGGCACTGTCTATTCTATAGGTGCCAGGAGTGGGAACGATCTCGATGGTGGCTCCGGAGTCAATGGTGATGTTACCGGTACCCCCAACATCCAACAAATCAGCCATTGTAGGATTGATCTCTACTTGGAAGGTCGAGCCCGTTTGAAAGGTGACATTGCCTGTGACTCCAATTGTTCCAATTGTGGCATTATCGCCAGGCTTCAGCAGACCGCCGACTAAGACATCACCTGTAATCGATCCGCTTCCATTTAAACTAGTACCTGGCAAGACAGTGACCGGAGAGGTAATGGACCCGTCAATAGTCAGCATCCCTGCCGAAACCGTTGCAGAACCAGCAGAAGACCCACTGCCCGAAAGAACTAGCTGCCCATTTCCGATCTTATCCAATCCTCCAGGCCCTGAGATTATCCCTTGGAGGGTGACCATCTGGCCATTTGTATCGACCACTCCATCTTGGGCAAAAGTGATCGGATTAGAAAGAGTGAGGTTAGAAAGTGCCTGTAGACTATTGCCTGCGGTATTACTAAAGGTTAAGCTGCTTGTACCTAGAGCATTGTTATTTCCAATTGCAAGAGTTCCCTGAGAAAGGCTCGTGGCGCCGCTGTAATTATTTGAGCTGGATAACACCAGTGTGCCAGCGCTGATTTTTGTCAAAGTAAAGCCAGAGCCTGAGCCAGAACCTGAAAGCGTTCCCGTTAAGGTGAAGGTCTGTCCGTTTGTATCAACGACTCCATTTTTTGCAAAAGAAAGGTCATTTGAAATCGATAATCCACTTGTCCCTGCTTGGAAAATATTGCCATCGTTCTGACCAAAAGTTAAAGTTCCTGTTCCTAAAGATCCATTATTTCCGATCGATAGTGTCCCTTTATTCAAGTTCGTGCCGCCAGAATAGGTATTTGCTGCATTTAAGTTTGTCGTGCCAACGACACTCGAGTTTTTCCCAATTGTCAAAATGGCACCGTTACCAGTTCCTGGGGTTACTCCTACGGGGGCTCCTACAAATGAAGCCGCACTATCATCAGCAATCGAATTATTTAAGGTAATGGTTGAGCCATTAGGGTCTAAAATAATGGTAGAGCCCGTGAGAA
>Ga0207087_1107_pt1 | contig 18622 bp, 22 predicted proteins | sample Alteio_BWMinHeat_51_FD_153544 | JGI IMG/M metagenome (GOLD analysis project Ga0207087, IMG submission 153544) | Enriched cells from forest soil in Barre Woods Harvard Forest LTER site, Petersham, Massachusetts, United States -... | ecosystem: Environmental > Terrestrial > Soil > Temperate forest >... | reverse complement strand
CTCCTCGCAAAGACGATCTGGAAGCTGTATTAGCTAATTATTACTCATTCTTTATGCTGGTTTCTCCTCCTGGGTTGGTGGTAAATAAGGTATGCCTACCACTTCATTTGGCTTGCGCTCTTTGCCACTCGCAATCGCGTCGCATAATTCACCCATTCTGTCTACTCTCCATTACTCCGTCTCACACGCGCCAGCGCATTGGGCAGGGACTATGCGGGCTACTGGCGGTGCTCGACTCCGTGTTTTCGTTTTCCGGACATACGTACTCGGATATACATCCGGTTATACCGTGAGGTAGTCTCCCTCTTTTTTACCTTATCTATAGTGTCTATGTTATCTACTGGATTATCGGACTATCGTATTCGAAATCAGCTATCCGCCCTATCGGGTAAAGTTTAGTTAGTGACAGATAATTTACTAATCAAAACTGTCCATTGGAAGGTTGGGTATAACCAGCCATCTGGTTATTAACTGCTCTATCGCACATAAGGTGCATAAACGCTATGGATATTATGTGCTTACGTATACATGCCCGTACAAAAGATTATCTGTTGATCTGTTTACGAACCAATCGAGACGTCCTACCTATAGGTGCGCGTACGTGTACCAACACACGTCCCCATTAATTAGTTCTGATGATACGTTACTTTTTTATTGGTTGATTTATTTTATGGTGGGATGAAAATCATGATTTAAGATTCCTTAAAAAGGGAAGGGCGCGGCCCCTGGTGTGGGAGTAAGTTTTTTGTGCTCAGAATGACCTCTTACTTTTTCTTTTTTCATACTGAAAACTAAAAAGATTTATGATAGTCATCCCCACTCTGTTTTGCTGTTTTCATAAGAACGTTTTATTTTTAGTGCTTAAATTCTTGCCCAGTCCCTTGTTTTTTGAATTTGATGCTACCACATTGCCCTGCCTGGTTAGTTTTGACCATAAGGGCCTCTTTTTACCGTCCAAGAGCCGTTATTTATTCAGATATGGCTAATTATTGAGAAACGGCTCAATGAATTGTTACAATAAGAAAAGATATTAACTGAAAGAGTAATCATCAGATGAAAGGATTTTCTATGAATATTAAGAACTTTTTATTAGTAGCCCTGCTCTTTGTGGGGGTTCAGGTTTGTGCCCAGCCTATGGTTGGTGCGGTCCAAAGTTTGGAAAGCAAGTTTTATCAGCGGTTGGTTAAGGACCAGTCATTTGAGAATCTGACCAACGATTTGGTTCATTTGTCAGATGATGAGGCTGGCCGAGTAATACGGTTCTGGCTTGATCAGCAAGCGCAGGCTAACAATGATAATCTTGCCAATCGCATTATGCAGGTCATTGCCATTTTAGAAAGTAGTCAAGATCAGGCATATAAAGATACGCTTGCCATCGTTAATGATGAGTTCGAAAATAGAGAGCAGGCTTCTCAGGCTTTAGAGTAACCATCTTCACAACTGGAATAGCTATGAATAATAATAACATTTTAGTGGTAGTGGTTCTGCTTGTTGCCGTTGGCGCAGGCGGTCTGTGGTGGTATAGCCAGCAGTCTGGAAAGTTGACCGGAGCCCTTGATGTTGCGATGGTCAAAAATGAACTTACTACTATTGCAAATTCGATAGATGATAAATCGCTATTAGATTTGCAGCGTTCGATGGCTGAAAAATCACTTGGTCGTAGCTTAACGGTGCAAGAAGTTGATCAGCTAAAACCTGATGCGCTGCATGCGGGATTGTCAGAGGATGATAAGATAAGATATGCAGAAGAAGCTTTGGGGATTCAGAAGCTTGCCTCGCAAAAGGCAAAAGCATTTGCTCAACGAGTTGTTGATTCTGGGCAACAAGACAAATTGCTTGCAATTTTAATGTCGGAAGAACTAGCTCCTATCTTTAAGTCTGAAAATCCTGGTGAAGTTTCAAAAAATGGTCTGGCGGGATTAGCGGTGATACAATCTCTGCAAGAGCTTGGTGTTCCAGTGCCTATGATGTAGTTGGGAGCTATCTTACGGATTACGCAAGCTAACAAAAAATAGGAGCGACGTAACAATCGCGCATAAGATGACGGTGGGCTCCATTGTTTTGTATGGGCTGATGCGGTACAGAGCGAAGGTTAAGCACGTAGTCAGTGCCAGAACGGAGAGGCGGATTAACGCGATTAATAAGAGTAAGGTTACGGGCGAAATAAATCCGCTGGTAAAAAAAAGAAGACAGCCTAATAAGATGCTGCCAAGGCCGTTGAACAAACAGAGAATGTCTGACCGTTCATTAACTTCGTACAGCTTTTCGTACGTGATAGCAAAATTATCAAGAAAACTAATCGTAAAAAATAGTGCAAGCAATGTGCCTGCATAGGTGTTTGCAGCGCCCGATATGCGCGCAATGAAGCGATGATTGATAGCGCAGAATATCAACAGCGCATACAATACTTGGTACAAATAATGTGTTACCATTAAAAATGCTTCTTGCTGGTTATCATCTTCTGATCGTATGTGCGCTAAGAGTGCGCGGCAGGTGTTACCAAATGTTTTTTGCAATACCACGGTAAAGTTGTGCACGATTGAGCTTGCTAATTTCAGCAGGCCGGCGGCGCTTATGCCGAATGTAACGGCAAAAAGTGGTACTAAAAAATTACTAGAAAAAGGTAACGTGCTGAGCGCATTGCCGTAGGCAAATAAGCGAAAGCGGATAACACGCCATGCGGATGGCAGCTCAGACTGGTTGTTCTCATCATGTTCGTCAACAGAATCTGAAGGGTGATTTTCTGGCAGTTCCTGGTACCAGCGACGAAAAAGGAATATACAAAATCCTACACTTGCCAACGAACTGATCGCCAGCGGTAACAGAGTAGTGCTGATTGTTAATGGAATACCGTAAAAATATATTCCCCATACGGTTACTAAATAGATGCTCATAAAAATAAGCTCGGCCAGTGCCATCAATTGCGTTTCGAACAGTAACTGGAGCACCGTTTTGCACCAGCGGCGCAGGACCTCGGAGCCGATGGCCAGCATAATAATGAGTGCTAAAGGGGCAGATATTTTGTAATGCAGGAGGCGAGCCGGCATTCCTGAAGTGAGTAGTGCTGCCAAAAAGAGTAACCCGCCAATGCTGGCACTGCTGTTGTACCATACAAAGCGCTGCACATTCTTTTTGGTCGATGACCAGGTGTGCCAAAAAGGGGCCAATGTGGCGTCAAACCCGAAATCGAGTATCCATATGCTTAGGTAGAGTAAGCTGAATGCGGTTCCGATTGCGCCGTATTCCTCGTAAGCAAGGACTTTAAAAAGGGCCATTTGATGGAGCGTCAGCAGGAAATGGTAGGCGATTGATTCGCACGCATTCCAGCCGAGATTGCGAATAAATTTTTGATAAATTACTATGCCATTCATAAAAAAGCCGCTTTTGCAAAGAGTTACCCACCAGTAGATGTTCATTTATTGTATCCTAAAGTGTTAGCAAGTACAAAAAACATATCACAAGTGGTATGAGTGCTATTTAAAAATTAATTGGTTCGTGGTAGCATGAAAGTGACCGACATTAGCTTTTATTGAGTGAGCGTTTCCCTACTTAAAAAAGGAAGAGAAAGGGGAGTATATGTTTTCTCTCAATGAAAAAGTAGTATACCCTGGTTACGGAGTAGCACGCATCAGTAGAATATTAGTGAAAAAAACGGGTCAAAGTAGCACCAATTTTTTTGAACTGAGCTTTTTAAGTAAGCCAGTAACTATTTTGGTTCCGGTAGACAATGCCCTCTTGGTCGGGATCAGGCGGTTGGGTACGCGTGAGAGTGTCGATACTGTCTTTAAGAATCTGGCCGAAATGGTTGTTCCGACCGTTAACGTGCACAGTATTGATGCAAGTACCGTAAATTGGAACAAACGCAACAAAGAATATCAAGGGAAGATGAGAACGGGCAATTTACAGGAAATTTGCGAAATATATCGTGATCTTAAGGCGATAGAGCATGGCAAAGGCCTTTCTTTTGGGGAAAAAACGTTGCTTGCTCAAACTGAAACATTGTTAGCCGAAGAGATTGCTATCGTTTACAACACGGATGAAAAAGGCGCCATGGAAAGGCTTAGCACCCTTATTAGAGGAATTCCGCAGCAATGTTCAACCAAGGATCCAGCGCTGTTTGGTCAACCAGAGCGATAGAAGCGCGTGATATTTCAACGGGTGTCGATCCAAATCGTATAATTATTGTGCATGGTCCTACCGGCGTGGGCAAAACTGAGTTTGTCGATGCACTTGCGTGCATGTATCCGATAGAAATAATTAACATGGATATGGGGCAATGTTATTTGCCCCTCTCAATAGGGACCGCCAAACCAGATTGGCAAAACTCGCCCACACCTCAGCATCTTTTTGATCTTTTTAAAGAACCCACCTACGGGTCAGTGAGCACCTACAGAAAATTAGCGCTTGAAAAAATTTCTTCAATTCAAGCGGCAGGTAATATTCCGGTGCTGGTTGGCGGTTCTTCTTTTTATCTTAAATCCTTATTTTTCCCGCCCTGTGAACCGGTCAATCAACAGGTTATGGCAGACACTGGCTATCCTTCTGATGCCAATCTGTGGCAGACACTCAATGCTATTGATCAAAAGCGTGCGCGCAGCATTCATCCACACGATACGTACCGAATCAGACGTGCACTCGCTATTTGGTATTCGACCGGACTGCCGCCATCGTCGTTTGAACCGCCGTTTGTTGCCCCTGCCGGCATGGTTTCTCTCTTTTATTTAACTCGCACAACCGCTGACCTGTATAACCGTATTAATCAGCGTGTTCTCCAGATGGTTGACGCCGGTTGGCTGGATGAGGTGCGCGGACTGGTTGGATCAGCGTGGCACGAATTTTTGCTGAAAAAAAACATACTCGGCTATCCGGAACTTTTTGCCTATTTAGCAGGAACTGCCGATAAAGAGCGTACGATTGAATTGATTCAGCAAAAAACACGTAACTATGCCAAGCGCCAACAGACTTTCTGGCGTAGTTTAGCAGCACAACTTGCGGATAACTATGCTGGCGTCAATAATGCTCATTGTGGTTATGAGTGTACAACAATCAACTTGACGGACATGCCCTCCCACTTATATATTGATCAACTATTAGATACCCGTGACACGTTGAAAGTGGTTTAATAATGGCACAAAAAGAGAAAAGCAAGACGGTTGAGTCATCGACGTCCCCTGAAAAAGGGGTAATCGATGGGCTGTATATTCCACGTCGGCAAACCAGTTGGCTGACGGCCGGACTCATAGTCTGTTTTTTGCTGGTTTTTATAGGTGCATACAATTTTGGTAAATATCGTGCAAACAGAGTATCAGACCTCTGTTTTGAACGATTTAAAGTTGATAACAATGCGGATACCGTTGAAGAGAACTTTGGAAAATAGCGAGATAGTAGCCTGCGCCGATAAGCAGTAACTACCCATAACAACAAAGGTGGCAGAATTATGATTTCTGATTTTAAACGACAGTTGCAAAGTCCAGCATATAAACCGTTTTTATGGTTTGCGGCCTTTCTTATGATAGGTGCCTATTCCATTCCTATGATTGTCCGGACTTTATTGACTCCCGGCCAACAATGGGCATTTCAAATTAATGGTCATGCTATTACGGTAAAAGAGCTGCAGTATGAGGTGGGACACCAAGAACGACTATTAGCTCAAGTGCGTGCGCGCTTTGGTAATTATGCTAACTACGTTTTGCCGTACTTAGGACTCAATGCGGATCCAATAATTTCTGCTAAAGAGAAACTTATTCGGGACCAAGCAATAAGCCAGGCCGGCAAAAAAATGGGTATTTATTTGCATGATGATTACGTTAAAGAAATGCTGCGCAATAAAGAGTTTGTAATGCGCGACTTAATCATGGCGCTTGACCCGAGCATTTTAGATGATACAGGCGTGGTTAATCAGCGCAAACTTGCTGCATTTTTGCAAAGCCAAAAACGGTCTATGGCAGATTTTGACCAAAAGGTTGAGCAACTGCTTGTGCAACGCATGGTAAAAGATATTGCAATGAGTGCGTATTACACGCCACTTTTTGAAACAGCAGAAGAACAGTTGGCGCAAATGGGTGCTAAAACGTTTTCTATTCTGGCCCTCCCGTTTGAAAAAATTCTTGCACAAGAAAAGGAAAAAACAGTAACGACTGATGAATTGAAGGCATTCTTTGATCAAGAAAATAAGCGTACAAAACGGTATCTCGTGCCTGAAAAACGAACAGGTATTGTCTGGAAGTTTGGTCCAGACACCTATCAGGCGACTGAAGAGGAGATAGCAGCATTTTATGAAAATAATAAGGAGCGTCTTTTTGTTGAGTCGCCACTGCAAGTGCAAGTCAGAATGATTCTGATAAAAGCACCAGCTAGCGACAGGCGCTCTGCTTTTGACAAAATTATGGCACTCAAATCAAAGCTTGCCGTAAATCCAACATCGTTTGAAGCAGTCGCTGCTCAAGAATCACATGATGAAGAAAGTGCAAAAAATGGCGGATTGTTACCATTCTTTTCTAAAGGCCAAAAGGATCCAGTACTTGAAAGAGCGGCATTCCAACTGAAAAATGATGGGGATATCTCAGATGTCATAGAGCTGGAAAACGGCTATGCATTGGTTCAGCGTGTTGGCCGCAAGCCTAAAGAATATGTTTCGTTAGAAAAAGCGCGGCAGTCTGTTATAGAAAAGCTTTCGCAGGAACGATTTAAAAAGACATTCTCTGCGCAGATCAAATCTATTCTTGAATCGGGGGAAACTGCCGAAAAACAACTAGAAGATCTGGTACGCACTAAAGGGGCGGTTGCTCAAGAAATAGCTGGTCAAGAGCGTGATGAGACAAAGCTCATGACCACCCTATTTAAATTAAAAAGGAATGATGCAACCTTTTATTTTGAGGGCAACGAAGGTTTTGTAGTAAAATTGACGGAAATTCAAGAGCAGTTTGTCCCTTCAGTTACTGATATTGAAGATATAGTGCGCGATAATCTGTATGAGGTCCGTGCACGCAAAGCTATGGCGCATAAGCTGCTTGAAATGCGGGCAGATGCCAAAACGATCCCGTTTGAAGAGATTGCACAAAAATATGCGGCCTCGCTGACCAGGACTAATGAAATATTGCCAGATAGTAAAACAGAGCTTGAAGAACTCAGCAAGAAAGAGGTGCCAGTGGCGGCTCTGGCGGAAATGAGCAAGGTCGGCACCATGCTCATGCAGGAGACACAGGCCTATGGCTACCTTATCCGCTTGGATGCTATACAAGGGGTTGATGTGCAATCAATCGATCCTGAGGCTAAAAAGCAGCTGGCCAAGCTGCAAGATGCCAAGCGAGAGATCTTCCTAAACAGCTTTGTTGCTTCGCTGTGCAGAAATGCTACAATAGTATCAAATGAACATCCAGCATCATCGATAGACGAAAATTACCTTCCATGAAACAAAAAAATCAAAAAGAAATAAACGATTCCAACGAACAAACCACCGCACACAATGCTAAATCAAGCGATTCTGTGCGGCCTGATGGTAAAAACAAGGCGCTAGAAGTAGCGTTTGCCCAAATAAACAAAGCGCATGGCAATGGTGCCGTAATGGTATGGGGCCAAGCGTCACATCAGGCGGTTGAAGTGATATCTACCGGCTCAATTCTGATAGATAATGCATTGGGGATAGGTGGCTTTCCTACCGGTCGGGTGATAGAAGTATTCGGGCCAGAGGCTTCAGGCAAAACTACCCTTGCTATGCACGTGATTGCTCAAGCTCAAAAAACGGGTGGCATTTGCGCTTTCATCGATGCTGAGCATGCGCTCGATCCTACCCACGCAGCTCGTCTAGGCATAGACGTAGAAAACCTTATTATTTCTCAACCAGACTATGGAGAGCAGGCGTTGGACATCGCCGAAGTGCTTATCCGATCCGGCGCTGTCGATATTATCGTAATTGACTCCGTAGCAGCGTTAGTTCCTAAGGCTGAGTTGGAAGGTGAAATGGGCGATTCACATATGGGTCTGCAAGCGCGCCTTATGTCGCAAGCTTTGCGAAAATTGACGCCAGTGGTTCATAAATCAAAAACAGTACTCATCTTTATCAACCAAATTCGCAGTACCATTGGTGGGCTGCCGTTTGCGCCAAAAGAGACGACTACTGGTGGCAATGCCCTTAAGTTCTATGCGTCATTGCGCTTGGAAGTCCGAAGAGTGGCAAGCCTGAAGAAGAACGACGTACAAATTGGTAATAGAATTGCCGTCAAAGTGGTTAAGAACAAGTTGTCTGCTCCTGGCAGACGGGTTGAAGTTGATCTTTTATTCACTGAAGGAATTAGCTACGAGCTTGATCTGCTCGATGCAGCCCTTCATTATAATGTGATCACAAAATCAGGTTCTTGGTTAGCCTTTGATGGTAATAATATTGCACAGGGAAGAGAGCAAGCGCTCGATTACCTGCGGGCTAATAAAGAAGCTTCTGATCTGATCTATAAACAGGTTAAATCAGCAAGTGTGGTTACTCCTTAAATATGTTGTGTATTAGTAAAGTTTATAAAGAAAAACGCTTATTGTTTTAAGGTACGGATGAATTTGAGAGAAAAAGACGTTCAACTACCGCTTATTAATGAAAAGATTCGTGCGCTACAGCTCCAAGTAATCGATCAGCACGGAACTAATATTGGGATTATATCTCGCCGTGAAGCCCTGGAGCTTGCGCAAGAGGCAGACTTAGACCTGGTTCTTCTCTCAGACGGAGGGGCTGAAGGAATTCCTATCGTTAAGATAATGGATTTCGGTAAGGCTTCTTACGAAAAGAAAAAGAAGAAGGCTGAAGCGCGTAAGCACCAGAAAGTTATTAAGGTTAAAGAGGTAAAGATACGACCTAAAATAGGCGAACATGATTTTGTCCATAAAATGGATCAGTTCCTTGAGTTTATCAAGGAAGGAATGAGGGTTAAGATAACCTTAGTGTTTCGTGGTCGTGAAAATATTTCTAAAGAGAATCTTGGTAACGAGATTTTCAAAAGGGTTGAGAAGTACCTCAATGATCAAGGTATTGGTCGCAACGTGACGCAAGAAGGTGATTCAAAGATGGGTCAATCTTGGTCGCGTGTGTATTTTCTTAAAAAGGCTTCAGGTTCGGCTCCAACTGCTTGAAAAAGCATTATATTATATTTAAATAACATCATCGATTAAGGTAAATTATACTATGCCAAAAATGAAAACCCGCTCCGCAGCAAAGAAACGATTCAAAAAAGTTGGTGGTTCCGGATCACCAATAAAGTTTAAACGTTCGAAAGCGTTTAGAAGGCACTTGCTCACCAGAAAGTCATCAAAGCGTAAACGTGATTTACGCGGCGTTGCGTATGTTGGTGCTTCTGATATACACCGCATAAAGCGTCTTTTGCCTTATTAAAAATTCAATAATCAGTTATAACGACAGCTTTGTATTAGGATATACACAATGACACGAGTAAAACGTGGTACAGCCACAAAAAAACGACACAAGCGTTTATTAAAAGAGACAAAAGGTTTTTGGGGACAAAGAAAAAATATCTTTAAACGCGCAAAAGAAACTCTCATGCGTGCATGGGCCTTTGCTTTTGCCGGCCGCAAGCTGAAAAAGCGTGATATGCGCTCTCTTTTTATCACCCGAGTGGGTGCGGCAACACAACAGCACGGTATGCCTTATAATGTCTTCATTCATGGCCTTAAGAAAGCCAGCATTTTACTCAATAGAAAAATGCTGAGCCAAATAGCTATTTTTGATGCACATACGTTTGAGCAGCTGGTAAGCGTGGTCCGTTCTTAAATTGTTGACTCTATTCTGCTGACTGCATTAGAATTTATTCCATCTTAGTCTGACCATATGCGAGGGGGAGTATTGTATGGAACTGTTTTCTCTTCTAGAGCAACGGGTAAGCGAAATGCTTGCTCATATTAATGTTCTAACAGCACAGAATAGTGAATTGAACGCGTCGAATCAGCTACTTAAAACTCAAAACGCAGATTTAACCAAGCAGATGTCTAAGTTGACTGACGAAGTGCTTGAGCTTACTGCAGAGCTTGAGCTTCTTAAGGAATCAGTCGTGCAAGAGCGTCTCAAACTTGAAGATGAGCTCAATCAGAAGGCACTTGCAAAACTGTTTATTGAAGACTTGGTTAAGAACATTGAAGCGTCTGGTACAACGGAAAAGCAACAATAATGGTGACTGATCAAAAGAATTGTAAAGTCAATATTTTTGATACTTCCTATGTCTTGGCAAGTGCTCAATCTGAAGAACTTATAAAACAATCAGCAGCATTGGTTGATGAAGTTATGCATGAAGTTGCGCCCAGTAACCATTCAGCTAGCGATGTTCGTCAGATAGCGGTATTGGCCGCGCTACGTTTGGCTTGCCGTCTTATTCTACTCGAGAAAGAAATGCAGGAAAAAGAACGTAATTTGCTTGCTCGTATAGACAAGGAATTTACGCATAAGAGGTAGGATATAGCGGTTCTTCTAATTCCGATTAGCCTGACGTTTGTGGACAAAGTCTTGTGTTAGCGCATGGTTATTCTTGAGTTTTTTGTGTATGCTTCGATGTGCGATAAAGCAAGAGTGGCTTTTGTCACACACATGATGAGCGAGTAGTTATTCTCAGAAATATTTTGTCAGGATTAATAATGGAATTTAACGGAATAGTGTTATTGGCCACAGCCGGATTGGCTCTTTTTGGTCTTATACTTTTTGTGCATATGCGGTATATGGCCCGGCGAGCGCATACGCTCCTTAATGATGCGCAAGAGCGCCTTAAGAACGTAAAGCGTGAGATTGATACAACGCGTCGCGAAGCGGATATTCGCCTGAAAGATGAACTGTATAAAAAAAGAAAAGAGTTTGAGCTTGAACTCAAGCGGGAACGTCTTGAGCTTGACCGCCTCCAAGTAAAGTTGAATGCAAAATATGATAATCTTGAAAAAAAAGATCAGCAACTTGAAGAAACAAGGCGGGAGTTACAGCAAAAAGAACGCAGTATTCAGCATGATGAAGATGCGATGCGAGCAAAAGAGAATATACTCAAAAATCTCAATAATGATCTTATCGCACAGCTTGAACAAGTAAGCTCAATGAGCAGAGAGCAAGCGCGACAGGCATTATTTGATCGTCTTGATGCTGAAGTGCGCCATACCAGCCAGAAGTGGCTTCAAAAAGTTGAAGAAGAAGCAAAGCAAACCGCAAAAGAAAAAGCGGTTCAAACAGTCGTATGTGCTATGCAACGTTATACTGCCGATCAAGTTGGTCCGCACTCTTCAGGCATAGTTCACTTGCCCAATGAAGAGATGAAAGGTCGTATCATCGGTAAAGAGGGGCGCAATATTAAAGCGCTCGAAATGGCGACCTGCATGGAATTTGTTATTGGTGATTCGCCCGATATTACGATTACCGGCTTTAACCCGATCAGACGTGAAATTGCACGCAGATCCCTGGAAAAATTAATCAATGATGGTCGCATTAATCCAACACGCATAGAAGAAACGGTTGCTCAATGCGAAAAAGAGATCGACGACGTGATCCAAGAATATGGCAAGCAAGCCGTTCTCGAGTTTAATCTGCAGGGAATACATACCGAGATTGTTACCCTGCTTGGTAAGTTGCATTTCCGTACCAGCTATTCACAAAACGTGTTAATGCACAGCAAAGAAGTTGGTATTTTTGCCCGTATGATAGCTGAAGAGCTTGGCCTTGATGGCCAAACGGCATTGCGAGCAGGATTGTTGCATGATATTGGTAAAGCAGTAACTGCCGAGATTGAAGGACCACACGCAATGATCGGTGGCGATATTGCCAAGCGATGCGGTGAAAATGCTATAATTGTTAATGCCATCGCAGCGCATCATGAGGAAATTCCGTTTACCTCCGTATATTCGGCAATTGTCGTAGTTGCTGACACCATTTCTGCTTCCCGACCAGGAGCGCGCCGAGAAACGTTGACCGCCTACATCAAGCGCCTTGAACGATTGGAAGAAATTGCCACTGCTTTTGATGGCGTAAAGAAAGCCTTCGCCCTGCAAGCTGGCCGTGAAATTCGTATTATCGTCGAAGAAGACCGCTTGGATGATGAAAAAGCAGCCATTTTGGCGCGTGAAGTAGCGGCACGTATAGAGGAAGAAATGAATTTTCCTGGGCAAATTAAAGTGAATGTAATCAGAGAAAAACGAGCCATCGAATATGCGCGCTAATCACAAAGGATAATCTCAGGTGTCTGCTACAATACGTGTTCTTTTTGTTGGCGACGTTGTCGGTACTCCCGGCAGGTCCATGGTTCAGAAGCATCTACCACGTCTGCGCAAAGAGCTAGCGGTAGATCTGGTGATATTAAACGGTGAAAATAGTAGTGCGCGCGGTCGCGGGATTACCCCGCGCATTGTTAAATTCTTCAAGCATGTAGGCGTTGATATTATTACTACGGGCAACCATATCTGGGCACATAGAGAAATATACACGTATCTAGATTCTGACCGCACCGTGTTGCGCCCGGCAAACTTTCCGAGTGGTGCTCCCGGCACCGGTGTTACCACTTTTACCTGCTCTAATGGGGTGACGGTAGGAATTTTGAATGTACAAGGGCGCGTTTTTATGCGCGAGATGCTTGAATGTCCATTCCGCACCGCAGAGTCGGCGGTTACCTTCTTAAGATCTAAAACAAATATTATTTTTGTCGATTTCCATGCAGAGACTACCTCTGAAAAGATGGGTCTTGCCTACTATTTGGACGGTAAGGTTTCCGCGCTGGTCGGTACCCACACGCATGTACCGACTGCTGATGAACGCATTTTACCGCTAGGCACTGCTTACCAGACTGATTTGGGCATGGTTGGTGCGCTCAACTCAATGTTGGGCATGCAGAAAGGCCCGATAATAGCCAACTTTATTTCGCAAATGCCTACTAAATTTGAAGTGGAGATGAGTCCACCCTTTGTTTTATGGGGCACCTGTGTTGAAGTGGATACAAACACCGGCAAAGCGATCAGCATTGAGCGCGTTAAAGTTATTGACGATCAAGTTGCTATTGGCAGCGAACATACAGATTAGATGAGGAACGTGATGAGAACAAGTAGATTCTCTCTTTTAGTACTATTTCTTATGAGTTTGACGGTGCCATTGCATGACCTGCACGCTGGCAAGAAAATGTGGATAGCTGCGGGCATTTCTTGTGCTGTGGGGATAGCGCATTACTATACTGGGGGGCCGAGATATACGACCAAACAATTTGAAGAAGAGAGAGGTGGATTCGGTTGCAGAAATTACTGCTTTGGTGATAATGGTCCGTGTGCGCAGCAAAAAGACGCTCTTACCCCGCTTCCAGATTATCATTGGCAGGATTTGCTTTTGTCAGAAAAAGAACGGGATGCCAAGCTTGCTCCATTAGTAGCCCTTGCGCAGCAGGTAGGTGCTACCCCAAATCCTCTTCAGCCAATAAAGGAAATGGCATGCGAACCGCAATGTGATCGCTGTAATGATCTGGCTACCGTGATTAACGTGCATTCCATTATCTACTTGACAGGACGTGTGCAGCTGAATGCTGCAGAGCTTGTCGCTATGGGGTTGCTGAAACCTGATCAGGCAAAGCGTATTATTGAGCAAGTAGATGGTAAAATTCCTGAATGGCTTGAAAAAGAAGATTCGTCGCCCAAGGTTAACTCGCTGCTCGAGCGGATAGAAGGTTACCACAGCGCACTGCGTGGGTGATGATGAGTCCGATTCTCGCCTTTGCGAGGAGCTTGGAAGGAATAATAGAATGAAGATATTTCCTCTTTTGTTAGCGCTTACTTTGGGTGTATTGCCAATGCATGATGTTCATGCGAACAAAAATCCGTGGATAACTGGTATTATTGGATTCACTCTGGCAGGTTTGCATTACTACTTCAGAGGGTCAATATATACCACTAAGCAACTTGAAAAAGAGAGGGGTATGTTGGATTGCAAAGAGTCGTTCTTTAGCACCAATGGCCCGTGCGCACAGCAGGCAGATGCTCTTATTCCGCTTCCGGATTATCATTGGAAAGATCTGCTTTTACCAGAAAAAGAACGGGATGCCAAACTTGCTCCGTTAGTAGCCCTTGCGCAGCAAGTAGGTGCTACCCCAAATCCGCTTCAGCCAATAAACCAAATGGCTTGCGAACTGCAATGTGATCGCTGTAAAGATCTGGCTACCGTGATTAACGTACATTCCGTTATCTTTCTAGGAGCTCGTGTACGGATGAATGCTGTAGAGCTCGCCGATATGGGGTTGCTGAAACCTGATCAGGCAAAGCGCATTATTAAGCAAGTAGATGGCGAAGTTCCTGAATGGCTTAAAAAAGAAGATTTCTCGCCCAAGGTTACTTCTTTGCTCGAGCGGATAGAGGATTACAGCGCACTGCGTGGGTGATGCCAATCTTATTAATAAGAGACCAATGCTTCAATTGTCGTCTTTGCTGTAAGGGTTAAGTAATTCATTGATAAGAATGACATTCATTTTTCTAAAGATACGTTCAATCCCCTTTCCGTCATCCTTGCGAAAGCGAGGACCCAGTCTAGAAGCTATTAATGCTCAAAACCTTATTGATCTAATAGAAGATTTTCATTTCTCTTTCTTCTCACACACTTCTTTGGTGAACGCCACAAATAATAATTAAACTGGGTCCTCGCTTTCGCAAGGATGACGTGTCGGAGAGTAATTGTGCTCTTAGAAAAATGGATCGTTACTCCTACCAACGAATTATAAAGAGCGGTCTATTATCGGTCACCCCCATTTTTGTACAAATCATCATCGTTGCATTACCCGCTACAACAGCACAATCCATCATCATTAATTTCTGATAGCATCGATCAGTAAATTCTATTGCCCATCAATTTTTCGTAAAATACCACTCAGTTCAACAAATCTCTTGCATCGCTATTTAATTGCTGGTACCATACTGCACAATTGCGAGCAAGAAATATCTACCTATCTTTTAACAACAAGGTGAGTTTTTTTATGAAAACGTTCTCCATACGATTTCTTTTAGTTTTATCAGCAATTGGTTTGAGTGGTGCCAATGCAGAGGCGATGAATAATTCAGACCCATTTACTGAAAAAACAGAAAAGCAGCTGCACTATGAGAGGATTCGTGAGCAGTTTTTTGGTAAACGTGGCTGTGCCTGCTATGATCAGCGAGGTTTGTTGGCTCAACTGCCATCGATAACGTATGCAGAGCTGAAAAGCGATGATGAACGGCAAGATGGTGCTATTGATAAGTTTAAAGCCCTTCGGGATCAAGTGGTCAACGCTAAAAACCCGATGCCGCATAACCAAGTGATACCACGATTGCAAGACAAGCGATGTTCAGTTCTGGCCGAGTACGTTAGCTTTACGCAAAAGACTTTATTATTGGATAATATAATCGAACAGGCGCGTGTTGAGTACAATCGCACTTGGAGCAATACTTTTCAGCGTCTTGCATTTACGCAGCCATCGTTGCCAGAATTTGCTCATAATTTTGGTCAGTACCAAATGCAAACGATTCCTTATATTGAGCTTTTGATGAAAACTATTAATAAAGAACAACAAGCTCAGTTTAAAGCTGATCGCCAACATAGAAGATCCCAGTTAGGCTTGCCAAAAATCCCTAAACAATAAAGAAATCTTACTATCTTATAACAACAAGGTGAGTTTTTATGAAAACGTTTTCCATACGATTTCTATTAGTTTTATCAGCGATTGGCTTGAGTGGTGCCAATGCAGAGGCGATGTTGAGCCTTTCCATACGCAGATTGGCGCAGCGATCAGTACCTAGCCCCTCTGCTCTGGCTAGATTCTGCACTCAAGTGAGGGTCGACCCAAAGACCATGCCATTTGAGATTAACACAATCACTGGTCCGCAAAGCAGCGGCCAGAAAAACCGAGGATCTAGTGGTGATAGTTTTACCTTTTGGAGTTGCAGTATATTGAGTGGCGCTTTTGTGGGGTATGTGCTGCATAATAACAAGGACAAAGGCAAGATTAAAGAAGATCTAAAAAGAGTAGAATCTCAAGCAAATAATTCAAGAGATCAGCTTGAGGATATGATGACCAATTGGGACAATGATTTCGTTGCCTTACTAGACGGTAAATATGCGCCAAGAACGAGTTTTCTCCATTTATACAAGGAGCATGTAAGTGTTAAAGAACGAGTAGAAGTGCTGGAGAAGGCTATAGCTGAACAAAAAACAAACCACGCATAAAAAAGGATATGTTATGGATATGAGACCAATACTCGTACTCGCCTTTATGCTATTTGCGTTTCCCGCTCAGGCGATGCTCGCACGGGTGCAGGAGCTTGTTATCCATCGGTTGGCGCAGCGGACAATCGTCAGTCCTTCTGCAATTGCTAGGTTCTGTGCAGTGCCGCGTGGTAAAGACGTTAAAAAGGGATACAGTAATCTAAGAAATACGGTTGACTCTTTAGAGAACGATGTGAGGTCATTAAGAGCGAATACTTTACGTGATTCTTTTCGGCTTGATTCTCTTGAAAGGAAAATAAAATCTGCCGACCAAGAGAAAGGAAAAGGCTCTAGCACTCACGACCTCATCATAGGTACTGTTGCAGGTTTTGCGGGGGCAGCGGTTATAACAGGCATTGAATACTTGAAGAAGAAGATTGAACAATCAAAATCTTCAACCTCATAGACTGTCTCAATAAGCGTTGGTTTATCTATATGTGCAACAAGAAGGTAGTCTTATGAAAATACGATTTTTATTGGTTTTATCAATCATTTGTGTGAGTGGCAATGCTCATGCGATGCTCTCGCGGGCAACCCGCATCACTGCATCAAAGTTCACGCGACTTGCAGTGCCGGCAGCTGTATCTACGAGTGCCAAAAGAGAGATCTCTTGGTTCAAAAAGGACGAGCCGGCAGTATTGCCGGTTAATGCCGATAATCTTGTTGATGATGCTCATTTAGCTCTCAAAAAGCTTTTATTAACTGATTACAAACTAAATACTGAGCTGGTTAAAAGATTGCACAAAAAGGATCCGGAACTGATAGAAAAGTTAGTATCAGCCATTGAAGGCCAAAAGCTTACTGTTGTTGAAGGCTGGGTAATTTGCCTTGGACTAATTGGGGCAGGGGTTGCAGTGGGAACTATTTTTGCAGAATGATATTCGAATAAGCTTTTTTAAAAAAGGAAATAGGCGCTCATGTGAGCGCCTATTTCCTTTTAAAGCTATCTTTCAGTGCTTATTCAGCAGCTGGAGCTACTGCTTTGTGAGCTTTACGGCGCTTAGCACCAGCTCTTTTTGCAGTTTTGCGACGTGGAGCAGCTTTTTTAGCGGCTTTACGTTTGCCACCAGCTTTTTTAGCAGCTTTACGTTTTGGAGCGGCTGAAACGCCAGCTTTCTTACGCTTAGCGGCTTTCTTTCTTTTTGGCGCAGCTTTACGTGCACCTACTGCTTTACGCTTAGCAGGTTTTCTTTTTTTTGGAGCAGCTTTACGTGCTGCAGCCTTACGAGCTGGCTTACGTTTAGCAGCGGCTCTTTTCACGGTTCGCTTCTTCTTTGCTACCATTGGTGTCTCCCCCTTAGGTCGTGTTACACATTTTCCCGTTTTCTTACTCCTGAAGAATTTTCCAATTCCTCATATTCAATTACCAGAGTAACGTCTTTATTTTTCAAAAATCAATATTTTGTGAAAAGCGTACCAATGATGATGAGCAAAATTTATTAAAGGGAGTGGTGGGCAGTGAGCCTCTGGATGCATTTATTGATTATTTGTTGAACGCTTGAAAATTCTTATTTTTTATCTGCATATCTGTGAAAATTTTTCTTGGCCGCGCGATGCCAAGTCTGGGTTATGGGGTAACCCGTACTGTTTGAAAAAGGCGTGCAGCACTTGGCAGTACGTATCTGCTTGTGGGCCATCAAGCAGAGCACCATGGTCACCCTGCCCAAGAAGCAGGAAGTGAGCATGCGTATGCCCGGCTTTTTTAAGTGCTTTATATAAGCGCATGGAACTTTGCCATGGCACTAGCTTGTCGGCTTTTGAGGCAACGATAAGCATCGGAATATTCTTTTGTTTGGTTGTGCGTGCGGCAACTATTGGTTTTTGGCCGGCGGGGTCATAGCTCGTGAACCAGAGGGAAGCGAGGTGCTCAAGCACTTTTGCTATATAACTGGTATGTCGTATTCTGAGCATTCTGACCATATTGGCGACTATGCTTCTTAAGTCGTCAAAGGGTGACTCGAGCACCAACGCTACCGGGTACATCCCGTTAACTTCTAGCTGATCCAGTCCGGTTATCAGAACCGAAGCGCCACGTGATTGGCCCCATATGATGACGCGTTGATTTTCATATAATTGCTCTGCCAATTGCGTGTATGCATTGACCAGACAATTGATATCTTCTGTTTGGCCGAAGTTGGTTTTTGCCCGTTTAAACAGCATAAGTCCGTTGTTTTCTTTCTCAGGGAAATTGAAAGAGACAAAGGGGGTGCACTGTGATTGTTCCCTAAAAAAAGAACTCATGCGACGAGTGGCGCGCAGGCCGTGGCAAAAAAGGTATACCACCGGTACATCCTGCTGTAACGGCTCGGAGAAGAAAAGCTGCGGGACTTCAGTTGATTCTACCTTCTTTGGGTGTATGGAAATAGGTGTCAGTGCCAAGAGGACACCGACATAAAA
>Ga0207087_1106_pt1 | contig 18664 bp, 13 predicted proteins | sample Alteio_BWMinHeat_51_FD_153544 | JGI IMG/M metagenome (GOLD analysis project Ga0207087, IMG submission 153544) | Enriched cells from forest soil in Barre Woods Harvard Forest LTER site, Petersham, Massachusetts, United States -... | ecosystem: Environmental > Terrestrial > Soil > Temperate forest >... | reverse complement strand
TTTTAAATACAATAAGAGCTGATAACAAAAAGATTGCACGTCTTTTTGCCAATTATTTAAACAGACTCAATAATCCCACAGCTTCTGCAGCCAGTGTGCAGCGTGCATACAATCTATTACCTGCCCGTCTCATTCTACTCATTGATAATCTGGGCATTCTCCCTCAGCAATACGACGATCTGCTAAACCGTATCAATGAAGGAAAAATTGCTTTTTCTTCACTATGATCCTTTCCTCAAATGATCAAGTGTCATTGTATAAGAGATTTCCATCGATACAATCTTTTAGCGTATAGGGTCCAGAGCGCAGGCGTATGAGCGCCTGTAGATGTGCCCCTGTGCCAAGATGAGCTCCGATATCATGAGCAAGAGCGCGGATATAGGTTCCCTTACTGCAGGTGATGTGTAGCTTGAGGAGGGGATAGGCATAGCTAAGGAGCGTGATTTGAAGCTTGACGATGACTTTAGGGCGCTCGATCTCGATGCCTTTGCGAGCGAGCTTGTAGAGCTTTTTGCCGCCGATTTTCTTTGCAGAAAACATGGGGGGCGTTTGCAGAATTTCTCCCTGAAAATGGGTGAGAGCCGCCTCTATTTGGCAAAGTGTGGGTACAAGATCTGTTTGAAAGACAACCTCTCCCTCGGGATCATAGGTGGTTGTTTGGGTGCCAAGCTGCACAGTGGCCTCATATTCTTTGTCTTGCATGAGAAATTGGTCTGCTTGCCTTGTAAATTCTCTTCCAATTAGCAGAATCATCACTCCGCTGGCAAAGGGATCTAGAGTGCCCGCATGTCCAATTTTTTTAACGCCAGTCTTTTTACGCAGAGCGGCTACAAGACTAAAGGAGGTTTTCTGGGGAGGTTTGTTGCAGGGCAAAATGCCTGTAGAGGGAAAAAAATTATTCATCCTCAACGTCTACAGATTTCCTGCGCCCCGCCTGTTCCTCATGGATTTTGTCAATGAGGGCCCCGATGCGTAGGTGCTCATCTAGGGAGGTGTCGAGTTTAAAGATCAGGGAGGGGAAGTAGCGCATCACCACTTTTTTGGAAGCGGAGATGGCGATGAAAGAGGCCGCTGATTGTAAAAGAGCTAGGCCCGCCTCTTTTTCCTGCTGTGTGCCGATGATGCTGATCGAGACTTTTGCGTGTTGCAAATCGGCCGAAATGTCCACTTCTGTCACCGAAATGAGGGGATGGAGCCTTGGATCTTTCACCTCTTTATGAATGACCTCAGAGAGCACCTCTTTAAGGAGAGAGTTGAGTCTTTTTGTGCGTTTGCCTTGCATTGGATCTTTTTTATAACTCTTGCTCTAGGTAGCTGATTTCATAGGCCTGGATGAGATCTCCCTCTTTCACATCACTGAAGTTTTGCAGAAGGATTCCGCACTCTAGTCCCTTGCTCACCTCGCGGACATCTTCTTTGACCCGTTTGAGAGAGGCAACGTGTCCTTTCCAGACAACATTTCCTTCCCGCACAAGACGAATATGGTGGCTACGCTTGATGATGCCATCTGTCACCTGGCAGCCGGCGATGAGGCCGAGCTGAGAAGATTTAAAGACAGTTTTTACAAGCGCCTCTCCCATCTCGTTTTCCTGAGGGATTTTGTCAAGAAGATCGCGCATCGCGCTTTTCACATCATCGACTGCGTGGTAGATGATGTCGTGGAGTTTGATGGAGACTTTTTTCTGCTTGATGAGAGTCTCTGCATGGCTCTCTACCTGCGTGTGAAAGCCGACAATGATTGCATTAGAGGTAGCGGCAAGTTCAATATCGGACTCTGAAATTTGTCCAATGCCTTCAAATACAAAGAAGAGGTCGACTTTGCTTGTTTGGATTTTTTGTAGAGAGTGCTTAAGCGCTTCCAAAGAGCCTTGCACATCGGCTCGCAGGATCAGGTTTAAGATTTTTTTCTTATCAGATTCTACTTTCTTCTCTAAGAGTCCTTCAAGACCTAATCTCTTTTCCTTCTGCTGCAGCTTGTCTTTATGTTGTTCCTGGCGTGCATGGGCAATTTCACGCGCCTCACGCTCGCTAATCACGGCGACAAATTCGCTTCCAGCCTCTGGAAGTCCCGATAATCCTGTGATCTTCACAGGTGTTGAGGGTCCTGCCTCGAGAAGTTCCTTGCCATGTTCATCGTGCATTGTCTTGACCCTTGCATAATGGAGGTCAAAAACAATCGAGTCTCCTTTGCAAAGTGTTCCATTTTGCACAAGGACGGTCGCTACACAGCCCATCCCTCGGTGCATGGCCGATTCAATGACGGTCCCACGCGCTCTGGCTCTTGGATCGGCTTTGAGCTCCAAAATTTCCGATTGGAGCGAGAGCATTTCAAGAAGCTCTGGGATCCCATCTCCTTTGAGCGCAGAGCAATTGACGGTGACCGTTGTTCCTCCCCAAACCTCAGGCAGAAGCTCATGCTCGGAGAGCTGGCGGTAGATGTTGTCGGGATTGAACCCCGGCTTATCGCTTTTATTTAGGGCGACCATGATGGGAACTTTTGCCGTCTTGGCCTGGTTCATGGCCTCGATTGTTTGCTCACGCATCCCCTCATCTCCTGCAATGACAAGGATAACAAGGTCTGTGACATCTGCTCCGCGCTCGCGCATGGCGGAAAAAGCCTCGTGGCCCGGGGTATCTAAAATGGTGATATCGCCAAAAGTGCTGTGGCATTTAAAGGCGCCAATATGCTGGGTGATGGCTCCTGCTTCTCCTGAGGCGACATCTGTTTTGCGAATAGCATCGATTAGACTTGTTTTCCCATGGTCAACGTGACCCATAAAGGTGACAACAGGAGGGCGGAAGACAAGCTGCTCCGGATCGGTTCCCTCGATTTCCTCGCGTATGGTCTTGTCTGTGATCTGGACCCGTTCTTCTTCTTTCGTATCGATGGTGATGTCACATCCAAAATCGCGGCCTAGTACCTGAATAGTTGTCTCATCATCGAGGTAGTCATTGATGGTGACGATAGAACCTTGCATGAAGAGTTTGGAGATGATCTGAGAGGCCTTGAGTTTGAGCTGGGTTGCAAGATCCTTGATCGTGATCGGGAGGCGCAGATGAAGGATTTTTGGACGTGTTGTTTCATCTATCTGGTCCTTTTTGCCTCTAAGGGGTCGTTTTTTTCGCCAGGCCTCCTCTTCTCTACTGCGAAGGCCCATACGGTCGCGCGAGTCAAATCCTGTCGTTCCCCCCTCTAGCTTCTTTTGAGGGCGTAGATCTTGGAAGTCCTTGAACGGGGTACTTTTGCGCGGTGTGCGTGGCTCTGCTCGCTGAGGAATGCCGCCAGGGGAATGCCTTGGAGGTCCTTGAGGTCTTGTTGAAGGTCTTGGAAATCCGCCGGAGGGTCTTGGAAATCCGCCCGGAGGTCTTGGTGGCCTAGGTCCGCGATCATAAGGCGGTCGTCTCCCTTCTCCAGAACGGGTCTCTCCAGGTCGAGTCTCTCTAGGGCGTCCCTCTCCAGGTCTAAAAGGAGGGCGTCTTTCACTCGAATAGGGTCTAAAGCCTCCAGCTGGTGGGGCGCCTGGCCTTCGGCCTTCATAAGGAGGTCTTGGCGGTCTATCTCCACCGGCATAGGGGGGTCTTGGCGGTCTATCTCCACCCGCATAAGGAGGCCTTTGAGGTCGATCTCCACCACCCGCATAAGGAGGTCTTTGGGGCCTGTCTCCGCCTGCATAAGGGGGTCTTTGAGGCCTGTCTCCACCTGCGTAACGTGGTGGGCCACCGGAACCACCAGGGCGTCTTTCTCCCTCCCGACGGGGTCCTCCCGAGTAGGGTCTAAAAGGCGCGCGTTCCCCTTGCGGGGGAGAGCTGCGCCAGGGTCTTTGCTGATCTTGTTTTGGCTCATAAGGGCGCTCTGTAGTCCTGGGGCTGCGCTCAAATGGACGCTCCTCCTCAAACAAATCTACGCGATCCTGTTTCGCAGCAGGTTTTTCCTCCACAGGTGCAGCAGGTTCCGCTACAGGTGTGTGTGTAGGAGGGGGGGAAGGGGCTGCGGGCGAGGTTGCTGGCGTTTGAGCAGGCGCTGCCGCTTTTTCCTCAACCTCTTCGCTCTTTTTTTTCTTCGACGCTGGCTTTTTTGGTGAGCTGAGCTTGAGCGCTTCAGCAAGCTGCGTATTTTTGATCTGAACTTTTAGATTTTTGGCCAAGGTTACTCTTCTTTTGGGGCGTTGAAATGGCGAACCTGCTCCAAGATGCGGTCGGCCATCGATAGGCTAATTTCAGGAATTTTTGCCAGCTCATCAGCTGTCGCTCGCAAGACATCGCGGCGCGTCTGATAGCCTGCACTTTGCAAACTCTGGACAATCATCGAACTCATCATTCCTCCCGCCTCTAGCTTTTGGTCTAAGGAAGGATCGTCCATGAGAGCTAGTTTGCCTCGTTCGAGATTCATGGCGGTCTGGTACTCACTCATTCTTTGTACTTCTAACTGCGCTTGAATGAGTTGTCCGATGAGTCGCGCGTTGCTTCCTCTTTTTCCGAGGACGACTGGATAACTCTCATCATCGACAACAATCGAAATGACCGATTCGTCTTCGTTGATATTGATCTTCTTGATCACGGTAGGGGCAAGAGCATTTTCGAGAAGCTGTACCTTGTCCTCTGCAAAGGGAAGGATATCGATCTTTTCATTGCCGAGCTCTCGGATGATGTTTTTTACCCTTGTCCCGCGCACTCCTACGCATGCTCCCACGGGGTCGACTTTCGGATCATGGCTGATGACGGCAAGTTTGGTGCGATAGCCCGCTTCTCGGACAATGCGCTCAATGCTTACTGTGTCATCTTCGAGCTCTGGCACTTCCTGTATAAAGAGCTCTCGGACAAATTCTGGGTGGCTTCTCGAAAGGACAACTTCCGCGCCACCGCTATCGGTATCTCGCACCTCGTAGAGTAGGGCTTGTACGCGATCTCCGACGTTGTAACGCTCTATTTTAGGATAAAAGCGCTCGGGCATGATCGCCTCTACTTTGCCAAGATCGATGATGAGGGTGCCTGCGCGTGCAATTCTCTTCACCGTTCCAGAAACAATTTCGTGGAGGCGATGGCGGTATTCCTCATAAATCACATCGCGCTCTGCGCTGCGCAGTTTCTGAGAAATCACCTGGCCAGCTGTTTGTGCGGCAATGCGGCCAAAATCTTGAGGCGCTGTCTCGATATCTATCCAATCGCCTAGCTGGCAACCGGGCCGAATTTGCTCGGCAGCCTCAAGAGAAATCTCCTCTTCGGGAATTGTCACGACATCGACAACCTCTTTTTGGCAAAAGACGTGAATCTCTCCCGTCTTGGCGTCAACCTGTACAGAGACATTGATGAGTCCTTTAGAGCCTTTACGAGCGGCCACGCGAAGGGATTCTTCGATCGCAGCGATGATGATCTCTCGCTTGATTCCCTTTTCTCGCTCTAAATACTCAAAAATGGCGACTAAATCTTTATTCATTTAAGGACGACTCTTTCTTGAGAGATTCTTCTTTCTGTTTTTTCTTCCGAGGCGCTTTGGCTTTGCCGACGACAATATCATCGCGATTGGTTGCGCTCTCTTCGATCAGGTGTTCCTTAATGGAAAGAGCGATTTTCTTGTGCTCGGGATCAACCTTGATCACTTTGGCTGTAATCTTGTCTCCTTCTCGAACCACATCCTCAACCTTCCCAAAGGGCTGGTCAGAAAGCTCTGTCACGTGGACAAGACCTTCGATGCCACTTTCCAGTTCAACAAAAGCCCCAAATGCGGTCGTTTTTGTTACTGTCCCATTCACGAGGCTTCCGACGGGAATCGCGTTTGCAATGTTTTCCCAAGGGTTGGAGCCGAGCTGCTTGAGCCCGAGAGTGATTTTTTTGCTTTCTGGATCAATGGCCAAAATGATGGCATCGATGCGATCGCCTTTCTTGAGCACTTCAGAGGGATGGGATACTTTCTTTACCCAGCTTAAGTCTGAGATATGGATCAGCCCCTCTACCCCCGGCTCAATTTCTACAAAAGCGCCGTAGTTGGTCAGATTGCGAATCTCTCCGCTGACATTTGTGCCGATTGGGTACTTCTTCTCTACATCATCCCAGGGGTTTTTTTCTAACTGCTTGATCCCCAAAGAGATTTTTCCCTCTTCTTTCTGCACAGCTAGGACAAGCGCCTCTACATCATCTCCCTTTTTCACAATTTCACTAGGATCGGTCACATTCTTGACCCAGGACATTTCAGAGACATGGATGAGCCCTTCGATACCAGGCTCAATTTCAATGAAGGCTCCGTAAGGGACTAGATTGACAATTTTGCCGCGCACGTGGGTGCCAGGAGGATAGCGATGTTCGATGTCTTCCCAAGGATTTTCTTCTTTCTGTTTCATTCCAAGAGCCACCCGCCCTTTTTCTCTATCGACATGAAGAATAACCACCTCAAGCAGGTCGCCAACATTCACCATCTCGGAGGGGTGTTTGATTCTCTTCCAGGTCATATCGGTGATGTGCAAAAGCCCATCAATGCCGTCGAGGTCGAGGAATACGCCAAAGTCGGTGATGTTTTTCACAACGCCTTTGCAGATATCTCCCTCATTGATATGGTCGAGCATCTCTGCCTTGCGGCTCATGCGCTCTTCCTCAAGGAGCTCTCGTCTTGACACAACGATATTTTTGCGCTCTGTATTGATTTTTAAAATCTTGAAGTCATAGGTCCCGCCGATGTATTCATCGAGGTTCTTGATGCGCCTGTTATCAATTTGAGACCCGGGGAGGAACGCTTCCATCCCAATATCGACCATGAGCCCGCCCTTGACTTTGCGCAGGATCTTACCCTTGACGATTGCCCCTTCCTTGCAATGGTTGACGATGAACTCCCACTGTCTTTGGCGACGCGCTTTTTCACGCGAGAGGACAATCTGCCCATTCTCACCCTCTGTCTGATCGAGAAAGACCTCAATTTCCTTGCCGAGGAGCAGTTCATTTGGGTCATCAAATTCCGAAATGGGGATCAGTCCTTCCGATTTTAAGCCAACATCGACGATGACAAAGTCTTTTGTCAGTTCGACAATCGTTCCATTTAGAATCTGCCCCGCATGCATCGATGCAGTTGAACCTAAGCTGGCTTTGGTTTCTTTGGCGCTGAGTAGGGAGCGAAACTGTTTGGCATCCTCATCATCGATATCGAGATCGTCGATGACTTTGCTTGTTTTCCAGTCGCGTTTAAGGGTTTTGGTCATGTTAAGAATGTCTCCTTATAAAACTTTGCGGCAGCTCCTCTTACAAAATCGGCACTTGGGTGAGGGAGAGGTTTTGAAAAAGCCTTCTCCCTCGCCCAAGTGCCGATTTTATGGGCACTTCAAGCTTTAGTGTATCTATCTTAACAAATCATTCCTTAATCGACTACTAATAAAAAAATCTTTAAAAATCGAAGCGGATCCGAAGGATCGGTCCTCCATAATTCAGAGTGCTGGATACGAGCTCAGTTTTTGGAGATACTCCCTCGAGAAACAAATTAGAAATTGCGAAAGCACCAGGCTGAAAGACCTGCAGCCCTGAGTCTGCTGTCTGCATGCGGGAGTTGTTTTCGAGCCAAAGGTGATGTTCCCAAGCCAGATCGATTTCGCTATGATAGCGCCCCGAGCAAAAGCTCTGTTCAAAACGGAGGCCGAGGGCTAGGTCAAAAATCGGTTGCATGGAGGAAAAGGAACTTTTAAAAGCAACTCGATCGTAATCGCTAGAGTACATATGACGGCCAGCAAACACTCCTGTTTCACTGGCCTGATTCCGATAATGTTCTTTCTTCTTCGATCTTGCTGTTCCATAGATTAAGGCAGCGTCAAAATTTCCAAAAATAGACCAGTTAGAGCAAAAGTACCAACTTGGCTCGATTCCCAAATGAACGCCCACTCCCCAAAAATGGTCGATGAAACGATCGATTAAAATAAAATTAACGTTATTCTTGGTAAAGACTGAGAGATCCACATTGTTTTGCAGGAGACTCTTTGTCTGAAATTGCGTTCTTGTCCAGGCTCCCCGCACCCCTGCGTAGGGGCGAAAGGTGAGGCCATTTCTCATCCAAAAGGTTCGACCAATACTTAGCGCAATATCATTTAAGGTGAGCCTCCAGTTTGCCTTCACATGCTGGAAATAAACACCGTTGGGCCCGCCTCCTATCTGTTCAAGATTTGGGTCTTGGTAAGCGGAAAGGGGAGCATGATTGACCCAAGGATTAAAAATAGCAGGTTGCCCGGGGCCTGGGAAAAACTCAAATTCAAGCAAACTGCTTTGAAGAAAACCAAAAGGAGGAACGGAACAGCTATTTGTCTTTTGATTGTGAAAATAGGTCCAGTTAAGCCCTAGATCCCAATCGTTACAGTCAGCGCCCCAACCGATTTCAACTCTCACTCCAGGGGACCAACTTGTCCCAAGAGATTTACCCTTTTGATTGAGCAGGGTAAATAGAGAACTATTGGTGCGGGTTACGGGGTAGTTTACGAGCTCTCCAATAGGAAGCTCTGTTCCTTGGATAGAGTAATAAAAATTTCTTTCTCTGGCAAACCAGTAAAGGGCATTGATGGAGACAAACGTATCGCAGCCAGCTACTGTCTGATAGAGGGGTACGTAACACTCGTAGTCAATGCAAGAATTTGTCTGATAGCAGGGGGGTGGAAGGCAGCTGAGATCTTCGTAGCTTGAGGCAAAGCCAAGCTCGGAAAGAGCAGTCGCTACTCCGATAATCGCTAAGGGATTTTTCATAAGAGCACCTTAAAGTTGAATTTTCTCGTAAAGAGAGGATTTATATAGGAAAAAACCAAAGTTCTGGAAATCATGTGAGTCCACATTCATAGATTAAAAATCGAGGCGAAGCCGAAAGATCGGTCCTCCATAATCGAGGGTAGTCGATATTCCATCGCGTGATGAAGGAAAAGCGACGATATCTCTTACGCTAGGTGTAGATCTGCCAATATCTATATAGTTCATCTCCCCCATGGAGACGCGGTAGTTATTTTCAAGCCAAATATGATGCTCCCAAGCCAGATCGATCTGGCTGTGGTAGCGATCCGAGCAAAAGCTTCGTTCAAAGCGCAAACCGAGAGCTAGATCAAAAATCGGCTGCATGGAGAAAAACGAACCTGTGAAAGCAACTGCATTATAATCTTCTAAGAGGGCGGTTCCATATAAAAAGGGGACGCCGCCTTGAGGGGAGCCCGATACGCTACCCTGGTAATTTTCTTTCTTCTTTGATCTCGATTTTCCATAGATTAAGGCGGCATCAAAATTTCCAAAAACAGACCAGTTAGGGCAGAAATTCCAGTTTGGCTCTATTCCTAAATGAAGGCCCACTCCCCAAAGACGATCGATAAAGCGATCTTTTGTAACCAGATCCACATTGGTTTGACCGTTATTTGGGATGGTCATGTTTCCTTGTAAGAGGCTTCTGATCTGGAACTCTGTTTTTGTCCAGCCGCCTCGTATTCCTGCATAGGGGCGGAAGGTGAAATTGTTTCTTAAGCGAAGGGTTCGACCGATGCTAAGAACTAGATCATTTAAGGTGAGTCTCCAGTTGGCCTTCACATCCTGAAAAAACGTGTAGTTGAGTTCGGTTTGGAAGTTTGAAAAAAAGAGGGCAGCTTGATTGACCCAAAGACTAGAAATAGCGGATTCCTCAACGCCTGGGTAGAACACCCACTGGGCGCCATCGAAATGACCAAAAGGGGGAACCGAACAGCGGCTTGTCTTTTGATTGTAGAAATAGGTCCAATTCACTCCTAGATCCCAGTCGTTGCAATCAGATCCCCAGCCGATCCCGACTCTTACCCCAGGAGACCATCTTGTCCCCAGGGATTTACAGTCTTGATCGAGTGAGGTGAATGACGGAGATGTAGTTATAATGGAACTCAAGGGAGGGTATTGAAAGACCTCTCCAACAGGAAGCTGTGTTCCTTGGATGGCGTAATAGAGATTTCTCTCTCTAGCAAACCAGTAAAGAGCATCAACAGAGACAAAGACATCGCAGCCCCCCACCTGTTGATAGATGGGCACATAACACTCGCAGTTGAAAAAAGGCTCTGTCTCACAATAGGGAAGTGGAGGAGAGTTCAGGTCTCCATAGCTTGTAGCAAAGCCAAGCTCGGAAAGAGCAGTCGCTAGTCCGACAATCGCTAAAGGATTTTTCATGAAAGGCTCCTTAAAAGTGCAGTTTTTTGCAAATTAAAATTCTGGGAATCATTTCCAGTTCCTAAATTAAAAGTCGAGGCGAACACGAAGAATCGGTCCTCCATACTCTAAGGTGGTGGATAGTGTACTGTAGTCTATAGCCATTAGATACTCAGGCAGGCCAGATTGACGGCTGCTGTTCCCGGTCCATACATCCTGTGTATCCCCTGTTGAAGGGAAGCTATAGGTTTTGGTCTCAAGCCAAATATGCTGCTCCCAAGAGAGGTCGATCTCGGTGTGGTAGCAGTCACAGCACCAGCTTTGTTCAAAGCGCAGGCCAAGTGCGAGGTCGAAAATCGGCTGCATGGAGAACAGCGAGCTTTTGAAAGAAGTTTTGTTATAATCGAGTAAGGAGGTTGGTAGGGTTAGAAATACGGGTGTAGCGTTTAAAGAGCCCGATCCCGACTTACTCCCTTTATAGTTTTCTTTCTTTCGCGATCTCACTTTTCCATAGATCAAGGAGGCGTCAAAATCTCCAAAAATCGACCAGTTAGACGACAAGTACCAGTTCGGTTCGATTCCTAAATGGATGCCCATCCCCCAAAAACGATCGATGAAGCGATCTTTTGCAACTAGATCTATACTTCCCTCGGCAAGACCTGGAAATATGGCCGTTTCTTGCAAGCGGCTTTTTGTCTGAAATTGTGTTTTTATCCAGGCTCCTCGCACTCCTGCATAGGGCCGAAAGGCAAAACCTTCTCTCAGCCAAAAGGTTCGACCGATTGTCAGGGCAATGTCATTTAAGGTCAGTCTCCAATTGGCCTTCACATCCTGAAAAACAATGGGGCAGGTTATGGCGGCATTGGAGCTTGCGGAGGGGAGGCTGTCGAAGCTGGTAAGGGGTGAGAAAAACCAAAGGGGGCTTTGATTGACCCAAGGATTAAAAATGGCGGATTGTCCGGGGCTTGGGAAAAACTGAGGCGTGGAGACATGGGAGATGAAGGGCCCCGAGAGGCCAGAATTCAACGCGCTAAAAGGAGGAGTAGAAGAGCGGCTTGCCTTTTGATTGTAGAAATAGGTCCAATCCACTCCTAGATCCCAATCGTTGCAGTCAGAGCTCCAGCCGATCCCGACTCTTACTCCAGGAGACCACCCCGTCTCAAGGAACTTATATTTTTGATCAAGCGGCGTAAAGATGGGGTTGGGACTCCCGTGGAAATAAGAGCTTTCTCCAACGGGAGTCATCTCTCCTTCAATTGCGTAGTAGAGATTTTTCTCCTTAGCAAACCAGTAGAGAGCATCAACAGAGACAAAAGTGTCACAGCCCTCCACAGGCTGGTAGAGGGGCACGAAGGACTCGCAGTTTATGCAAGGCTTAGGCTCGCAGCAGGGAGGTGGAAGAGTGCATGTGTCCGCATAGTTTGTAGCAAAGCCGAGCGTGGGAAACAGAGTTGTCGCTCTGACAAGAATATTTTTCATTATGATACCTTAAGGATCGAAGTTCTTGTAAACTGAAAATTTACATAAGAAAATCAGAAATTAAGGTCAAGAAAGATATTGGCATTAACCCAACTTGCTACCTGTCCTCCTTAGCCGCGTAGCAAGTTGGGTTATTAGAAAGGCTGTGCTCTCAAAACTCTTCCCTCTAGCAAAAAGACCTTTTTCAGTAGGGGGAAGAGTAGCTGATTTAGAAGTCGAAGCGAACCCGAAGGATCGGTCCTCCATAATTTAGAGTGCTGGATACGAGCTGAGCTCTTGGAGATACTCCCTCGACAAACAAATTAGAAAATGGATCAGCACCAGCCTGAAACTCCTGCAGCTCTCCATCTGCCGTCTGCATGCGGGAGTTGTTTTCAAGCCAAAGGTGATGCTCCCAAGCGAGGTCAATTTCGCTATGATAGCGCCCAGAGCAAAAGCTTTGATCAAAACGCAGACCAAGTGTTAGGTCAAAAATCGGCTGCATGGAGGAATAGGAGCTTTTGAAAGCCACTCGATTGTAATTTTCAAAGAATGCGGTAAACAAGGCACCGTGCAGGATTGTTTCGCTGCCCCGATCCCGGTAATATTCTTTCTTCTTCGATCGTGCTGTTCCATAGATTAAGGCGGCGTCAAAATTTCCAAAAATTGACCAGCTAGAGCAAAAATACCAGCTTGGCTCTATTCCCAAATGAACGCCCACTCCCCAAAAACGATCGATGAAGCGATCTCTTAAAATAAGATTTACGTAACGTTGAGTAATCCCTGGGAAAGTCACATTTCTTTGCAGGAGACTCTTTGTCTGAAATTGCGTTTTTGTCCAGGCTCCTCGCATCCCTGCGTAGGGACGAAAAGTGAGACCATTTCTCATCGAAAAAGTTCGACCAATGCTTAGGGAAATATCGTTTAAGGTGAGTCTCCAGTTTGCCTTCACATACTGGAAATAAACAGCGGGAGTCCCACCTAAGTTAGCAACAGCTGGATCTAGGAGTACAACGAGAGGTGCTTGATTGGCCCAAGGGTTAAAGATAGCGGATTGCTCGGGTCCTGGGAAAACCTCAAATTCATCGACGCCTTCTTGAAGAAAACCAAAAGAAGGAACGGAACAGCTCTTTGTCTTTTGATTGTGAAAATAGGTCCAGTTAAGTTCTAGATCCCAATCGTTACAGTCAGAGCCCCAGCCGATTTCAGCTCTCACTCCGGGAGACCAAGTTGTTCCAAGGGATTTACCCCTTTGATTGAGGATCGTAAATAGGGGGGTAGAGCTTTGAGCTGTGGGGTAGCCTAAGAGCTCTCCAATAGGAAGCTGTGTTCCTTGAATAGCGTAATAGAAAGTTCTCTCTCTAGCAAACCAGTAAAGGGCCTCGATAGAGACGAAGGTGTCGCAGCCAGCTACTGGTTGATAGAGAGGTACATAAGACTCACAGTGGATGCAAGAATTTGTCTGATGGGAGGGGGGCGAAAGGTAGCTGGGATCTTCATAGCTTGTGGCAAAGCCAAGCTCGGAAAGAGCGATCACTACTCCGATAATCGCTAAGGGATTTTTCATGAAGGGCTCCTTAAAAGTGCAGTTTTTTGCAAATTAAAATTCTGGGAATCATTTTCAGCTCCTAAATTAAAAGTCGAGCCGGATCCGAAAGATCGGTCCTCCATAGTCCAGGGTACTCGATATACCAGCAAAGGACGAAGGGGTACTAACGATAGCTTCGGGGGGGGTCCGTGTAACTAACCCAATTTCTGCAAAGTCAATCTCCCCCGTAGAGATGCGGTAATTATTCTCGAGCCAAATATGCTGCTCCCAAGCCAGATCGATCTGGCTGTGGTAGCGATCAGAGCAAAAGTTTCGTTCAAAGCGCAAACCAAGCACTAGATCAAAAATCGGCTGCATGGAGAAAAATGAGCCTGTGAACGCCACTTCATTGTAATCTTGCAAGAGCGCGGTTCCATATCTGAAGGGGCCGCCGCCTTGAAGGGAGCCAGATAGGCTGCCCCGATAATTTTCTTTCTTCTTCGATCTCGATTTTCCGTAGATTAGAGCGGCGTCAAAATTTCCAAAAATAGACCAATCGGAGCAAAAGTTCCAGTTTGGCTCTATTCCTAAATGAATGCCCACTCCCCAAAAACGATCGATAAAATGGTCTTTTGTAACCAGATCTGCATTGGTTTGGCCATTGTCTGGGATGATCACATTTCCTTGTAAGAGGCTCTTGATCTGGAACTCTGTTTTTGTCCAGGCTCCTCGGACTCCCGCATAGGGACAGAAGGTGAAACCATTTCTGAAGCAAAGGGTTCGACCGATGCTAAGAACCAGATCATTTAAGGTGAGTCTCCAGTTTGCCTTCACCTGCTGAAAAAAGGTGAAGTCTATTGGGAATTGGAAGTTGGAAAAAAAGAGGGCGGCTTGATTGACCCAAGGACTCCAGATAGCAGATTGCTCAGGGCCTGGGGTCAAGAGCCACACGTTACCTATACCATTAAAATCAGAGGCACTAAAGTAACCAAAAGGAGGAACGGAACAGCGACTTGTGCTCTGGTTGTAGAAGTAGGTCCAATTCAGTCCTAGATCCCAGTCGTTGCAATCAGAGCCCCAGCCGATCTCGACCCTTACCCCAGGAGACCATTTTGTCTCGAGGGATTTATATTTTTGATCGAGCAGTGTGAATGTCGGAGTCACAGTCGTAATGGTACTGACGGGAGTGAACTGAAAAAACTCTCCGAAGGGAACCATTTTTTCTTGAATGGCGTAATAGAGATTTCTCTCTCTAGCAAACCAATAAAGAGCATCGACAGAGACAAAAGTTGCCGGTTGATAGATAGGTACATAACATTCGCAGTTGAAGACAGGCTCTTGTTCACAGCAGGGAAGTGGAGGAGAATTCAGGTCTCCATAGCTTGTAGCAAAGCCAAGCTCGGACAGAGCAGTCGCTAGTGCGACAATCGCTAGAGGATTTTTCATGAAGGGCTCCTTAAAAGTGCAGTTTTTTGCAAATTAAAATTCTGGGAATCATTTTCAGCTCTTAAATTAAAAGTCGAGGCGGATGCGAAAAATCGGTCCTCCATACTCTAAGGTGGTCGATAGTGTACTGTAGTCTATAGCAAATTCATACACAGGCAAGCCAGATTGAGAGCTGGTGTCACCAGACCATATATTCTCTGTGTCTCCTGGGAGAAAACGATAGGCTTTGTTCTCAAGCCAAATATGTTGCTCCCAAGAGAGGTCGATCTCGCTGTGGTAGCGGCCACAGCAAAAGCTCTGTTCAAAGTGCAGGCCTAGCGCTAGGTCAAAAATCGGCTGCAGGGAGAACAGCGAGCTTTTGGAAGCAATTTTGTTATAATCGAACAAGACGGTTGGTAAGGGTTGAAATTGGGGTGTAGCGTTGATAGAGCCTGATCCCGACGAGCTCCCTTTATAGGTTTCTCTCTTTCGCGAGCTCAATTTTCCATAGATTAAAGCGGCATCAAAATTTCCAAAAATTGACCAGTTAGAGTGAAAGTACCAGTTCGGTTTGATTCCTAAATGAATGCCCATCCCCCAAAAACGATCGATGAAACGATCTTTTGCAAATAGGTCCATACTGCTCTCGGCAAGACCTGGGACTGTGAGAGTTTCTTGTAAGCGGCTTTTTGTCTGAAATAGCGTTTTTATCCAGGCTCCTCGCACTCCTGCATAGGGCCGAAAGGTAAAACCTTCTCTCAGCCAAAAGGTTTGACCGATGTCTAAGGCAATATCGTTTAAGGTCAGTCTCCAGCTTGCCTTCACATTCTGAAAAAAAACAGGGCAGGTCTCACCATTAGTAGAGCTATTGGGAATGATGCTGTCGAAGTTGACATTGGCTGAGAAAAACCAAAGGGGGCTTTGATTGACCCAAGGGTTAAAAATAGCGGATTGTCCGGGACCTGGGAAAAAGAGAGCCTGGTAGATATTGTCATTGAAGCCAGAACTTTCCGTCGCACTCGAAGACAACGTGTTAAAAGGAGGAGTAGAAGAGCGACTGGTCTTTTGATTGTAGAAATAGGTCCAATCCACTCCCAGATCCCAATCAGTGCAGTCGGAGCTCCAGCCGATCCCGAGTCTTACTCCAGGAGACCACCCCGCCTCAAGGAACTTACATTCTTTATCAAGTGGCGTAAATATCGGGTTGGATTCCCCGATGAGAACAGAGGAGATTCCAATGGGGGGAGCCATGTCTCCTTTAATTGCGTAATAGAGATTTTTCTCCCTAGCAAACCAGTAAAGAGCCTCGGCAGAAACAAAGGTGTCACAGCCCTCCACAGGCTGGTAGAGGGGCACGAAGGACTCGCAGTTTATGCAAGGCTTAGGCTCACAGCAGGGAGATGGAAGGGTGCACGTGTCCGCATAGTTTGTAGCAAAGCCTTGTGTGGAAAGCGTCGTTGCCGTTCCGACAAGAATCCAAGAGTTTTTCATAGCGATACCTTAAAGGATTGAAGTTTTGCAAAGTGAAGATTTATACAAGATGTCAAAATTTCTAGAAAGCTTTTTGTGGTCTAAAGATGGGTGAGAGAGAGAGAGAGAAATCCTCGTCCTCAAATGGCTAAAGCCCAGGTCAAGAAAAGATCTTAGCTACGAGAGAAAAAACTTAAGCTCGACTTTGCAGTTTTTTGGACTAGACGGCCTCGAAATATTTGCTCTCGGAGGAGTTTATTTCTACCGGTAGGGGTTAAAAACCCCTACCGGTAGAAATAAATCGACTAGTTTGGCCACAGGCCAAACGTCCAAGAGCAAATAGGCGAGGGAGGCGGGTCCAAAAAGTTGCAAAGTCGAGCTTAGTTAAAAGTCGAAGCGAACGCGAAGAATCGGTCCTCCATACTCGAGGGTGGTCGAGATCCCTATATTTCCTGCATTAGCCGCCAGGAAAGAAGTACCAGGCGTGGTGGGATTACCAGTAGGTGCAGAGGTCACTGGGTTCAAATCGATCGTGCGGTAGTTGTTTTCGAGCCAAAGATGATGCTCCCATGCAAGGTCAATTTCGCTGTGGTAGCGTCCACAACACCAGCTTTTTTCAAAGCGCAGGCCAAGCGCGAGGTCAAAAATCGGCTGCATGGAGAAAAATGCGCTTTTGAAAGCAACGGTGTTATAACTTGTGAAAGCGGGTTGGATGGGCAAAAAGGTTTCAACAAAACCGGACAGACTGCCTTGATAATTTTCTTTTTTCTGTGATCTCGATTTTCCATAGATCAAGGCGGCATCGAAATTTGCAAAAATAGACCAGTGAGAGCAAAAGTACCAGCTGGGCTTTATCCCTAGGTGAAGACCTGCCCCCCAAAAACGGTCGATAAAGCGATCTTTTGTCAGTAGATCGATATCTGTTAGGGCACTTCCTGCCTCGTCTGACGCAGCGACTGTCAGGCTTGTTTGGAAGAGGCTTTTTGTCTGAAATCGAGTTTTTGTCCAGGCTCCTCGCACCCCTGCATAAGGGCGCAGTGCGAACCCATGTCTCAGCCAAAATGTTCGACCCATGCTAAGGGTAATATCGTTTAAGCTGAGCCTCCAGCTCGCCTTCACATCGGGGAAAAAAAGGCTAAAGGGAGTTGGAGCAAAGAAGGTGATAGCAGCTTGATTGACCCAAGGATTAACAAGAGCGGATTGCTCGGGGCCTGGGAAAAGCACAATAGAATTAGTATTGGGATTAATAAAACTAAAAATAGGGACGGAGGAGCGGCTTGTCCTTTGATTGCGAAAATAGGTCCAATCCAATCCTAGATCCCAGTCGTTACAATCAGAGCCCCAACCGACTTCAGCGCGCACTCCAGGAGACCATTTAGTTCCAATGAACCTGCTCTTCTGATTCAGCATTGTATACACTGTATTGGAAAAAGGGGTGATGACCGCTACCACAGCGAAATTGACCTAGCTTGGGAGCATCATCTTTGGCTTGAAAATAACTACCGCATGATCAATATCGGCTTCCAGTATTTTGGTACTGACAGACTTAGTGATCCAATAACACAGAGCTTAGCCATTCCTCTAGGATATGAAGGAATCTCGACCGCCCTCGAGTATGGGGGACCGATTCTTCGCGTTCGCTTCGACTTTTAACTGAAGTTTTTTTCTTGTAACCAAGGTCACCGGAACTTTAGCCAGTTGACCTTGGTTTCTTCTAAAATTTGACCTCTCACCCACCTTTAGACCAAAAAAAGCTTTCCAGAAACTTAGCCTTCTTATATAAATCTTCACTTTGCAAAAACTTCAATCATTTAAGGTATCGCTATGAAAAATCCCTGGATTCTTGTCGGAGCAGCAATAGCTCTTTGCACACAAGGCTTTGCTACAAACTATGCAGACAGTTGCGCTCTTCCACCCCCCTGCTACGAGCCCAAGCCTTGCATAAGCTGCGAGTGCTACGTGCCTCTCTATCAGCCAGTAGAAGGCTGCGACACTTTTGTCTCTGTCGATGCTCTCTACTGGTTTGCAAGAGAGAGAAATCTCTACTATGCCATTGAAGGAGAAATGTTAAATAGCGGAACGATTGCTCAAACAGACGGCTCAGGTGTTATAGTTCCCCAATTCAACTTTCTCAACCAAGAATGTAAGTCTTTTGGGACAAATTGGTCTCCGGGGGTAAGAATCGGAGCTGGTTGGGCATCAGATTGCAACGACTGGGACATAGAGGGACACTGGACCTACTACCAAAATAGCAAGACAAATCACATCTCTGTTTCACCTTTCAGTGCCTTCAATACCCAAAATGCTACAATTACCCTCTTTCCAGGACCTGGACAGGCAGCGATTTTCAACCCTTGGGTCGATCAACAGACACTGTTTAACTTTTCAAATACCTTCAATATAGGCTCACATCCTGTGAACCTCCCTACCATTCTGCTTTTTCCTCAGGTAAAGGCAAAATGGTCGCTTCTATTAAACGACATCGCCCTCAGCATTGGTCGAACTTTTTGGCTAAGAAACTGTTTTTCGCTCCGCCCCTATGCAGGATTGCGAGGAGCCTGGACAAAAACAGACTTTCGAACGAAAAGTCTCTTTTCAGCAACGACCTCACTCTCTACCTCTGAACCAAATACTTATCAAACAAGCGTCGATCTGCTAACCAAGGACTATTTTACTGAC
>Ga0207087_1105_pt1 | contig 18719 bp, 16 predicted proteins | sample Alteio_BWMinHeat_51_FD_153544 | JGI IMG/M metagenome (GOLD analysis project Ga0207087, IMG submission 153544) | Enriched cells from forest soil in Barre Woods Harvard Forest LTER site, Petersham, Massachusetts, United States -... | ecosystem: Environmental > Terrestrial > Soil > Temperate forest >... | reverse complement strand
TTGCAGCACCAGAATCGCCAGAAGAGGAAGAATTAACGATTGATACGATTGATCAAGATGAACCGCAAGGCAACTGGTTGTTCAAAAAGATTTGGTGGCAATATTCTGAACAGCGTTATGGAAAAATTCGTTTAGCACTGAATGCTGTTGAGGATATTCGCACGCAGCTGATTGCCAAAAGAAATGCATTGGAGCGTACGGTGCTTGATCCGTTCTATCTGAGCATTGGTATTGGCGAAGGTGAACTGCAGGCACTTATTGCGAGCTTACTTGAAAACAAAGCAAATTTAGCTAAAGACAATAAAACAGTAGCCATGCCAAATCAGCAAGAATTTCTTGATAACCTTGAAAAGGATAAGGCTGAACTCGAGCAGCTACAGAAAGATATAAAAACAGTTACTACGTTAGGTGAAAATCTTGAAGATGCGATGACAAAGTTAATGCAACAAGTACAACAAGTACGTAAGTATGAGCAGGATGCATGGCAATATTTTAAAGATGTTTCACAGGTACTCAATGATAAAAAAGCGCAACAGCTTTTCTATCAAATCAAAAATGCTGCCGAAAATATTAATAGTATTCTAGATTATTTGAAAGGTGGCTTTAGCACCAGTTTTGATGAACTGATACAAAAAACTACCAAACTAGTTGAGCAAGTAAAAACAAGTTTGCAGGCCTTAAAAGAAAAAGGCGTAATACTCAAAAATAAAGGACAGCAGCTAGAAGAGGCAGAATTAGCGGCACAACGTGCTAAGCAAGCTGCTCTTGCCAAGAAGGCGCAAGAAGAAGAACCAGAAGAAGAGGAAGAACCACCAACTTCTTGGACGTCAACGTTGACTGCTCCTTTTGTGTGGTTGGGTAATACGATAATGGCTGTGGTGCGTGCCCCTTATGATTTGGTGATGCATTTCTTTGGCAGTAACGTCGAGCAAGAAGGCGAAGAGGAAGACGCAACGCCAGAAAGCGAAAATACCACGCAAGAAGTAGAAACAACTGCCACCGATACTGCAGGTAAAGCGCGCTAAAAAAGAAACATGAATTTAAGAAAAAGCACAACGCATGGCCGCTAAAACAATCAGAACAATCGGAGTGGTATTTCTATTAGTGTGGGCCAGAATCATCTTGCCGATAGATGAGCCCAAGGTATCAGAGCAAACATTTTGCTTCTGGACTGATGGTGGTGCGGCAGCTCTTGGCGCTTTAGTTGGCTCATGTTTGAGTGGGAGCCTTTATGTGCTTAGTGCTGACGAGCCCGAACCTCAATCTCAGGCGAGCGTGTTAGCATTAGAGTTATTGCCACCATTCATTTTATCCGCTCTGTTTTATGGGCTCAATCGGCAGAGAAATCATGAGAAGTGTTGCTCTAAAAGCACACCGCCTCATGCACTAGCCGGTATTTGCAGTTTGCTGTTTTCCAGACGCTTGGCTTTGGTTATGACTCAACTTTCCGGTTATTGTATACTATGCATGATGTCGGCGCACGAGTTAGAAGATAGTGAATTCGATCTACTCTTCTTTTTTAATCGAATATGGGTGTCTGGGGCTTTGGTGTATGGCGTGCATAAAGTGTGGAATATGCTGGTGCGGTGCCTACCAGAAGAAAAAGGGGGGGAGTTTCATGAGGCTTGAAAGAATGTATTAACCTCTTAATTTAATTGAGCAGAACTACGATGATGAACAAAAAAATAATGAACGTATTGATTACCGCGATAATAACGTGCGGATTTACCTGTGCTCACGCCGTTGAAGAATCACCATCCCAAGAGCCCACCTTTTGGGAGGATGGTGGCGCATTGGCACTGGGTGCATTTATTCCAGCAGCCATTTTTTTGGGAGTTACGATATTACGTGATGGTTTCTCTGAGGGAGAGGCTGCTGCCGCTCTTGCAGGCATATTGTTTACGCCAGTTATTGGATCACTAGTGTGTCATAAAATAGCTGTTGCTTATTCCACTAACGAGCACATAAAACAGCGCGGTTTTTGGGCAAATGGGGGAGCTGGAGCAATCGGCGCTTTATTTACTCTGCCATTGTCTATATGTGCTGGAGCAGGATTAGGAAAAGTGATCGACTGTAGTGAACATGTAGTAGATGTATGCATTTTTGCAGTTGCAAGTGCAATAGCGCCGCTTTTGGCCTACGGTGCGCATAAAGCATGGAACCGATTTGTCAGTTCCCGGGAATCAAGCGTCGGTACTCCATCCGCTTCTTAGAAATATTGCATTTTTACGCAGATAAATTTGATCAATGAGATCTATTATGCTACAATCAAGCCTGTTTTCCTTATAAAAATGCCGAAGTGGTGAAACTGGTATACACGCAGCCTTGAGGTGGCTGTGGGAGAAATCCTGTAGGGGTTCGAGTCCCCTCTTCGGCACCATACTTTGCCAAAAAAAGTGTGGTGCAGTGCCGGTTGATAAGGTGTCGGTAAAAAAGAGTAGAAAAATATCGAAATTCAAATTTGCTAGAGGGCGTCAATGAAATTTTCATTACAGCGTATGGTATTGTCAGAATTTTTTGCCTGGTTGGTAGTAGCCGCTATCGGTGTCTATTTTCTAGCAATTCACACCCCATTGAGTAAAAGCTTGCGTCTTGGGATGGATCTCAAGGGGGGGACCTATCTGACGTTGGTTGTCGAAGTTGAAAAAGCCGTTGAGGCTGAGTTAGTGCAGAAAATGCAGGCGATTGAAGCGACGCTCAAAAAAAATCACCGCACCATGCCAACTTCTAAGGCAGTTGAAAAAAATCTTCTCAAATTAGTATTTCCTAATATTAATGCGGCCAACGACTGTTTGGCATTAGTCAAAGATGAGCTCAAGGGGTTGGAATATTCTGTTACTCAATCTGAATTGCACGTTTCATTTTCCAAAAAAGATGTTGAACGTATCGGTGCTGAAGCACGGGCACGCAACATAGAAGTTCTGCAACTGCGTCTTGACAAGATTGGTGTATCGGAAACGCCAATATCAGCGCAAGGTGAGCATAACATTGTGGTTGAAATGCCTGATGTATTTGATACCGCGCAAGTTAAGGCAATGTTGGGTACCGTAGCGCAGTTAGAGCTTAAACTGGTTGAAAAAGTGGCCGTCTCGCAAGAAGATTTGCTGTACGATTTAGATGATGTATTGCCAGCTGACAAGCAAATATTGCCTGGCAAAGCAGGAGAAAAGCTCTTTTATTTAGTTGATAAATATACCGAGCTGACCGGTCGCTATATTGCAAATGCGTGGGCTGCCTTTAGTCCAGAATCTGGCGAACCTGTCGTAGAATTCAAACTTACGCCAGAAGGTGGTGAAAAATTCCAAGCATTGGTCAAACAAAATGTTGGCAAGCATCTAGCTATCGTTCTTGATGGTGTGGTGATCTCGGCACCGCGCATCACGCAACAAGCAACCAACATTACCAGCCAAGGCTCTATCAGCGGCTCATTTACTCCTGAAGGTGCCAATGAATTGGCATTAATGCTTAAATCAGGCGCGTTTGTGGCACCCGTTTCTTTTGCAGAAGAACGCCAAGTGGGACCATTACTCGGCGCAGAGTCAATTCGCCAAGGACTGCTTTCGTGCGTGGTCAGCTTAGGCCTTCTTTTCCTATTCAGCGTTATCTGGTACAAATGGTCGGGTGTGGCAGCGGTAATGGCCTTGGTGCTTAATCTGCTCTTTATTCTGCTTGGCATGTCATGGCTTGGTGCGACACTTACCTTACCCGGTATTGGTGGTATGGTGCTGACTATCGGTATGGCTATTGATGCATCCATTTTAATCTTTGAGCGCGTTAAAGAGCTCATTGCAGAAGGTCAGGCGCCTGCAAACGCAGTGCGCGGTGGATTCAAAGGTGCCATGGCAGTGATCTTAGATGCCAATATTACACACTTTTTGGTGGGCGTAGTGTTGTACCAATTTGGTACTGGCCCGATCAAAGGATTTGCGGTAACTATTATTTTGGGTATTGTGGCGACATTGCTGACTGGCTTGTTCTTCCTACGCTCCATATTTAATTTTGTGTTTAACAATTTTCGCGTGCACAAGCTCAGTATTTAGGGTATACTAACTTCAATAGAAATTAATGCGGCGACGTAGCTCAGTTGGTTAGAGCGGCGGAATCATAATCCGTAGGTCCGGGGTTCAAATCCCTGCGTCGCTACCAAATTCAAAAAAAGCCTCTTCAAGAGAAATTCTTGCAGAGGCTTTTTGTTTAAGCACAGCAAGAGTAAGCTAAGAGTAATCCAAGTCAATTCCTCAGAAAGGGACTTTATGAAATTTAGCGCGGTAGCCGCATCTTTTGATCGTATTGAAAACGTTTCAGGAAGAGTTGAGATCACCAAACTACTTGCTGATTTATTCAAGCTTGCAACGCCTGAAGAAGTTGAAATTTTGTGCAACTTAAGCCTCGGGCAGCTTCACCCACCGTTTGAAGGTACGACATTCAGCATGGCTGAAAAGAGTTTGGTTAGTGTAGTAGCGCAGTTGACTGGTCAGTCTCCTGAGGCGGTAAAAAAGCAGATGAAGGCGTTGGGCGATATTGGCAATGTGCTCACGCATTATGAGTGGCCAATTAAAAAAGAACTTTCAGTAGAGCAGGTGTATAACGAACTGTGTGCCCTTGAAAAGGAATCAGGTGCCGGTTCGCAGGAGCGAAAAACGGACATGCTCGAGCACCTTCTGAGCAGTCTTGATCCGGTATCGGCAAAATACGTAGCGCGTATGGTGGTTGGTAAATTACGTCTCGGGTTTTCTGATATGACCATCATAGATGCACTTTCCTGGATGGAAGAAGGCGACAAGAAAGCTCACAAAGTAATCGAGGAAGCGTATAATGTGTGCGCAGATTTGGGGCTTATCGGCAAAAAAATTCGTGAAGGCGGTATAGGCGCACTTAAAAAAGTTACTATTACTTTAGGTATTCCCGTGCGGCCAGCAGCTGCTGAGCGAGCGCCGAATGCAGAAAAGGTGATTGAAAAAATCGGTTCTAGTGTTGCACAACCAAAACTTGATGGCTTCCGTTTGCAAATCCATGTTGACCGTACCAAAGCAGCCGCACAGGTACATTTTTTTTCACGACATCTGCAAGATATGTCGGCCATGTTTCCAGATCTGTTGAAACCGTTTAAAGAGTTGCCGGTCAAAACGCTCATTTGCGAAGGAGAAGCAATTGGCTACAATACGGAAACGCAAGATTTTTTACCGTTTCAAGAAACCGCAAAACGGCGCAGAAAACATGATATAGAGCAGACAGCATCCGCATTTCCACTGCGCGTGTTCTTATTCGATATTTTATATCTTGATGGGCAGGATTTGATGAGTATGGCGCATGAACAGCGCCGTGAAAAACTCATTGCGATGATGAAAGGGGTAAGCCCTGACAAAATCGCGGTGATAGCCGAAAAGCCGGTCAGTAGTGCGCAGGATCTGGAAGACTATTTTGAGCAAGAACTTGCGGCTGGTCTTGAAGGATTAGTAGTCAAAAAAACTGATGCGCCATATCAACCAGGCAAACGTAATTTTAATTGGATTAAACTCAAACGCGTTTCTCAAGGACATCTGGAAGATACGATTGATTGCGTTATTTTGGGTTATTATCAAGGCGCTGGCAAGCGCGTTCATTTCGGCATTGGTGCATTTTTAGTCGGCGTTTACAATAAACGCAAAGATTGTTTCCAGACTATTGCAAAAGTGGGCACCGGGTTGAAAGATGACGAATGGCGTGCCTTAAAAAAACGGTGTGACGCACTGGCCATCGATGATAAACCGCGCAACGTCGAATGCGCAAAGGAATTAACGCCGGATGTGTGGGTAATACCGGAATTAGTATGCGCAATATTTGCTGATGAAATTACGCTCTCTCCATTGCATACTGCTAACAAAACAGACACACATAGCGGATTTGCCTTGCGATTCCCACGCATTTTAGGCTACCGTGATGACAAACAAGCGCCTGAAGCAACTGAAGTAAATGAGATTCAGCGATTGTACGATGATCAGTATTAACTACCTTCAGTGCACAATTTGTGAAAGAATTCTGCTTGCTGTGCAGGTTGTGCGGTCTCGGTGATGCTTTTGCCAATCACTAGTCCGTACGGTTTCATGGCCAGGAAATTGGCGATAGTTGATTTATCAATTCTGCCGGATGCATAAATCGGAAGACTTGCATTGCCGGTGATCATATCCCATTTGTCCATTACCACGAGCGCTTCTTGTTCATCGAACGGTTGATGGAACAAGAGGGCGCTGGCACCCAAATTTTTTGCTTCGAGTGCTGATTGTGCCAGTGAGCTTGAATCGAGAAGATCGATCATAATTTTTATATTTAATTCGCCGGCGGCAGTGCACGCGGCATGTATTACATTTTTATTAGTGCCTGCCATAACGGTGAGCCAGTTTGCGCCCGCTTTTGCAAAGAGCGAGACAATGTCTCTACCGCGATCAACAATTTTGGTGTCCGCCAATAGCGCTATGTCAGGAAACGCGTTTTTGAATTTTTCCACCGCTACAATGCCGTTACGATAAATCAACGGGGTGCCCAGCTCTAAAATGTCGGCATATGGTGCTACGTGCTTGGCTACTTCTAACGCCTGCTCGAGATCAACCATATCAAATGATATTTGTAGTTTCATTAATTTACCATTTCCTCTGTCATATGACGTAATTGTTTCGCCTGTATTCGGTGAGGTACCACAAATGTAATGCCTAGTATAACAGCTTTTCTAGCAAATTGAAAAAAGGGGCTGCCGCCTCCTGAGGTATCGAGCCGAAACGTTATTTGAGTGCTTTGCGATGACTCTTCTCTTCGACTTGGATACTGCTTGATAATGGTCCGAAAAATTGTGAAATATTGAGCCAATATAAGCCTGCCTTTACCTTTTTGATACCAGCTTTTATGTAAATGTCGGGCAAGATCAAGTTAGCGCTTGCTGGTGTCAGGGTTGCTCCTATGGGGATATATACGTACTTAGGGTTTGCAATAATAATAATTGAGCTCGGATCTATTGCGCAGCCTTTGAGCGGTTCTGCTTCTTTTACCTGCCAGAACGTCATGTCTGATTGCTTGTCCGTTATTCGTTCGTATGAGTAGATAGCACACGGTTTGGTTGCATCAAGTTCCCAATGGCTCAGGGTGTTACTATGCATAACGATCGGAGTGATAGCGGGTGTTATGACGACTTGGAAGCCGGGATGTGAATGTTTGAGCGGGAAGATCGTCTCACCCATTTGGTTAGATATGCCTAAAAAACCTGCATAGGTGGAAATAACGCCGACAACTGATGGTGCAATGCACGTGCTTAAATGATATTGTGCCAACTTGTCAGGACGGACTAGTTTGGCGAGCTTGTCGGGCTTTATAACGGCGCAACTTTCTGGGTAAGGGGTCATAAACATCGTGATAACGGGAGCGCTGTGCACCAAAGAGTGTGCTCCTAATAAAAAAGCTGCTAAAATAAAGAAGAAATAGTTACGTGTATGCATGGCAACCTTTATGGTAATCATCAGTACCTGAAATCACCGTAGCAAAAAAGAGTCTTTTATATCCATGATTTGTCATAAATCTTGAGCTGTTACCGGAATCATCATGAAAAAGTCTAAGAAAGCGCTATTGACCTTGGGGCATCCATGAATAATGAAACTGTATGGGAATCGTTTCAAAAGGTCCATTCTCTGACCGACATACAGCTTGGGCAGTTCAAGCGCTATGCACAACTGCTGATTGACTGGAATAGTCGCATGAATCTGACCGCAATAACCGAACTGAATGCTATAATTAATGATCATTTTGCTGATTCGCTGGCCGGCGGCTTGCTTATTGAGGAATATAACCGTTTGCATATGGCAGATGTGGGTGCCGGCGCCGGATTTCCCGGCGTGCCGTTGCTGATCAAATACGATCAGGCTTCCTGCATTTTTATCGAAATTAACGGTAAGAAGCGTGAATTTTTAACGGCGACCAGTACCGAGCTTGGTTTGGCAGAGCGGGCAACGGTATGTGATCTTGACTGGCGCACCTTCTTGCGCGCGACGACCTACGAGATTGATTGTTTTGTGGCCCGTGCGTCTCTCAGGCCGGATGAGCTGGTTCGTGCGCTGACAAGCAAAAATAACTACTCTCAGGCCCTTATTGCCTATTGGGCGTCACAACAGTGGCAGCCTGGTGCTAAAGAATCGCCGTACCTGCAACGTGATATTGCGTACCAATGTGGCGGCAAACAGCGCAGAATTCTGATTTTTGCTCAACAAAAGCTTTAACAAGCCGATACCTGCCTTCTTTTTGACCTCTCACCCCATTTGACTTTTTTATTCTATTTGATAATATTAAGATAAATGGATATTCTTACTCCGTATTGTGGAGGTTTTCTCATGAACAGTAGTATCAAATCACTCGTTATTATAGCTGCTTGCCTGGTAGGTACGCAGAATGTACGGGCTGGCGTGGGCGATTGGCTTATGGCTGGTACAGCAATCGCTGCTGGAGCGGCCACCTTATATGCGGCACCAAAAGTTACTAATCCATATGCTCGTCTGGCACTTGGTGCTGGGTTAGCAAGTGTCTGTTATGTATTAGTAGCACAATGGCAATTATCCCAGACTTTGGCAACACAAAGTGTTAGTTCTACTACTCAGACAACAGCTGAAAACAGCGATTCTGTGCAGATAAGGGAAGAACAAGCGCAAGGAATCGCGAGATTGCAGCAGGAGCTGCAGACTTTAAGAGAATCCCAAGTAAAGAATTTGAAGGATCTCAAAGAGAAACAAGAAAAAATTCAAAATCTCGAAATAGACATTGGAAAGATAAGCACTCAGATCGGCAAATCAGCTAATGCTGCCGAGGGAGCAATTAATTATGCTCAAAAGGCAAGACAGGTTATCTCAAAATTATTGCCTGGCAAGAAAATTGATACAACACCTGATTTAGAGGACGTATTGGCGCAAGAATTGCCGCAAGCTAGCACTACTAAAAGTCCATGGACGAAGAAGTTAGAAAAGGAGCTGGAAGCTGCTGAAAAACGTATTACAACCCTTGAACGTTTCTTAAGCGGTATAAATGGCTTTTGTCCGCATCACTTATATTTCAAAACAAAAGAAGCATGGGAAAACTTTGATGCCCGAGCTTTCTTCACGTATGAAGGACAGTCAGAGAAGGATGAAACTAAAGATTAAATTCTTTCCAATCATTCTCAATTAACAAATCTACTTAAAAGGACCCGAAAAGGGTCCTTTTTTATTGCACATACAGTTGCAAGATCCGTAAAAAACTATACAATATCCAAGACTTTCTTTCACATTATCACGAATTAATTTTTGTCGGGGCGTAGCGCAATTGGTAGCGCACTCGCTTTGGGAGCGAGGGGTTGCCAGTTCGAGTCTGGCCGCCCCGACCACTTTATTTTATTATGAATTCATCGCGCATTATTGATTGGCCGCTGTTTCTGGTAGCACTCACGATTACCACCATCGGTTTATTATCCGTCTATAGCGCAACCAGTACCGTACACCAACCATTCAGTCTCTTCTTTAAAAAACAACTTATTGGTGCCGTAGGCGGCATCATTGTTTATTTTATTTTTGCGTATCTTGATTATCGCGCTCTTATTTCCTGGGGATATACTGGTTATTTAGGGGTGCTCATTCTGCTGTTGATAACGCTGGTAAAAGGGCGTGCCGCGATGGGGGGACGCCGGTGGCTGGATTTAACGTTCATCAGAGTGCAACCATCTGAACTTGCCAAAATGTTATTGCCTGCTTTCGTGGCCCATTATCTGACTGATTATTATAAAACAACCGATCTGGTATTGCGTACTTTTATCCCATTAGTACTCATAATCGGTCTGAGTTTTTTGCTCATTGCCAAACAACCTGATTTGGGTACCGCAATTGTTGTTGCGCTGTCTGGCCTTATTTTGGTGTGGCTTGCGCAAGTGCCGCATCGCTTTTTCATCTATTTTTTTTGCATCATTTTTTTAGGATCCCCCATTTTCTGGCAGTTCCTCAAGCCGTACCAAAAAAAGAGAGTTCTTGTCTTTTTGGGAGCAAGCACCAATGCAAAAGATTCTTATCAATTAGAACAATCCATCATTGCCGTCGGTTCTGGTGGCTTGCTTGGCAAAGGTGTGTGCGCTGGTACGCAAAATAAGTTGCGTTTTTTGCCGGAAAGCCGCACCGATTTTATTTTTGCCGTCTTGTGTGAAGAATGCGGTTTTTTTGGGGCGCTTGGTTTACTACTGCTCTATTTTTTGATGTTTGCGCGTATCTGGTATTTGATTTACTGGGTGCTGCACCCATGTGCGCAATTATGTGCCATCGGGTTGGCGCTTCCGCTCGTGTTAGACATGCTCATCAACATTGCCATGGTGCTCGGATTGGTTCCGTTGGTTGGTATTCCGCTCCCTTTTATGAGTTACGGTATGGCAAATTTACTGGTCAATTGGGCCAGCTTGGGTTGGTTGCAAGCGATCGTTTCGCAGAAAACGGTTTAATTACGAGTATATTGACCATAGTGCGGTGATCTGATGCACCGATCTATCATAGGTACTATAATCAACTGAATAATCATCAAAATAAGTAGGCATAGATAGAATATCTGTTGTGTATGTGCAGACATTACGGGTGTTACGCTTATACCTGAACAGTAGACAATAATATATAAGACTAAAAAGGAAAGCCCTTTAGGGAGTTGTTTTTTAAGGTGATTTATAAATGAATCGCGCTGGGGAGGCGCTGTATGCAGGAAATTGCTTACTAAAAACAGAGTGAATACTATTAATGCATGCTGCCAGTAAGCCAGAGAATAAAAGGACGGTGTCAGGATATTAGTGAGCGGATAGATACTTGCAATAAGCAAGAGACGAATTAAAAAAGCTGCTACTGTTCTTTTGTCGGTGATCATTTTTGATAAAAGGCTATTATTCATGGTGGCTACCTTATTGTACGATAGAGAATGTCTTTATAATAGTATACTATCTGCGCATTTCTTATCAATGTGCTTGACCTATACGTGCTCCTGACGTATGCTTTGCCAAGCACGCAGATATAGCGGTAATACATAGTTCAAGGCTTGATTGTTATGAACCCATCTGAACCGATCGATTTAGTAACGCTGCAAGAAGCGCCAGAAGAACGTTCGTACGATTTCGTGCCGCAATCATTTGATGATTACTTAGGTCAAGAAGAACTCAAACAAAAACTTGCCATTTACACACAGGCAGCAAAAATGCGTCAAGAACCGCTCGATCATTTGCTGCTGTTCGGACCACCTGGCGTGGGCAAAACGACGCTTGCGCACATCATGGCGCAGGTAATGGGGGTGGGCATCAGGTTGTGCAGTGGGCCGATGATGGAACGTACTGGTGACTTGGTTGCTATCATCTCCGGATTGGAACCGCGTGACATTCTTTTTATTGACGAAATTCATCGCATGTCTTCCACCGTTGAAGAAGTGCTCTATAGCGCGATGGAACAATTCCGCGTCGACATTATTATTGGCCAAGGAGCGGGCGCAAAGTCGGTAAGTATTCCGATTAATCCGTTTACGTTAGTGGGTGCTACCACCAAAAGTGGTATGCTCTCAGCGCCGCTGCGCTCGCGTTTTGGCATCACTGAGCGTATCGATTTTTATACCGATCAAGATCTGACCGCAATAGTCAAGCAGGCAGCGACTTTTTTAGCAATTGAATTAAGTGAGCAATCTGCGTTTGCTATTGGCAGCCGGGCGCGCGGAACACCGCGTATTGCCAAAAAGATCTTGCGGCGTGTGCGTGACTTTGCGCAAGTGACGAATAAAAACAGTGCCGATGACGCGTTAGTCTTGCAAGCGCTTGATTTTCTAGGAATAGATAAAGATGGTCTGACGACACTTGATCATCAATTACTACGGGCTTTAGTTGAACAATTTAACGGTGGACCGGTCGGCCTTGAAACATTGGCTGCGCTCGTCGGAGAGGATAAAGATACTATAGAAGATGTATATGAGCCGTATTTACTGCGTAAAGGCTTTTTGGAAAAAACGCCACGAGGCAGGCAAATTGGGGCAAAAAGATTTTTGGAAATAAAACAGCAGTTATCAGGTCAAAAAAGTTTATTAAGTCAGGGTGAATAACGATGAAAGCGATCAAAAATAAAGTAGTGGTATGTTTGTTAGTGGGTTTGCTCAGTTCGCCAGCATTGGCCGGTAGAAATAAATATAGAAATTCACATTATTGTCAGTTGCAATGTCCGGTTAAAAGATCCGGGCCTGAAATAAAACGAGATGTACGTTCTGCGCAAAAACTTAAAACTTTGCAGACAGTGACGATTAACGAGCCAAAGAAATCTTTGTTTGATGCGATAGAACAGAATGACTGTCCAGAAGTTACTAAATTAGTTGATAACAATGTCAGCCTTCTGACTACAGACCAAGAAGAAAACAACGTCTTACACTATGGTGTACAAAATGGTAGGAGCGGTATGTTGGAGATGCTATTTAAGTATCTCCAGCTTCAGGCGGCACTTGACCGCGTAATCAATGCGCCTAATAGGCACGGGGTGACAGCGTATGACAAAGCGATCAATGAAAATAAGCCTGCACTCGCAATCTTGCTGCTAGCGCACGGCGCTAATCCAAGAGTTGATCAGGTGCAAACATAAAGCACTCCTCTGTAATGCAAAAGAACGTTTAGAAATAACATAGGAAAACGAATGCGTAGTAAAGTAATTGGGACTCAAGTAAAAATTCTGTATTTATTGTTAGGCTTGATAAGTATGCCTGTTTTGGCGGGTAAAAGTGCGAAGATTCCGTCTGGGATGATAATGATTAAGACCGCACAATCTCAGACGCTAATAAAACGCAAGCTCGGAATAGAAGAACCGGATATTGGTAAACAGCCAATTAAGAAATCGCCGAAAGACCGTTTATTTGAAGCGATAAAGCATGATCAAGCTGCAAAATTTAAAAAGCTGATTAATGCTAACCCTAGTAATGAATTTCTCGCATCAGAAGATGATCAAAAAAATACGATAGTGCATGTTGCCGTGCTCGGCGGTAATACACGTATGGTAAAAACAGTGCTTGAGCACTTGATTGCCAAGGAAATGATCAAACAGATAGTCAATAAAAAAAATAAGAAAGAGCAGACGGCGCACGATATTGCTTGCAAGCAGAATAACGTTGCTATTCAAGAGCTACTCGAGGTTTATAAAGTGCTTAGTAATGGTTAGTGATTGTGATATAGCAGTACTGGAAATGCTTAAAATGTACGGTTCTTTCTGATGAGCGGGTCGACATCTTAGCCAGAATTTGATACTATAATCGGATGCGCGCAAAGAGCGCAATAACATACCAACTCATCAGTGCAGGAGCTATCTTTCGATGTCTGGACATTCTAAATGGGCAACCATTAAGCGTAAAAAAGCAAAAGAAGATGCCAAACGCGGTAAAATATTTACCACGGTCATCAAAGAAATTACCATAGCGGCGCGTGCTGGCGGCGGTGACCCGGCAGGCAATCCTCGATTACGCACGTTGCTTGAGAAAGCAAAAGAAGTTAATATGCCCATCGAAAATACCATTCGTGCCATAAAACGCGGTACGGGTGAATTGCCGGGCACCAGTTATGAAGCGGTAACGTATGAAGGCTATGCGCCGCACAGCCTAGCGGTGATGGTTGATACGCTGACAGATAATCGCAATAGAACGGTGGCAGAATTGCGTCACATTTTTTCCTCAAAAGGGGGCAATTTGGCAGAAACAGGCGCAGTCGGTTGGATGTTTGCCAAATTGGGTGTGGTGCGTGTGCCTGCAGCGCAGACGTCAGAAGACCACCTTTTGGAACTTTTAATGGATTATGATATTGCCGACATTCGCCAAGAGGATGAATTATTTGCTATAGTATGTGATGCAAAGTCGCTTGAGCAGGTTAAAAACACGTTGCAAAAAGCAAATCTTAACGTTGAAAGTGCTGATCTTGAGTGGATTCCTTCCACCACTACACAGCTTTCTCAAGAACAGGAACAAAGCGTACTAGATTTTCTTGACCTTTTAGAGAATCATGATGACGTACAGAACGTTTATACAAATTTAGCCTGACAGAGGTGTTATGATTTTGAGTATGACCGGTTTTGCCGTCAAAACCATACCCTTATTATTAAAAGATGGCTCCTCATCGCAGTTGACCATTACGGTCAAAACGTTGAATTCGCGTTTTTTTGAAACGACGTGCAAATTTCCGTACTTGCTCTCAAATCTTGAAAACCAAATTATTAAAGTGCTTAAAGCACGCCTCTACCGTGGGCATGTGTATTGCACCATGCATTTAAGTAATGCAAGTGCTCTTGGTGCTCAAGTGACACCCTGTTTGAAAACTATAGAGTGTTATTTAAAAGCGATTGAGCAGATCAAGCACCAATTTGGCATAGCACAGCCGGTGCTGCTGGACCATATTCTCAGGCTCCCCAATATTTTTGATGTCTCAGATCAGCAACTTGATCAAGCAGCTACGGATCTTATTCTGCAGGCTATTGATGATGTTGCGGTGCACGTACTGCATGAACGTATGCGCGAAGGCAAAGAATTATTAAAAGATATTGAGCGCCATATCGCCGTACTCGAGCAGGAAATGGCTTCGATAGAAAAAGCAGCACAGCATCTTATTGAGGCGCAAAAAGAAAAGATCCGGCAAACGATGCAGGAAATTGCCGCAGGTGATGAGCAACTCATGGCAGAAACGCGTAAAAGCGCGCTATTTTCTATACTTGATAAGATGGACATTAACGAAGAGATTGTCCGCTTTAAATCTCATTTGCGCAATATGATTACTCATTTGATGACGCCACCACCACCGCCTGATCAATTGATGGGCGCACGCCTTGAAAAGGGCAAACAACTTGATTTTATTTTGCAGGAACTTGCGCGTGAAATTAATACTATTGCGGCAAAATGTTCTGACGCTGGCATTGGTGCCAGTGCAATCAACGTGAAAGTTGCGGTTGAAAAAATCCGTGAACAAGTGCAAAACGTTGTATAATCAAACTTTTTTAAGTAAGTAAATTTATTCTTCCTCCTTTTGAACAGTTCACACGCGCTTCTATGTCAAAACATTTTACGCATCTTCATCTTCATACTGAATATTCATTGCTAGACGGAGCAATCAGCCTTGATAATCTGGTTGGCTTTGGTAAGAAAAACGATTTTAAAGCGCTTGCCATTACCGATCATGGTAACGTATTCGGGGCGGTCAAGTTTTTTCAAAAGTGCAAAAAGGCGGGTATAAAACCAATTCTAGGGATGGAAGCGTACACTACGCAGAGTGCACGGGTCAAAAATGCTGACAACAAATATTACCATCTGGTCTTATTGGTGCAAAACAAGCAAGGGTATCGCAATTTATGCAAATTAATCTCTTTTTCGTATCAAGAAGGTTTTTATTTTAAACCGCGCATAGATTACGAACTGCTTGCACGCCACTCCCAAGGATTAATAGCGCTCTCAGCGTGTCTGGGCGGTCACATTCCGCAATTGCTTATGGCCGGCCAGCACGAGCAAGCAGAGCAACAGATTGATTGGTTCCTCAATACTTTTGGTCCGGAGCGGTTCTTTTTGGAGGTGCAGCCTGAAGATCAAAAAGAGCAAGCAGTTCTGAATGAGAAAATTTTTGCCCTCAGTAAAGCAAAAAATGTAAAAGTAGTGGCAACCGCAGATTGTCATTATGTAAATGCCGAGGATAGGGAAGCGCATGAAATTATGCTCGCTATCCAAACGCAAGACAAAATGAGTAACGAAAAGCGATACACGTTTGGTGATTGCCGTGTGCATATGCGTACTACTGAGCAGATGCTAGAACTATTTAAAGATAACCAAGAATGCATTTGGCAAACAGGCGCCGTTGCCGATCAGTGTGATTTTGCTTTTGAAACGGACAAATTATTCTTCCCGCATTTTGCTATTCCGGAAGACACTACGTCTGATAACTTCTTTATTTCGCTCTGCCAACAAGGCCTCGAGCGATTGATTAGTGCGCAGCAAATTCCTGCAGATCAACGAGATGTCTATCAAGCACGGCTTGATCTTGAAGCAAAACTAATTATATCAATGGGTTTTGTCGGCTACTTTTTGGTAGTGAGTGATTTTATTCAGTGGGCGTACCGCGCCGGCATTCCGGTTGGCCCTGGTCGCGGTTCTGCTGCCGGTTCGTTGGTTGCGTGGGCATTACAGATTACCAATATTGATCCACTCAAATATAATCTGCTCTTTGAGCGTTTTTTAAATCCTGAACGTGTGTCGATGCCTGATATTGATATCGATTTTTGCATCGAAGGTCGTGAGCGCGTTATTGAGTATATCAAGCAAAAGTATGGTCACGACAAAGTGTGCCACATAATTACGTTTGGTACGATGCTTGCTAAGGGAGTAATCAAGGATGTAGCGCGTGTTTTAGGATTCTCTTTTGAAGATTCAAATGCCATTACCACCTTGATTCCTGAGCAACTGAAAATCACTTTGACTGAGGCCTTGGAGCAAGAACCGCGCTTGCGCGAATTAATTGCGAATAATGCGCAAACAAAAAAACTGTTTGACATCGCTTTCAAATTGGAAGGTTTGACGCGTCATGCTTCAAAGCATGCAGCCGGCATTGTGATTTCGCCAGAGCCGGTGGATGAAGTATTACCGCTCTATGTGCCGCCAAAAATGAATGAATTAGTCTCGCAGTATGCGATGACGGAATTGGAAGCAATCGGTTTTCTGAAAATAGATTTATTAGGACTCAAAAACCTTACGCTGATCGACCGCGTTGTGCGCTTGGTTGCGGCAGGGACGGGTACAAGCATCGATTGCAATCATCTACCTCTTGATGATGCGCAAACGTTTGCATTGATCGGGCAGGGTAATACGTCTGGTGTGTTCCAGTTAGAATCTGACGGCTTAAAAGAAGTGTTGCGCAAACTGCAACCGGACAAATTTGAAGATATTATTGCGGTGAATGCGCTCTATCGTCCCGGCCCGCTCGGCTCAGGCATGGTGGATGATTTTATTGAGCGACGACATGGCCGGCAAGAAATTAAATATCTGTTTCCTGAATTGGCACCGATTTTGGCAGAGACGTATGGCGTGATTGTTTACCAAGAGCAGGTGATGAAAATAGCATCCGCTATTGGCGGCTACAGCTTAGGCCAATCAGATATTTTACGGCGCGCTATGGGTAAGAAAAAAGCGGAAGTAATGGCAGAGCAGCGTGCAATATTTCTCAAAAATGCGGGTGAGCGTGGCTTTGATGAAAAAAAATCGGGTGAACTGTTCGATCTGATGGAATATTTTGCTGGTTACGGTTTTAACAAATCTCACTCTGCCGCCTACGCTTTAATTGCTTATCAAACCGCGTATTTGAAAGCGCATTATCCGGCAGAGTTTATGGCATGCCTGATATCTCTTGAAGCGACGCATCCTGAAAAAATGGTTTTTTACTTGAGCGAAGCGCGCCAAATGGGACTTGCTATTTTGCCTCCAGACATCAATCGCTCGCAGATACAATTTTCGGTGGTGAAAAATAATATTCTGTTCGGGTTGCAAGGTATCAAAAACGTCGGGCTTGCTGCACTTGAAAATATTATTGCGCAACGCACGGCTGACGGGCCTTTTTTGGATATGTTTGATTTTTGCAAACGTGTTGATTTACGTGTGGTCAACAAGCGCGTTATCGAAAGCCTGATTTGTGCTGGTGCATGCGATAGCCTGTCCGGAAACCGTGCACAAAAATTTAACGAAATAGCGGCAATTATGGACCAGGCGGCCGTATTTAAAAAAGATGCATTGACCGGCCAGATGAGGTTGTTTGGCCAAGTGCTGCCACCAGCAGATCAACAGACTGCTTCAGTTACTTCTGATCATTCATTTACGTTGTTGCCAGATTGGGACAATAAAGAACGATTGATGCGTGAAAAAGAGGCGATAGGTTTTTATTTGAGTGCGCATCCGCTCATGCGGCATGAACAACTGATTAAATGGTTGTCAGCAACCAGTTTTGAGGCTGCCCGTGATCGAGCACTTGAGCGGCCCAATGAGCCGTTTGTAGCGATTTGTGCCGGATTACTCAAAACGAGCAAAGAGATTGTCACCAAAAAAGGTGATCGGATGGCGTTTCTCTCATTTGAGGATACGCACAGTACGGCAGAAGTTATTTTATTTCCTAAGCTCTTTGCAAAAGTGCATCAGCATCTTGAAGAGCATCAGTGCTTTATTGTCAAAGGCGTGGTTGATATAACGTCCACCAAACAGTGCAAAATAAAAGCGGATGAAGTAATATCGTTAGAAAAAATGTGGCATGAGCCGGAAATTATCAAAAAAATCAGTTTAAAACTCCCTTCAATTTTTGATCAATCACTCTTGGACCGGCTAACAGAGCTGCTGGCGCAGGGGATCGTCTCCATTGAATTTCAAGTGCCTGAAAATGAGAAACTAATCTGCATAAGCGCACAAAAAAAGTTGAACTTTGATGCGCACATTGGCCAATCGATCGAGCGGCTTGGCTTGCAGGTTGAGCTGGTGGTGTAGCGCTAAAAATAATTCTTTTGACGCCAATTCGTGTTAAGAGAGCAAGATATACAAATTTGATAATCAGCAGCTAATAACGATTCCAGTTGGCGTTGCTGTAGAAGTTAGATAATTAGTTGATGAAAATGACATTCATCTGTCCAAAGATACGTTCAATCCCTCTATCCGTCATCCTTGCGAAAGCGAGGACCCAGTTTCGAAGCTATTAATGC
>Ga0207087_1097_pt2 | contig 18782 bp, 17 predicted proteins | sample Alteio_BWMinHeat_51_FD_153544 | JGI IMG/M metagenome (GOLD analysis project Ga0207087, IMG submission 153544) | Enriched cells from forest soil in Barre Woods Harvard Forest LTER site, Petersham, Massachusetts, United States -... | ecosystem: Environmental > Terrestrial > Soil > Temperate forest >... | reverse complement strand
TCGCAACCATTGTGGGTGTGGATGAGTCGTGCCAGCGTTGATCAACATCGCGTCGCACTCACCGGGATCAAATGTTGCGCCGTCGCCGGCATGTACGGTCACATATGGATAGCCAGAGAGATTTTCCTTGGCGCGCGCCGCGAGTTGGGGATGCAATTCTATTCCCACCACGCTGCCCGTCGGCCCCACGACTTCGGCCATGATGGCCGTGTAATAGCCCACGCCGCATCCCAAGTGATACACGCGGTCGCCCGGTTTCAAATCCATGGCGTTGATCCACCGGCCGAGAGCGCTGGGCTGGCCGTTGTTGATGTCGCGGGAGATATCGAGCGCCACAACCAGATTGTGATACACGTCGCGCGGGTCCTCCGTCGCATAATAGGACGTGCCCATCTTGCCCGTCAGCGACAGGGCCCTTTGCTCTGGGGAACCCAGTTGCCACGGCGGCAGACCCAGATACTTTTCCCGCGGCACGCGCGCGTACGCTTCGACCAGCCCCGGCGTGCTGATGTTGGCGGCAAAACGAATTTCCTGCGCGTAAAAATGCCGGCATTCTTCCAGCGTCATCATGAGACAGCACTCCCGAACGACATGAACCAAATACGCGCTCGCGGCTTACAAAGTAACCCGCCAAGAGCAGCGCAATACCTCCCGGCCGAATTCGCCTTGTGGAGGTGAGTTCCGATCTTATTGTGATTCTCCTGCCTTTTGCACCGAGATACTCCTAAGCATCCGCACCCACCGCCCTTGACGCTTGTCTCCCGGCACGACCAGCCGCAACGGCCCGTGTTGCGCATCCAATAGCTTGCCGTCTTCCGTATCCGCCACAACCACTTGTGCACCCGCAAAATCTCCATCCAACTCCGCCAGCGAGAACACCGCGCGATAGCCATCGCTTGCCTCCGCGACAACCACTAGGGTCATGTTCTTCCCGCGCAACTCACTGCCCTGTGGGACGCCTGCTTTCCCGAGAAGCGTTTGCAGCGCCACGCCATCGTATTCGCGTGCTATTCCGTCGTGATCTTTCGCGGTCACCTTCACTCGCGTCATGGCCTTCAAATCCGCCGCTCCCAGCCGTAGCTCCTGCTTCACCGCGCCTCTTACTACCACCGCCACTTCCGCCGTCGTTTGAGCGAGCGCCGCAATGGCCGTCACGGCAAATGCTGCCAAGCTCATCAGCGTTTTTGCGCTCCCGGCCTTCCATACGTTTCTTCTTTGCGTCATAGCTTTCAACCTGTCATCCTTAGCATCTCAAACACCGGAGGACTCAGGCACCTTTGTTTTCCTGCAGGATATTGCCACCATCGACGACTAGAACTTGCCCCGTAATATAGGAAGCCTCCGGCGAGGCGAGGAAGCAAACGGCCGCAGCCACTTCATCCGGCGTTCCTGCGCGGCCAAGCGGAGTATGCAGCCCGGCGATTTTTTCAGATTCCGTCGAAGACGCCGTCGAAATCCAGCCCGGAGCCACGCCATTGATGGTGATGCCATCGCGCCCCATTTCAATGGCCACCGCGCGCATCATTCCGTCCATCGCGGCCTTCGCCGCGCCATACGCCGCGGAGCCCGGGTTGCTCACCAGCGGCCCGGTCACTGAAGTCACATTTACGATTCGCCCGTATTTGTGCTGCGTCATTCCCGGCAACACGGCACGGGTCATTCGAAACGCAGTATGCAGCGTAATCGCAATCTGGTTTTGCCATTCCGCGAACGAAGTTTCCCTCAGCGGCTTGCTTTCCATAGGCCGGCCCGTTTGCGACATCCCTGCGTTGTTCACGAGAATATCGATCCGCCCCGCGCGCGAGAGCACGGAATCCACAAACCGCTGCACTTCCGTCTCCACGGTGAGATCCGCGATGAAGGACAGCACCGCTTCGCCGCCCGCATCCAGTTCGCGCGCACGCGCATGAATGCGCTCCGTCGTCGACGTGATCACCACGCGCACACCCGCCGCCCGCAATCGCCGGGCGACCGCAAATCCGATTCCTTCGGCGCTTCCCGCTCCGGTGATCACCGCCGTTTGTTCGTTCAAAAGTGGAACCATTGGCAACCCGCAAGGGAATCATACATCGAGCGCGAACGACTGCGGTTCTATCCGGTCGGCCGCCGGAACCCTATCGCGGTCCCCCTCACTCGCCCCTGCGAACAGGTGCCGCATTAGCCTACTTAATGCGTGGTTCTCTTGTCGCGGACGCTTCGGAGGTCTACGGTTCAGAGATACAGCCAAGAGAGCCTCGAGATTACAGCCGAGCCCGACGGGAACGATTGGAGAAGGGAATCATGACGGGAACAATTCCCCCTACGGTTCCAAATGAATTCGCTCACGCGAATCCGGGAAAGCCGCGTCCGTGGAAACGTGCCTTTCGAATTGTGCGCTGGACCACCTACGCCTGCGCCTTGATCACGCTCATCCTGCTCTTCCATAAATCCCCAGCCCCGCTGGTGGAAACCAGCCCGCAGGCCGCTGCCCGGGTCGAGGAGAAATTTGAGCAAGTGGAAAAAGCGGTCGCCAGCGGCCAGCCCGCGACCTTGCACTTGGACGAAACGGAATTGAACTCGTACCTTTCCTCCCACCTGGAGTTGAAAGGCAACGCTACGCCAAGCGCGGCTCCTGCCGGAGGGGCACAACAATCTCCCAATACAGCGCCAACGCCACAGGAAGTCGAGCAAATGCGTTCGAACGTGCGCGACTTCAAGGTCCAATTGATCGACGACCGCGTCAAAGCCTACGTCGTTTTCGATGTCCATGGCAAAGACATGACCCTTCAGCTCGAAGGCCGGTTGGGCGCACGAGACGGCTACTTGCGCTTTGATCCTGTCAGCGGTCAGATTGGCGCATTCCCCATCCCGCAATCCGCGCTCGAATCGGCCGTCCAGCGCATGATGGACTCGCCAGAGAACCGCGACAAACTGAAACTGCCTTCCGAGATTTCCGATTTGCGCATCCAGAACGGCGAGATCGTCGCCAGCTACAAGTAAGTTTTTCTCGATTCTGCCAGACCCTGCCAACTCGCCAGCCTTTTGCTCCGCCAATCCCAGAGTGACAACTGACGTGCTGATGGAGTAGGCTGGCTCTTGGTAGGAAATTGCCATGGACCACCGGCCCCGTTTTTCACTTGTTGTCCTCGTCGCACTTTTCGCTTCTACTCCTCTTCAAGCGCAACACGTCGGCGGCCACTTCGGCGGCAGCGGTTTCTTGGGACACTCCTTTGGCCACGCCGCGGGTCATTCTTTCGGTCACATGTTTGGGCATCGCTCCGGCGGGCGCGGTTCGCAGAGCGGAAAGGGCCCGCGCGGTCACGCGGATGAGCAGCCTCTGGCCGGTGCTGCTTTCATCCACGGCAAGGTTGTCCAATTGCCCGGTCCCGGGGGCGCCATAGCTTCGAACCGGCAGCCCACTCATCCAGCTCCCGTCGCATTCACTCCTGGTCCAAGGCCGCGATTTGGGCTGCATCGCAATCGGCAGTTCGTCTCTAGCTTTTGCGCTTCGTTTGGCTTCTCGGGGCATACATTCTTGTTCCCCGGTGATTTCAATTGTTTTGGCAATCCCTTCTTCCTTGATCCATTCTTCTCCGGTGGTTTCATCGCCGGGCATTTCGGATCGAATGGTTTTATCGCCGCCGGTGATTTGAGCGCCGTAGCCGGACCGCTCGATTTGTTTCCGGCCGGAGATGCTCCTGGCGAACCGCCGGTGAGCAACTCTCCCGTTCCGGGAGAAGACCCGGAATCTCCTCCCGACGCGCCCGCGACACCAGAACCGCCAGTCGTCTTGCTCCAATTGAAGGACGGCTCCATGTACGGCCTGACCCGCTATTGGGTTGAGGACGGCCGCTTGTATTACGTGACGACCTACGATGGCGAGAACAGCGTGCCGCTCGATCGCGTCGATTTCCCAATGACTGTGCAGTTGAACTCCGACCGCAACGTTTCCTTCGTTCTGCCCGGTGCTGCCTCGGCTCCTTAACCAACCGCAGTAAAGGCTCTCGCTCCGCTTGCGACAGTGTATGCGTCTTCTGAAGCCGCTCAAGTTATACTTGGCCGTTTGGCGATGAGGTCCAGGATCCGCGATGAGCGAAACGAAAATAGACAAGGAGCTGGGGATGGGCCGCGAAATCACGCGTCGCGACTTTCTCAATGGCGTCGCCGTGGGAATCGGCGGCACCTTCGTCGGTGGCTCGGTCGCAACAGACACGCTGCTCGCGGCCGCCGCCCTCGATGAATTCGCTCCAGAAAAAGCGCCGGACTACTACCCGCCCGCGCGCATGGGCTTGCGTGGCAATCACGATGGCACCTTCACCTTCGCTCACCGCTTGCGCGACGGAGAGGGCCCAGATTCGTTCGGCGACGCCGCTGACACGCGCGAGAAATACGACCTCGTTGTAGTCGGAGGAGGTATCAGTGGCCTCGCGGCTGCATACTTTTACAGAAAGAGCGCAGGCAAAGACGCTCGTATTCTGATTCTCGACAATCACGACGATTTCGGCGGTCACGCCAAGCGCAACGAGTTTCGCGCCGGTGACCGCATGGTGCTGAGCAACGGCGGGACGCAGTCCATCGAGAGCCCGGGAAAATATAGCGACGTCGCCATCGCGCTGCTTCAGGAGATTGGCGTCAAGACGGAAACGTTTTACAAAGCCTACGACCAAAAACTCTATTCCAAGATGGGCACCGCGGCGTTCTTCGATAAGGAAACTTTTGGCGAAGACCGCCTGGTCACCGGCATGAACGACACACCCTGGCCGGAATTCCTGGCCAAGGCGCCGCTCTCCGAAGCGGTTCGAAAAGACATTGCGCGCGTCTACACCGAAAAAAAAGACTACCTCGCCGGAATGTCGGTTGGAGAAAAAGTCGCCCTGCTGACAAAAACCAGTTACGCGGAATATCTGACGAAGCACTGCAAGCTGACGCCCGAAGCGTTGCCTTTTTTCCAGACTTTTCCTCACGATCTTTTCTGCATCGGCATCGAATCCGTGCCGGCTATGTCCTGCTATGAAGGGTTCGACGACTACGGCTCATTCATCTACGCTGGTTTTCAAAGTTTGGGATTGCCCCCGCCAGCGAAGGAGGAGCCCTACATCTTTCATTTTCCCGACGGCAACGCCTCCGTCGCCCGCCTGCTGGTGCGCTCGCTCATCCCGGAAGCGGTTCCGGGTTCGACGATGGAAGACGTCGTCACCGCGAAAGCCGATTACAGCAAGCTCGACCAAGCAAGCGCCCCCATCCGTGTCCGTCTGAACAGCACCGCCGTTCATGTGCAACACGTCAGCGCGAGCAAGGAAGTTCAAATCGCCTACGTCCGCGGCGGCAAAACGCAAACGGTTACAGCGAACAAGTGTGTCCTGGCTTGCTACAACGGCATGATTCCCTACATCTGCCCCGAGTTGCCGGAAAAACAGAAAGAAGCGCTGTCCTACCTCGTGAAAATGCCGCTAGTGTACACGCATGTGGCCCTGCGCAATTGGACCTCCTTCGCGAAGTTGAATGTACATCACATCGTGGCACCCGGCGGATATCACACTTACACCGCGCTGGATTTCCCCGTAAGTCTCGGGCAATACCGCTTTCCAAGCAATCCGGAGGAGCCAGCCGTCCTCTTCATGCTGCGGACTCCCTGCAAACCCGGCCTGCCGCAGCGCGACCAAAACCGCGCCGGACGCGCCGAACTGATGCAGACGCCCTTTTCGAAATTCGAAAGAAACATCCGCAACCAATTGGCACGCATGCTCGGTGGCGCTGGATTCGACCCGGCCAAAGACATCGAGGGCATCACCGTCAATCGCTGGGCCCACGGCTATGCCTTCACGCCGAATCCTCTCTTCGATCCGCATTGGAAAGAAGAGGAAAAGCCCTGGGTCGTCGGCCGCAGGCCGTTTGGTCGAATCGCCATCGCCAATTCCGATGCCGGCGCCAGCGCCTACACGGATGTGGCCATCGACCAAGCCTGGCGCGCCGTTGGTGAACTCCTACACGGCGCCTGAGCGATGAATCGAATCTACTCATCCCGGGGAATAAAGCCTCGGTTCCTACTGTCTATTTTTATATCGGATTGCAAGCCATGCCAGTTATCTCGAATGGCTTTTGCCATTCCGCGAGGCTCCCGGAGCGTTACGCAATCAAATGAAGTCCTGCACACTCTTTCTTGGCTTGATTTTGGCGCTCTGCCAAAGCGCGCAACACTCCGGCGAAATGCATCACCACGCCGAAGCGCTTGAAAAGCTCGTCACTGTTTCCTTTCCCATTTCCTGTTCGCTAGAAGTTCAAAAACCATTCGAACTCGGTGTGGCCCTGCTGCACTCCTATTGGTATGAAGAAGCCGAAAAGCAATTCCAGGAAGTAGCTGCAAAAGACCCCGCCTGCGCAATGGCCTACTGGGGACAGGCCATGACTCTTCACCGCCCGGCATACAGCCAGCCTTCCCAGCAAGATTTGAAACGCGGGCGAGAGCTAGTACAGAAAGCACAAGGAGCGGCAACAAAGGCGCAGCGGGAGCGCGAATACATTGATGCACTAGCCGCCTTCTATGCCGGCGAAAATGTCGAGTACGAGAAGCGCGCCGCAGCCTGGTGCGCGGGAATGGAAAAAGTCTACGCCGATAATCCCAAGGACCAGGAAGCCGCGGCTTTCTACTCATTGTCGTTGCTGGTCTCCGAGCCGCCGGACGACAAGTACCTCGCGAATTCGCGCAAGGCCATCGAAATTCTGAACCGGCTGCTGGACGAAGCGCCGAATCATCCCGGAGCCGCGCATTACCTGATCCACGCGGCAGACAATCCAAACGTGGCGGAACTCGGATTGCCGGCCGCGCGTCGCTACGCGCAAATTGCTCCCGCCGCTCCCCACGCTCTTCACATGCCTTCGCACATCTTTGCGCGACTCGGTTTGTGGCAAGAAGACATTCAATCGAACCTGGCATCGCTTGCCGCGGCCCGGCAACCCTCGAGCATGCATATCGGAGCCGAGAATCAAGTTCATCCCATGGAATTCCTGGAATATGCCTACCTACAAGTTGGCCTCGAGAGCAAAGCTAAGGAAATGATCGAGCAACTCCAGGCCGTGCGCGAGGAAGATCTCAATCCCGGTTTGGACGGTTATTTGGACTGGCAGCGCGCGCAATTCCCGGCGCGTTACGCTTTGGAGCTCCGCCAATGGAAAGAAGCCGCAGCGCTATTGCCTTCCTCGGCCGATCCGCGCGCCAAAGCTGTGACATATTGGGCGCGCGCTATTGGAGCAGGGCACTTGCACGATGTTGCCACAGCGCGCGATGCGGTCGCGCAATACGACGCCATGGTGGAGGCCACGCGCAAAAGCGACCATCCCTATCGTGCCAAGTTCATGGAAACCAATCGCGATGAAGCCCGCGCGTGGCTGTCCTTCGCCGAAGGAAAAAATGATGAAGCCCTGAGCCTTCTTCGGCCCGTCGCCGACAAGCAAGACGCCTTCGGAAAAGGCGAAGTCGAATTGCCCGCTCGCGAAATGCTGGCCGATATGCTCCTGGAAATGGGAAGGCCACAGGAGGCCTTGACGGAATACGAAAAGTCCTTGAAGACGGACCCCAACCGCTTCAACGGGCTTTTCGGCGCAGGACGCGCCGCGGAACTCGCGCGCCAGCCGGAAAAAGCCGCTGGCTACTTCGCGCAACTGCTGAAAAACTGCGGAAGCCCGTTGAACTCACCGCGCCCCGAGCTTGCCCATGCGCGCACGTTTCTGGCGGAGCAGAGCGCGGCCGACCGAAACTAGCCACCGCAGTTCACCACTGCCCCGGTTTTCCAAGAAGTTGCTTGACGCGGCCGAAAATTCCCGGTTAGATGCAAGTTCAGTATTAAACCGGTTTAAGGAGTTTTCCATGTGCGTTTCCAGAGTGCCTCCGCTGGCGGTCCTCTCCTTCGCAGCCGCTGCTTTCGCCGCACCTGCCCTCCGCGCCCAAACCATTCACGTAGACGCCACCCCGAGTCATGCCACCAACTCCGTCAAACCAACCGAAGCCCTGGGTGCCGGCATCGATCGTCTCCCCTACGGAGCCGCCGACAAACTCTTCGTGGACGACACCATCAAACAAATTCTCTCCGCCGGCTGGCAAACCGTGACCTACCGCCAAAACACCGAACTGCACATCGAAGCCTGGCATTGGAATCCGCAAGGGACCTGGAGCGACCCGGCAGGGAAGGGCTACTTCATCGGCAGCGCAACGCCCGGCACAGAACTGATCCGCCACTCCTATGGTTATCCGCTGCAGCATCGTGGCGTAACACGCGATGACGGCACGGACATGGACGGCTACTCCCGGCTGACCGACGGCGACGAGAACTCCTACTGGAAAAGCAATCCCTACCTCACGAAAACGTACACCGGCGAAGACGATTCGCTGCATCCGCAGTGGGTCTTTCTCGATTTATCCAGCAAGCAGGACGTCACTGCCATTCGCATCGCCTGGGCCGAGCCGTATGCCACCAACTACGCCGTCCAGTATTGGACTGGCGAAGATCCCATCAAGAAGCCCGCGCAAGGTTCCTGGCAAGCATTTCCCGGCGGCGTGGTGACCAACGGCAAGGGTGGCAGCGCCACTCTGCAACTGTCCACCGCGCCCATCGGCGTCCAATGGGTGCGCATCTGGATGACCGCGTCTTCGAATACCTGCGATTCACATGGCAGTGCCGACAAACGCAACTGTCTGGGCTACGCGATTCGCGAAATTTATCTGGGAACCACCCGCGCGAATGGAAAATTCCACGACTTGCTGCGCCACACGCCCGACCAGGATCAAACCGCCACCTACTGTTCCTCCGTCGATCCCTGGCACGAGCCTTCCGATCTAGCCGAGCGCGCCGGAGACCAGGTCGGCTTCGATCTTTTTTACACCAGCGGCGTGACGCGCGGCTTGCCGGCCATGATTCCCATCGCCATGCTTTACAACACTCCGGAAGATGCCGCCGCGGAAATTGCCTATATCGAAAAGCGCGGCTACCCGATTTCCTACGTAGAGATGGGTGAGGAACCCGATGGCCATTACACGCTCCCCGAGGATTACGCATCGCTTTACGTGCAATTTGCCACGGCCTTGCACCGCGTTGATCCGAAGCTAAAACTCGGCGGTCCGATTTTTACTGGTGAAAACAAAGACATCGAAGTTTGGCCCGACGCAAACGGAAAAGCTTCCTTCACCGCCCGCTTCATTGATTATCTGAAGTCCCACGACAAGCTGGGCGAGCTCGCTTTCTTTTCATTCGAACACTATCCTGTCGATCCCGGAAAAGTGCAGTGGAGCAGTTTGTACGACGAAGCTTACTTGGTCCAGCACATCATGGACGTCTGGCGCGAAGATGGCGTCCCCGCCAACATCCCTTTCTTCATCACCGAGTCCAATCTCTCTTCCTCATCCTCCGAAGCCTACATGGACATCTGGGGCGGCCTCTGGCTCGCCGACTACATCGGCGCATTCCTGAGCGGTGGCGGCAGTGCCGTCTACTATTTCCATTACATGCCCGAACCGCTCGGCCGCGGCCATAACAATTCCCCGGGAACGTTCAACTTTTTCTCTGCGGACAGGGATTACAAGATCCGCCAGCCCTTGTCCCAATATTTCGTCAGCCAGCTTCTCAATCTTGAATGGGTGCAGCCTGGTGACTGCGTCCACAAAATCTTTCCCGCTGCCAGCGACATTCGCGACGGCGCCGGCCACGTTCTCGTCACCACTTACGCCGTCCTTCGCCCCGACGGACGATGGTCCCTGCTCATCATCAACAAGGACCAGGAAAATCCCTACACCGTGAACATCGCTTTCGACGACGTCCAGAAAAAAACCGCCTCGACTTTCGCCGGTCCCGTCAGCGTCACCACTTTCGGCAAAGCCCAATACGCCTGGCATCCCGATCGCAACGGCGGCAGCGCCGATCCCGACGGCCCCGCCGCAAAGTCCACCGTGAGCGCCGGAGCCGCAACACAGTTCACGCTCCCTGCCGCTTCCGTCTCCGTCCTTCGCGGCACACTTGCACCCACCAAGCCCTCACAGAAATGATCAGTATCTGAGCACCTCACCGTAAATCCTGCTGCTTGTGCCACCACTCCCGAAGTGATGTGCAGCGCCCTTGCTCATCCAGGGAAATCACAAAGATTCCATCGAGTTTGGTCTTCAAGCCCTGCGGCACAATTACAAACGACGCCGACCATCTGGCAATATTCAGCTCGCGGCTCGCGACCAGGATCTCGTGTCCAAATTTAACGTTCTCTTCGGTCCGCGCCACGTTCGACCAGTACTCGAAAATGGCTTTTCGTCCGCGCATTGGTTCGACAAATGGCGTCACCCGGTACGTTCCGTTTTCCGTGTAAAGCGCCGCAGCCGCTTGCGCATCCCGGCTCTCCCACGCCTTACCGTAAGCTTCCAGCCACGATTTAAACGCGCCCCGATCATCGCTCATTCCCAGTCTCCAGGCAGCTGATCGAGTCTACCCTACATGGCCGGCCTGATTTGCCCGCCAGACGTCTCCAGGAATGCGATCGTGCACCCAAGTGATTTTCAGTTGTATGGAAATCCAGTCTGTGTCGAGTTCAAAATCATCGTATTGCCGATCCCGCGATGTCCAATGCTCCGTTTCGTCCCGGATATTCTTGACCTCATTCCGCCCCTGCAGCACCGACTTGAGCTGCCCCATTGTTTTTTGGCTCGATGGACCAGATCCAATTTTTCTTTCGAAGGATGTGGCTTTTGGCTTGACTATCCTATCCGGGTAGGGTATCAAGGAACGTCCCTACCCACTCCGGGTAGGGTAGGAGAAGCGATACCGGGAACTATGGAAAGCAAATCACAAGAACTAGAACCTCCAGGTAGCAGCAACGGCCTGGAACTCCGCGACTCGCGAGCCTAGCATCCGCACTTCTGGTTTCCCGCTCGCTCTCGCGGACCACACATAACACGAGCGAGTGGGAACCTCTGCTGCTTCCGCAAAGTTTCTCACCTGACAAATTGATTTCAACTTCGCGAGGCCAGTCCTTGTGCCACGGGTACAGGTGTGTCTCGCGGAAGGAGGGGACTATGCGCAATTTTACCGACAATCCGTGGAACTTCACGACCGGCTCGCCCCTGTACTGCATTTGGATAACAGTTCACGACGACGGAGGAGATCGGCTCGTTTCGATCTGGATGGACCCGGCCATGACCGCGTTCCAGCCGCAAGCGCAAGAGGAATTGTGCGGAACTGCCGCGGGTGAGAATTCTTTTGCAGGAAATGAAGAGGAGATTCACAAGCAGTGATTTTTGCCGATTCACAAATAAACCACGGGAGAGAATCATGCATCGCTCAAAAAAGAGAATGTTTTTTTCGCTGATAGTCGTTTTCGTTGTTGCCTTTGCCGCGCGCGCGGAAGTCGGCGGGAAAATTACCGGCGTTGTCAGGGATCAAACCGGCTCCGTCATCCCCGGAGCCGCCGTGGTTGTCACCAATACGGCTACTGGAGCCAAGCAGACCACTACCACGGACCAGGATGGTGTATTCACCTTCCCCGTCTTGTCCGTCGGGCAATATGAAATTGACGTGAGCGCGGATGCGTTCAAGACCTACAGGAAGACGGGCCTGGTCATTGATATCAGCAGCGCCCTCGTCTTGGATGTGAAGCTGCAAGTCAAAGAACAAGACCAATCCATCCTGGTCACGGAGAATGCCGCGCAGGTGGAAACCACGGATACGCAACTCGGCCAAGTTCTGGGAAGCAAGAAAGTCACCGAGATTCCTCTGAACGGCCGGAGTTATACCGACCTCTTCGCAACGCAGGTCGGCGTCACACCGCTTACAACCAGCGGAGCGGGAAACAGCACCTCGGGTGGCGGCTTTGGAACCGTTCCCGTCGCAGGGGCCACCAATACCGGCCAATTCTCCATTAACGGCCAGCGCGAGGATGCCAACGGGTTCTCTCTCAATGGGGCCAGCGTGCAGGAAGGCATCGGCCAGCAGGCGGGGATTATTCCGAACCTCGATTCCATCGCCGAGTTTCGCATCCTGACCAGCAATACCGACGCGGAATACGGAAACTACAGCGGCGGATTGATCAATGTTGTGACCAAGTCTGGCGCAAATGCCTTCCACGGCTCCGCCTTCGAGTTCTTGCGAAACACAGCTCTTGATGCGAAAAGCTATTTCTCTTCCGAGCGCTCCGTCTTTCAACAGAATCAATACGGGGGAACTCTCGGCGGACCCATCCGCCAGAACAAACTATTCTTTTTTGCGGACTATCAGGGACAGCATACGAAGCAGGGCCAGGACACTGGAGTTGTCGCTGTGCCTTCCCTCGCGAATCGCGGTGGCAACTTCTCCGATTCCCCAGCCTTCACTGGCCGGGTGAACGGTCCCTTCCTGGCCCAGACACTTTCAAACGCTCTGGGCTACCAGGTGACTCCCGGCGAGCTCTTTTCTAGCGTTTTCCCGGGAAACGTAATTCCGCAATCGGCGTTCTCCCTTCCAGCGACAAAGATGCTTCAGTACATCCCATCTCCCAACACCGGAGCGAACGATTTCGAGTCTGCTTCTCATGCTCTCACCATCCATGATGAAAAGGCCGCAGGGAGGATCGATTGGAACACGAACAAATCGGGAAATTTTTCCTTCTATTATTTCTACGACAAATACAATCTCGACAATCCGTTTCCGTCCGCGTTTGGTGGCGCAACGGTCCCCAATCCAAATGGCGGAGCCTTCGACGCCACTTCGAGTGGCCTGGATCAACTCTTTGTTCTTAGCAACACTAAGACGTTTGGCTCGACACTCGTCAATGAAGCACGGTTTAGCGCGACGCGCTTGAACAACAACCTTGGTGTTCCCCAAGGAGGAGTCGGCACCACGCTTGCCCAACAAGGCATTACGGCAGGAGGTCAGGGTATCGTTCAGGGCGCACCGAAGTTCGCTGGCGTGGAAACTCTGTACTTCAACTCGTTCGCTACCGGGACGGAACCATTCTTTGTGGCGCAGGTCAACAATACCTTCGATGCAAGCGACACCGTCTCGAAGGCAATAGGCAAGCACACGCTGAAGACAGGTCTCGAATACATTTGGTACAAGGTGAAACAAAATCCCGATCTGGTTGCTAACGGAACGTTTTCCTTTTTCGGCAGCGGCACGCAGTCCACCGGCAATGGCTTCGCCGATTTCCTGCTCGGACTTCCCGATTTTTATTCGCAACAGTCTTCCCCGGCCTTTTACGAGAGCGCCGCGAACGGCGGTATTTTCGCGCAGGATAGCTGGCGCGTCCGGCCCAATCTCACCATCAACTATGGACTCCGCTGGGACTACATCACGCCTTGGGCGGAAGCGCACCACCAGACCACCACGTTCGTTCAAGGCGTGCAGTCAAAGACGTTCCCAGGCGCTCCTCTTGGCTATCTTGTGCCAGGTGATCCCCTGCCAAACGGCTCCCACATTCCTGCGGCGATCGCGCCGTCGCCGCTTGATAATTTTTCGCCGCGGGTAGGAATCGCTTACGCGCCGAACTGGTCCAATGGACTTCTCCGCAAACTGAGCGGCGGACCCGGCAAAACCAGCATCCGTGCAGGCGCTGGACGCTTCTTCACGGCCGTCGAAGGTCTGACGGTTGCCTACCCCACCGGCAATCCACCGTACGGACTGACGTACACGAGTCCGGAAGCGCCGGTAATGGCCACGCCGTTTGTTGGTGCGCTAACGGGGACAACCTTCATTCAGCAGTTTCCAGTCAACGTTCCACCGTACAACGTGTCTCCGAGCAATCCCGATTCGAACGTGGACTGGTCACGTTACACGCCCATCAGCGGCGCTGGAAGCGTCTATCCCCATAACAAGACGCCATACACGATGTCTGCTAACTTGACGATCGAGCGGCAACTTGGCTCCAACATACTTTTCAGCGTTGGCTACATCGGCTCTCTCAGCCGGCATTTGCTGGCCGTTCACGACGTGAACCCGGGAAATCCCGCTCTGTGTCTTGGCTTGAGCCAGCCGCAAGAGGTAGCGCCGGGCACTCCCACCTGTGGACCGTTTGGTGAAAACAATGTGTACACGCGGGCCGACGGAACAATTGTCAATGGAACGCGCTTCCCGTTTCCGAATACCATCGGCACCGATGCGGTGTACCAAAACATGGGAAACGCAAACTACAACAGCCTTCAAACGTCCCTCAAGCGAACGGCTGGAAGACTCACGTTCCTGGCAAGCTATACCTACGGCAAGTCCATGGATTGGACTTCCAGCATCCAGGAGCAGGTGAATCCCTTCAATTTCCGCAAGGAGTACGCGATCTCCGCTTTCGACCTCAAGCACAACTTCGTCTTCAGCTACAACTATGAGCTGCCGCTGGAAAAGTTGTTCCGCTCCTCCAACCGCCTGACCCACGGTTGGACGATTTCCGGTGTTACGCGCTACGCCACGGGCTTGCCAGTCACCTTTCAGAGCTTCGGAGACAACGCCCTGGTCCAGGTTCAGAATAATGGAGTCAACAGCGTCAGCATCGATCTGCCGAACTACAACCCAAGCCTGGGAACTTTAAGCATCAATCGCAATCCGCGCAACAACCCGCTTGCGTTTAACACCAGACTCTTCACCCCGAACGCGCTGGGTACCTTTGGCAATTCTTCGCGCCGTTTCTTTTACGGGCCCGGCATCGACAATTACGATATGGCTCTCCGCAAGATCACCGCACTCACGGAATCAGCCTCGCTGGAACTTCGTCTCGAGACCTTCAACACTTTCAACCACGCACAATTCGATGGCGCGAACTCCGTGGACGGAAACATCAATGATTCCACCTTCGGACAAATCCTCAAGTCACAGCCAGGACGCGTCTCGCAAGTTGCCCTGAAGCTGAGCTTCTGAGATGTCACAGGTGCGCGAGAAAATGACCAACGGATATTTACCCCAAAATGTGCTACTGTCAGTCGGTAGACTCCCGAAGTAGGATTGCCTGACTTCCTTGAAGGGTGTGCCTTGCAGCCCTCCCTCCACCGACTTCAGCCAATTTAGGCGCCAATTTAGGGCAACGTCCCGTAGTGTCTGGGAAGCGGCGGTCCGCCGAGCTCCTGCACTCGTGGTGCTTCGAAGAGTACAGGGAGAACCAAGATGAAGAGTTTGTTTGTCGGCAACATGAGCTTCCAGACTACGGAAAGCGAATTGCGCGAGCTATTCGCCCCGTTCGGCCAGGTCACTCGCGTGCACATGGCCATGGATCGCGAAACCGGCCGCGCGCGCGGTTTCGCGTTCGTGGAAATGCCCAACGACGCGGAAGCGGCGCAAGCCATGACCGCGCTCGATGGCAAGGAACTCAGCGGGCGCAATCTGAAAGTAAATGAAGCGCGCCCCAAGGGCGAAGGTGGCGCCCCGCGCGGACCCAGGAATTTTAGCGGTCCCAGCGGCGGCCGCGGTCCGGGCGGCGGCAGCGGTGGTCGTGGTAAGGGCGGCGGCGGCGGACGCGATCGGTTTTCGAACGAGGATTACCGCGAATCCGCGCGGCAACCTCGCGAACCGCGCTGGTAAATTTTTTTCATAGAAATGGTCGCACGGTCCCGGCCCAGCCGGCTCCGCACTTTGCTGTCGAGGAGTCCTATGACAACGACATTCCAGAAGCGTCAAAAAGAAATGAAGCGCATCGAAAAGCGCAAGATGAAGGAAGAGAAGCGCACCCAGCGAAAGGCCGACAAGACCACCCCCAAGGAAGGCGGATTTGATCCCGCTTCCGATCCCGCTCTGGATCCGACCATCGACTGGAATCATTCCAACGAAATCAACTCGCAGGAATAGCTTTCCTGGGTCTGCGCGAGACAATCTCAGACAGTTTCCAACGGCTATCCGCATTCGAACGAAATATCTCTGTCTTGGCACCTCCGCTGGATTGCTTTAGCAATCCGCCCGCGCTCCGGTATAATTTTCTCCGGGTCGTCTAATCCAAAGTCTCACTCAGCTTTTCGCCACACCGGGCGCAGAGGAAGGTATGTACTCAGCTCGCCGAAAATGCTTCGCCCCCCTTCTGTTTGTGACCGCCGCACTTTTGCTGCTGGTTGCTTCCGCCGCCGCGCATGCCGTCCTCTTGGAATCCAGCCCGTCGCTGAATGCCGCCGTCGCCGGCCCCGACGTTCCCATCAAACTGCGCTTCAACGTTCGAATTGACGCCAGCCGTTCGCGCTTCACTCTCGTTCGCCCCGACGGCACCACGACTCCGCTCGAGCTCGCCAAAGATTCTCCCGCGGACACGCTCTCCGCGCAGGCCAGCGGCTTGGCCCCCGGCGCGTACCGCCTCCGCTGGCAAGCGCTCGCCTCCGACGGCCACATCACGCGCGGCGAAATTCCTTTCACCGTCGCGCGCACCTGATTCATCTTAATGGCCCGCCTCCTCCAAATCTTCGGCTTCCTCTCCGTGTTATTCCGCGGCGCTACGCTCACCTTCCAATCGCTGGCCGTAGGCGGCATCGTCTTCCTGCTTTTCGTCGCCCGCGATTCCAACGAACATTTGAACGCCAATGCGACCGAAGACTCGAACGCTCTCAAAAAATCCTGCCTCCGCTGGGTTCGTCGTTCCGCCGTGGCCCTCGCCGCCATGCAAATCGCTTACGTTCTCGCGAACTCCCTCATCCTCATGCAGTCCGCGGACATGACGCTCGCCGACGTCAGCGGCGCAAATTATGTCATCGCCGGTTTTCTCGGCATTGCCTCCGCTCTGACCATTGCCGCCCTTTCGAACGCGCGCCCCCCGCGAAGCTCCGCGCTCCTCCTCTTTCCCGCCGCCGCCGTCATCGCCTCTTCCGTGATGACCAGCCACGCCATGGCCCGCCTCGACTATCGCGCGCCACTAGTTGCCTTCACCGCCCTTCATCAAGCCGCCACCGCCACCTGGCTCGGTGGTTTGCCATATTTGCTCATCGCCATTCGAGGTACTCAGAGCACGGATTTCGCACGGCAACTCTGCGCCCGCTTTTCAAAACTCGCGCTCGTCAGCGTCTGCGTACTCGCCTCCGCCGGTTTTGTGCTTGGCTTTGCCTACGTGGGATCGTTCCGCGCCGCCTACGGCACTTCCTACGGCGCGATGGTCACGACAAAAATAATTCTCTTCGGCGTGCTCTTACTTCTAGGCGCGCTTAACTATCAACTTGTCCGCGCGGGATCCTCGAGCAGCATCCTCTCCAGCCTCAAACGCTTCGGCGAAGCCGAAATCGGCATCGGCATCACCGTCATTCTCACCGCCGCCTCCCTCACTTCGCTTCCGCCCGCCGCCGACCTCACCAACGATCGCGTCTCCGCCGTAGAAATTTTCGCGCGCATGGCTCCGCGCCCGCCGCGCCTCGGCAGCCCCACCATGCAGGAACTCCCCGAAGACATCTACGCCGCCGAAAAAAGAGCTTTCGATTCCGGCTCGCTCGCCACCGAATCCTTCGTCCCCGGCCAGGCCGGCACGCGCCCCAACACGCCCGCCGAAAAAGCCTGGTCCGAATATAACCATCATTGGGCCGGCATTATCGTTTTGTCCGTCGGACTCCTCGCGCTGCTCGCGCAAGCCGGCCAGGTTTCCTGGGCGCGCAACTGGCCGCTCGCCTTTTTCGGCCTCGCCGTTTTTCTTTTTCTGCGCAGCGATCCCGAAGTCTGGCCGCTCGGCCCCAACGGATTTTGGGTCACCATGGCCGATCCCGAAGTCCTCATGCATCGCATCTTCGTCGTGCTGGTCATCGCCCTCGCGATTTTCGAGTGGCGCGTGCAGACCGGCCGCATCGCCTCCGCCAACATCCGTCTGGTTTTTCCTCTGCTCGTCGCCTTCTCCGGAGCGCTCCTGCTCACCCATTCCCACAGCCTCGGCAACATCAAAGAAGAAGTTCTCGCCGAGCTAAGCCACATCCCGCTCGCCATTCTCGCCGTGGCCGCCGGATGGTCGCGCTGGCTGGAGCTGCGCCTGCCTTCTGAGAATCAAACGCGCCACCTCGTGGCCCGCCTCTGGCCCGCATGCATCATGCTCATCGGCGTCGTCCTCCTCAACTACCACGAGATGTAGCCCCTTGCAGCCGATCGCCTTGCATTTTGTGACAAATGGCGCATTCCCAATCCCCGAATTCGCAGGTATAATCCAGCTCCATGGCCCCCGAGCAGGTAGTCACTAAAGCCCCTGGACTGGTGCCCGACGAGCAGAAGTTTGAACCCCGCTCCAAGGGCATCTCCACCGCGCGCAAGAAAAAACCCAAAGAGCTCGCCGTCATCACGGAGTGCTGCACCGGCTGCGCCGGCTCGCCTGCCTGTGTCGAGTACTGCCCGGTCGAAGACTGCATGTTCTGGGTCCCCGACGAGGACAATCCGCCGTTCGGCCGCATCCAGATTGATCCGCTTCAATGCATCGGCTGCAAGAAGTGCCTCAGCAAGGGTCCCGACGGCTGCTTCCTCGATGGCTGCCCGTGGGACGCCATCGTTATGGTGGACACCGCCGAAGTCGAAAAAGAAGTCGGTTTCATGTCTTACTGAACGCCCGCCTGCATCTATCCTCCTAGGGAGGGCGTCGTGATCCCATTCCTCGCCAAACTCTTCCGCGGCTTCCACCTAATCTTCGGCATTTCCTCGCCTCCCCCAGGCGAAAACGAACGCCAATTCGTGCTCGCCTGGCTCGGCATCCTCGCCGCCCTCGCCGCCTTCTGCGCCGTCCTCTTCTACCTCATCCCCCTCCTCTACTTCCGCCAGTAGCGCCGGCATTTTGCTGGCCTCTTGCTCTCGGTAGCACAGACACTCTTGTCTGTGCGCCGTTCTCTTGCTCTTGCCTTGAGTGGCACAGACACCCTGTCTGTGCCACTCAAGGCAAGAGCA
>Ga0207087_1006_pt2 | contig 18911 bp, 17 predicted proteins | sample Alteio_BWMinHeat_51_FD_153544 | JGI IMG/M metagenome (GOLD analysis project Ga0207087, IMG submission 153544) | Enriched cells from forest soil in Barre Woods Harvard Forest LTER site, Petersham, Massachusetts, United States -... | ecosystem: Environmental > Terrestrial > Soil > Temperate forest >... | reverse complement strand
ATCGTTTGCCTGGACAATCGGCTCTTTCCTTTAGAAGAGGGATCTTGCTATATGTCACTGCACTAAAGTTTGTCTCCAAAAGAAAGAGAGCAAGCTGTCCCACCAGTTCATCTAGCTCTAGAGTGTGGCGCTGATAGAGTTTTTCTTGAGCCAAGGCACCTTTTTCAAAATCTAAACGCTCTTCCACAATGAGAGTATAGGACTGCCCCCCTGCTGTCACTTGGATCTTTTGGGTTCGAGGAACCACGAGACGATCGAGGCGGTGAGCAAGGCAAACTTCCTCCGCACGTACTCGACCTGCGAAATAGTTTTCCGCCCTTTGTTGCGATGCTTTTCCAAAAGAAAAAACAACATCCAGGTTTGTCTGAGCTGCAGATCTACAGTCTTTTTCAGCTGGGAGCCTAAAAATCAGACCAGGTGCTGCTTTTAAGCTAAAAGTGAAATCGGGGTGGTAGTCGAAACTCAAACGGGTATGCTTCGAGCTGTGCCAAATGAGTGCCTCATCTTGCGCCTCTATACAAATTTTAGGCATGAGCTTTTCAAGCTGACTCACCATTTCTTGAGAAACAACCATTCCCTGGCCGAGTGTTGGTTTAACATCAATCACGTGAAAGGTATGGGTTAGTCGGTAAACGACTTTGATGGCAACAAAGAGAGGGAAGAGAAAGATTGCGCACAAGACTTTACCTGCCGTGACTAGGTAGGTTGAAGGAGGAACGTGAGCCCAAATGACTCCTTGGCTTCCCTTGTCTACAGAGCCTGCAATCACAAAGGCTCTTTCATTGCCGTAAAAATAGAGCTCACTGAGCCAACCATCTGCCCACTCTACGATCTTTTCAGTCCAAGTAGGTTGCTGAAAGTGTAGGGGAGTAAAAAAACCAACTGCAGACATAAATGCTCCGATTAGAAAAAATTTAGACTCTCAGTATACTAGAATCTTAAGTTTTTTTCCACTCGGATCTACGAGAGCGCTTGGTTGCGCCGCGGATGGGGCGAGGTTGTTTTTTATGTGACTCAGAATCAGGAGCTTGCGCCTTTTTTTCATGACCCAAACTCTCGGAAAATTTGCGAGCAGAATCATAGAGACGACGGCGCGTCTCCTGGACAAGATTCCACTGCTCGGGACTAAAATTGCTCGGGTTTTCGCTGTAGGCGAAAAATTCTTGCTCGTTCATTCCAGAGGAGGCGCTGGCCTCTGCAGAAACCTCCTGGAGTTTTTGCTGGAGCTGATTCATCATCTCAACCATCTCCTGCCGCTCCTCGGGAGGCGCAGTCGGAAAGCTCTTGCGTAGCTCTTCAAAAAAGAGAACCGCCTCCGAGAGAATTTCCTCTAGGCTAAATCCCTGCAGAGTTTGACTCTTCTCCAAGAGAAGCAAAAGTTTCTGGTACTCTTCCCTAAAGCTCAAGGAGCCTCCTCTTTTTTTTCACTTTAAATAAAAATCTTTTTATTTACACTACAATTGGAGTTGCAAATAATTGCGCTCAGCGCTTTAATGACTGCGGAGGGTATCACCCGAGTGGATAATTTAATGAAGCTCTGCAAGGACCTTGGACTTGACTTGACTTCCCTAAAACGCAATGAGGAGGGACTGTTTCTGCTTCCCTTAAAAAGCGGCGTTGTAGTGGGGGTGCGGCTCTTAGAACCCGGCCTTTTCTTGCATGCCTTTCTCGCCCCCTGTCCTAAGGAAAAGCGCGAGGAACTTTTCATGCTCGTGATGAAGGCCAATTTTTTAGGTCAGGGGACGTTTGGCTCTGCGATCGGCCTTTCTGCCGATGAGAAGCTCTTGACACTCTCTTTTACTTTCCCGTATGAAATAAATGAGAGGACCTTTCGAGGAACTATCGAAGATTTTGCCAATGTCGCTGACTACTGGCGCACGATAATTTTGGAAAAAGTGACATGAGCGGGTATTTAATTGGAGAAGAGGGTCCCTTAGCGGGGACTGAGGTGGTTTTGCTAGAGGATAAGCCCTCTGGCACATGGACCCTTGGCAGGGATCCCGATCTTTGCGATGTGCTTCTCGAAGATCCAATGGTTTCCCGCCGGCACGCGGTCATCTCGCTAACCCCTGAGGGGTTTTCTCTAGAAAATTTGAGCTCGGTCAATCCCGCTACGCAAAATGGCAAGGTGATCGAGGGGCCCGTTTTGCTCAAAGAGAGCGATGTTCTTCAGATCGGATCGACTTTTTTTCGCTTCACCGAGCGCGCCCCTGCAAAAGCAGAGGAGCTGCCCGTCGTAGGAGAGGACTTGTCTGCTGAGGAAGTAGAGCCAGAAGTGGCTTTTGGGGTGACTCCCGAGACGCGCTGGCTGCTCAAGGTGATTACAGGTCCCAATACAGGGGCCGAGTTTGCGATGCAGAGAGGCAAAAGCTACCTGATCGGGAAAGATCCAGCCACTTGCGATATCATCTTCCAGGATTTGAGTGTCTCGCGTCAGCACGCCAGGCTCATTGTCGATCAGGAGGAAAATGTCTCGATTGAGGACTTAAATAGTCGCAATGGGGTCATTGTCAATGGAGAGCTTTCCGGGGAAAAACGTCTTTTATCTTCTCAGGATCTCATTGCCCTTGGAACGACGACCTTTGTCGTCATCGATCGCAAGGAGGCTAGAGAGACCATTGTCGCTTCTCCCGCTTTTACAGGAACAGCTCCCCCCCCTGCCGCAGAATCAGAAAAAAGAGAACTCCCCCGCTCTGTAGCAAAGGAAAAGCGCCACTGGAAGGAGATGATCGTTCCGAAAAAGCATCTAGTTGTGGCAGCTGCTTTTTCCGGCGTGATTGTCATTTGTCTATTTGGAATGTTTTCTCTTTTTAAGGCGGAAAAAATTGTCGTCAAGCAGGTCGATGAGTCTCAAAAGGTAAAAGAGGTGGTTTCCAAATTTCCGGCTGTCCAATTTTCCTTCAACCAGAATACAGGTAAGCTCTTTCTCTTAGGTCACGTTCTGACCTCTGTCGAAAAGCAGGAGCTGATGTACCTTGTCAAAGGGCTGCCTTTTGTTGAGGAGGCCGAAGACAATGTGATTGTCGATGAGCTTGTCTGGAAGAGCATGAATGATCTTCTCTCGGGCAACCCCAATTGGATTGGCGTTTCAGTTTATGGGCCTCAGCCCGGTAAATTTGTGCTGCGCGGCTACTTGCAAACGATCGAGGAGCAAAGCTCTTTAATCGATTACATCAACCTCAATTTCCCCTATCTCGACAAGCTAGAGAATCAGGTTGTCATCGAGAAGAATCTACAGACAGAGATCCAGTCGATGCTGACCGAGCATGGCTATCTTGGAGTCTCTTTTCAGCTTTCCAATGGCGAGCTGGTCCTGACAGGAAGAGTGGAAGAGCCGAAGCAGTCGGAGTTTGAGCAGTTAGTTGGAAAAATGAAGAAACTGCCTGGGGTGCGCCTTGTGAAAAACTTGAGCGTCGTTACCTCGGGAAATGCTTCGCAGATTGATCTTTCGCAGCAGTACGCGGTGACTGGTTACTCCAGGCGCGACGAGAAGGACTTTTTTGTGGTGATCAATGGTCACATTCTAGGGCAAGGCGATGAACTCGACGGGATGCACATTGTCAAAGTAGAACCGAAATCGGTGATCCTGGAAAAAGATGGACTAAAATATCGGATTAACTACAATCTGCAATAATTACAGGAGAGAGAACCGATGTTTGGTCTTGAGAAAAAACCCAAAGGTCCCGTTCAGTTTGATCTAGAGATTGAATTGAAAGAACACCCAGAAAAGGCACAGAAGTTGAGTAAAGAGGTCGATGAGCGCATAGCAAAGCTGAAAAATCTGCTGAGACAAGGCGCCGAGACAGAAGATTTCGATGAGTATGGAGTCCTGCTGCATGGATATGCGAGCCTCCAGAGAGTCTTAAAACGTTTGACACAAAAAAAGTAATCCTTAGGAGACATCAATGGGAGGCCCTACCTATCATTCGCCGTGGTCTGGCACGATCACTTTTTCTACTCTAATTAAGCAGTACATTCTCTTGCAGAGTAAGGTCGTTTCTGCTGTGCGAGCTGTAGCAAGCCGCATTTCACAAGCTACCCCTGGTAAATTCCTTCTTCTGCAGTTCCAGATGAGCCAAGTGACGCAGATCGGTGAGTCGATCTCGAACTTAATCAGCCAGGTGCAATCGGTCATCAACAACTCTATACGCAACCAAAAAACAGGTTAATAAGAGGAGGAACTCATGGCAAAACTCGAAATCTTCAAAGATCATTTCCTTCTCCTTTGCGAGGCAGGATTCATTGCAGTCAATCAGGCTGATGAAGATGCTGCGATCAAACTCTTCAAAGCAAGTGAGTTACTCAGCCCCAAAAATACTCTGCCAAAAGTGGGAATGGGGTATATGCATATGATGAAGCTCGAGCTCAAGCAAGCTTGCAAACTCTTCGACGAGGTGCTCGCTGCTGAGCCAGATAATGAGATGGCTTACGCTTTTCTAGGAATTAGCTATGCACTCACTGCCTCTGAACTGACTAAAGGGGAAAAAATCCTCGAAGAGACGGCTCGAAAATCCTCTGATCCAATGATCAAAAAGCTGGCAGATACTGCCATTGACTTTGTCGAAAGATTCCTCAAGAAGTCCCCCACTCCCCTCCAAGCACCGATGAAACCCAAGAGAAAACCGAAGAAAACATGACCTCCAAAGGCACTCCTGCACCAGAAGATGTGACAAGATCACAAGCTCCCAGTCCCATTAGTGAAAAGGATTCTAGCAAGCTTCCCGAAGGGACTCGCTCCTTCCAATCCTACATGCAGACTGACGAGACAAGTCCGACGCTCGGAGCTGGAAAACCGATGCAGCTCTCTCCTTTTGACTTGGCTCACGGCCAGGTGCTCGCTGCAGGGCCTACCTTTGAGACGATCCAGGCGCAGGCCAAATCGGCTCAACTCTCTCTTGGCGATGTGTCGACACAACTCAATACCCCGAACCTCAAGCTGCGCCAATCGTCTAAATACCTGCTGAAAAATAAGCTCGGATCGGCCAATACCCTCATCCGCTCAGCCGGCTCCAAGCTAGGAGTGCCAGAGCTTCCTCCCAAGGAAGTGGCCCCCAGTGCAGGTCCGATCCAGCGTTTCTTAGCTCTCATCACCGATGGTCAGGGTCAACTGGAGGCGGCACAATCGCAACTCCAGGCGCTGCAAAGCAGAGGAGAATCGCTCTCTCCCGGCGATATGCTTCTTGTCCAAATCAAGCTCAATAAGGCGCAGCAAGAGATTGAATACTCTTCCCTGCTGCTCAGTAAAGCGGTTGACGACATGAAGATGATGATGAACATCCAGCTTTGATAGTGATTTTGATGGCTCATAATTTGTGGCTTAAGTCATTCCCTCTGTGTACTCTGTGAGCTCTGTGGTGAATAATTTTTCTACCACAGAGCTCACAGAGCACACAGAGAAAAGAAGGGTGTTTTTTCAAGTTACTGATAAGCAATGTCCAAGAGTGACCAAATCTTTTTTATAAAAAAGCTCCGATTATGAACCCACATTCAGATTTTGACAAACTTCTCTCTCAACTGGAGACTATCGAACTCTCCACTGTGCATGGAAGGATCACGGAAGTGGTCGGCATGCTTCTCAAGGCAGTGATCCCCGATGTCAAGATGGGGGAGATCTGCATCATCAAGCGCGAGGGCGGCGAGCCACTTTTGTCAGAGGTGGTCGGGTTCACAAAAGAAGAGGTCTTCCTCTCCCCCCTTGGGGAAATGACCGGTATTGGCCCCTCAGCGGAAGTGATCCCCCTGCACATGCCGATGTACATCAAGGTTGGACCTGAGCTTTTAGGTCGCGTGCTCGATGGCTATGGCCATCCTCTCGATGTAGAAGAAAAAGGCCCTCTGAACCTGACGCAGACTCAAGCGGTCATAGCTCCGCCTCCAAATCCCTTGAAGCGAAGATTGATCGATGAGCCACTGCCCGTTGGGGTACGTGCGATCGATGGAGTTCTCACCTGCGGCAAAGGACAGAGGATGGGCATCTTTGCAGGGGCAGGTGTTGGAAAATCAACACTGCTCGGCATGATTGCCCGCAACTCGACTGCCGATGTCAATGTCATTGCTCTCATTGGAGAGCGAGGACGCGAGGTCAGGGAATTTCTGATCAATGACCTTGGAGAGGAGGGAATGAAGCGTTCGGTTGTCATCGTCTCTACCTCTGATCAAGCGGCGCAGCTTCGAATCAATGCGGCCTATGTCGGGACAGCAATTGCTGAGTATTTCCGCGAGCAGGGCAAGACCGTTGTCCTGATGATGGACTCTGTCACCCGTTTTGCAAGAGCTCTTCGCGAGGTGGGCCTAGCAGCTGGCGAACCTCCGGCACGAGCCGGGTTCACCCCCTCTGTTTTTGCAACGCTGCCGCGACTTCTTGAGCGCTCGGGCAATTCTGACAAAGGATTCATGACCGCCTTCTACACGATTCTTGTGGCAGGCGATGACATTCATGAGCCAATCTCCGATGAGACCCGTTCCATCCTCGATGGTCACATCATCTTGTCCAATGATCTGGCTCAGCAGTATCACTACCCAGCCATCGATGTTCTCTCCTCTATTAGCCGCGTGCTGACAAACATTGTAGATCGCGAACATGTGGAGCTCATTGGCAAAATACGGGAAGTGCTAGCCGGCTATAAGAAAAACGAGCTTCTCATTCGCATTGGCGAGTACAAGCCAGGGTCGGATAAACAGGCGGACTTTGCCATTAAGTATATCGACAAAGTCAATCGCTTCTTAAAGCAGCAAGTTGGAGAGAAATCTTCTTTCGAAGAAACCCTTCAGCAACTCCGCCTGCTATTTAAATAAGAATGAAAAAATACCCCCTCGAACAGCTGGCCTTTATCAAGCAGAAAAAGCTGGAGGAGGCAGAAAAGATCCTGCGCGAAAAAAAAGCGTTGCTCGCTGAAGAAGAGAGAAAACTCCATGAGCATGAGCTTGAGCGCGATCAGGTGCTCTTGCACAAAGAGGCCAAACTCAAACAGATGCGAGAGGCCCTCGATGAGGGGGCCAAAGCCCATAAAATCGAGCAGATGCGGCAGTATCTCAAGCTGGTGAAAGAAGATTTGCAAGCCAAGCAGAGAAAGGTCGAGGATCAGAAGAAAAAAGTCCATGAGGCAGAGCAAAATGTAGAAAAGGCGCGTCTGAACATGCTCGAAAAGCAAAAAAATGTTGAAAAACTTGCGCGGCATCAAAAAGAGTGGCAAAAAGAGGAGAAGAAAGAGCAGGAGCGCAAGGACGAGGTAGTGGGCGACGAGATGGGCTCTGCAAGACACATCATGAAAAAGAGAAAACCTCCTCATGGCTGATATCAATCGCATCATAGGTCCGCGGGACTCTCCCGAAGAGCCGAAGAAAAAGAAGGACTTAAGCCGAGATGCTTTTGCCGAATTGATGAAAGAGGGCAAGGTCAAAGAGGTCGATCCCGAGCAGAAAAAACTTGCCAAGCAGCAGCACGAAGCAGAAGAAGAGGCTGCAGCCGCCCAAATGACACAAGCGGCAGACTCTGGCGCTAAAGGGACCAAAGAGGCAAAAGTAGGCGCTGCTGGAACCCTTTCCTTTAAAGCCGCCGCAGCTCCTCCTAGTCAAGAAACCAATGTGAGAGAGCCACCTACTCCAAGTGAAGAACCGCAGCCTCAAGAATTTTTTCGGCCGGTTCCTGCACTGTTTGTCAATGACTCGACCCAAACCATCGAAACAAAACCAGCCTCTGAGCCCGCACCATCTGAGCCTTCAAAAAAAAGGAGGCGCAAGGCCGAAGGCCTTGCCCCTGCTTTGCCAAAACCCACACCCAAACTGGTAGCAGCCCCACCAAAACTTCAAACTCCTCATCAAGTGCCCGTAAAAAAAGTCGCTGAAAAAACTGCAGCTCCTCCTCCCCCTACCAAAAAAGAGAAGCCAAAAGAACAGGTAGAGCAGCAAATAGAGGGTCTAGCTCCTCCTCCTCTGCCTCAAGGAGGCTGGGAATCTGGGCAAAAGGCTCTCAAGAAAGAAGAAAAAAAAGAAGAAGCTCCAAAAGGTTCCCTCCCGATTCCACTACCCCCTCAAACTCCAGAGGCTCCCCCTCTTTTTATGGCTACGTTGCCTCCAGAGAGCAGCGCTCCCTACCTGCGTCTACCTCCTCAGCTGCTCGAATTTTTTGAGCGCATAGTTGGGGTGCTGATGGTCGCCTCCTCTTCTGGCATCACAAAGACCTCCTTGACCCTCGATGCTCCGCAATTTGAAGGTTCCCCCTTTTTTGGCTCTGAAATCATCATTACCGAATTTTCCACGGCCCCCCTCTCTTATAATATCGAATTTTTAGGCTCTCCTCAGGCAAAGAATCTTGTGCAGGCAAACGTAGAGGAATTAGTAGCCGCATTTCAAGCGGGTCAATATAATTTCAAGGTAAACCGCATCGATGTTGGGCTGCTTCCCTCTCCTCCAGTTGCTAAACGTAAAGCGGAAAAAGTAAGGCGAAAGAAAACATGAGCTCAATTGACCTCTCTGCAAGACTTGAAAAGACGCAAGCCTCCATAAAAAAAGAGGAAAGAAAAACTCCTGCCCGTTTTGCTCCCCGAGAAGAGCGCAGGAAAGAAAAGGCTCCTCTGCAAGAGGAGATGACAGATGTCTTAAAACAGTTCCTCAACCAGCAAAAAGGCGGGGAAATAGCCTCTGTTTCTCCCCCACCTGTCTTCACCTCCCCGCTCTCCTCTTCCTCTCCCGTCTCCTGGCAGCCTTCTGCTCAAATCACTGCGCTCTTTGAAAAAATGACCAATTTACTGACCCATATGGATGACAAGGGAATCAAGACAACGACCATTGTTTTAGATGGAGAGGTTTTTTCCTCTTCTGCCTTTGCAGGTTCACAGCTCACAATTACCGAGTACTCCACCGCCCCGAAGGTTTTCAATATCTCACTTGCTGCCACTCCCGAAGCACTCGCCTTTTTTGCTCCTCACGCTCAGCAGCTGCAGACCGCTCTAAAAGAGGGCAAATGGGATTTCACGATCGAAAGATTTGAGACAGAGCTGCTAGATGGCAAACCCAGAAAAAAACGATGAAAGAAGCTGAAACTCTTTGGATACGCCACCTCGAAGGGGCCATTACTCCTCTACTCACTGTTCCCCTCTGGGGACAGACCCCTCCTTTTCCCTGGGAAAAAGTGGAAAAAGCTTTGAAAGAGGCGCTAGAGCTAGAGACTCTGCATCTTGCCACTGATAAAACGCATCTGCTTTCGCGAGGCGAGCAACTAAACGGCCTTGGAACAGATCCGCTTCTTCTGCCCTTAGAGCTCACTCCCCTACAAGGGCTCGCTTTTTGGGCAATGTCCAAAGCGGATATGGAGAAACTCTCGCAGCTTCTTCTCTCCCCGAGTGAGCTTTTCGAGGGCTTTGGCAGTGAGCTGCTCAAAGAGGGGTATGCCCGCTTCCTCTTGCTTAAGGCACTCCGCATTCTCAATCAAGAAAACGCATTTGGGGAGTTCACGGCGCAAGTGGGCTCTCATACAGAGCTTCCCGAAGAGGCTCTCTGTTTAGATCTCTCCATTGAGATCAAAAAGCAAAAGCTATGGGCCAGGCTGATCTGCTCAGAGGCTCTTACAAATGAGCTCCATGCCTATCAGCCCAGCCACCACCTACCTTTAGAGGGTTTGCGCCACACCCTTCGGCTCCCTCTTGCCATTGAAATTGGCAAAAGCGCACTCTCTTCTGGACAGCTTAAAAAACTAAAAGTCAAAGACCTGCTTCTCCTTGACAGCTGCTCATTTGATCCTGCAGAGGGAAAAGGAACCGCCTATCTCACAGTGGCAGAGACCCCTCTTTTTGCGCTCCGCTTAAAAGAGGGAGAAGTGAAAATTTTAGACTATGCCTTGTATCAGGAGGAACCTTCCATGGCCCATTTTGAAGAAACGCCCGAGAAAGAAAGAGAAGAAGGTGCTGAAGAATCTGGGGTAGAGACCCTGATCTCCCAGCGCCAGATTCCCTTAAATGTCGTTGTTGAAGCGGCCAGGCTCAACTTAGCTCTCGACAAGGTATTGCACCTTAAGCCGGGCAATCTCCTCGACCTAAAGGTAGGGCCGCAGCTGACCGTATCTCTCACGGTGGGAGGAGCATTAATTGCCAAAGGAGAGCTTGTCAAGATCGGCGAGACCATTGGCGTGAGAATTTTAGCACTGGGTTGACATCCTATTATGGCAGATGGCAGAAGACTACTTTTATAAGCAAAACACCCTTCCCACCCTCACCGACCAAGAAGAAGATGATGCTCCTCTGCCAGAAAAAATTGGCCCCTATAAAATCGACGCTCTCTTAAGCAAAGGGGGGATGAGCCTTCTCTATCTCGGGTTTGATCCTAAAACAAGAGAAGCAAGAGCGATCAAGGTGCTCTCCCCCTCCTATGTCAACCATCCAGAAATGGTCGACCACTTCCTGTCAGAGGCCAAGATCATCTCTCTTGCCAGCCATCCCAACATCGTCAAGGTCTATGACCATGGCAAATGGGAAGGAGGTCTCTACATTGCGATGGAGTTTATCCGAGGGGTCTCGCTCAGTCAGTTCATTGCGCAGCAATCCTTTTCTCTCAAACGCTCTCTCTCTATTGTGCTGCAAATTGCCTATGCCCTTTGCCATCTCCATACCCATGGGGTGATCCATCGCGATCTCAAACCAGAAAACATTCTGATTGCAGAAGATGGGGAGACCAAGGTGATCGATTTTGGCATTGCGCAATTGCACGAAGAGAGCGGAGCCTCTCAAACAGCCGGCGCTTTGCAAGGCACTCCCAGCTACATGAGTCCTGAGCAGCGCACACCTCCCCATCTGGTCTCTTTTACCTCTGACATTTATGCTCTCGGGGTTATTGCCTACGAGCTGATTGTCGGCAAGCTCAGCTATGGAATCATCAACCTCTCCCTCTTGCCGCAGAGCCTGCAGAAAATCATTGGCAAAGCCATCGCCTTTTCTACCGAGGAGCGCTACCTGGACATTGTCGATTTCATCACCGATATCACCCATTACATGAGCTCGAGCGATTTGCAAAAAGAGCGCGCCAGTCACGACAGGGGAATGGAAACCCTCGAGATCCTGCAACAAGCCGATCTCTCTCTTTCCCCGAGCCAGACACCGAGCTGGTCCGATTTTGATATGGGGCTTGCCCGCCACAGACTGGGAGAGCAGTTTGGGCTCTATATCGACTTCTTCAAACTTGCCAATAACACCTACGCCATTTTGCTGGCAAAAGCGCTCGAAGCCGGCCCTCGAGCTTCCGTTTCTCTTGGAATTCTCAAGGGGATGATCCAAGTCCTGATGCGTCCCAAACTGCAAAAAACCGAACCCTTTTCTCCGGCGCAGCTTGCCAGTGATCTCTCGAGTCTTCTCTACACAGAAAACCTCAAAAAGCCCTTTGCTTTTGCCGCGCTCAAGCTGGTCCCTTTAAATGATTCGATCACCTTTCTCTCCTGTGGCCTAGGCCCCCTTCTGCATCTACCGCAGGGCAGCCAGTCTGTCCGCCCCTTGCATTCTAGCAATCCATTGCTCGGCGATGAGCCGATTTCGACCTTTGTCGAAACCTCCGATAATTGGCGCGAAGGCGACTGGCTTGTGCTCCACGGCTTTTCAGCAGAGGAGATGCAAGCTCTAGAAACTCCACTCTCTCAAAGCCTTGTAGAAAACGCCCTTCTCTCGCCTCTACCTGTCGCTCATGCGCTCTTAAAAAGAGGACTCAGCGCACTCTCCTCTCGTCCTACACACCCAACCCTTGTGCTTACCTTGCAGAGGATCTAAATAGAACTCTGAAGTTCGGCCCACCGGTTCTTTTCCATCTGTTCCTTAGCGGTTTGGCAGATCTGCTGAAAAGCTTCAGCGGGAAGAGAGGCTTGAGCGCCAAGAAATACATTCTTTAATTCGTCCCTACTCAATCCCAGAAGAAAGAATTTTATATTCTCTATTTTTTGTGAGAGAGAGCGGCTTGCCTGATATCTGACAAAAACCTCAGCAAGACGGTCATCACTAAAATGGTTCCACAAAACATCTTCTTGCATCCTCTCCTCCTCGTCTTGATGAAGTAGGTAGGAACCGATGAATCGATTGAAAGCAGGATAGAGCTCTGCCCAATTTTTTTCGCTCAAAATGGCTTGCAGTTTGACCAGCTCTTGTCCTAGCTCCTCATGCTCTTCATCAATTCCCTCAATCAAACAGCCCGCTTCAGTAAAAAGTGGATGAATGAAGGTGAACTCATTGATGGAATGTTCTTTTAAATGGACAATCATCTCCTCTATGCCCTGTGCAATAGAATGGAGCTCTTCTTCATCAGAGAGACTGACACGCCCCAGTCTGAAAGCTAAATCAAATAAATGCGCTCTTTGCGCTTTGTGAATCAGTGCGTAGAGATTAACCCTGGACATTTGTGCCTCCTTTTTTAGGGTGATTTTTCCATGCTGGTTGCTCAGCAAGAAGTTTCTGCGCCATTTCTGTGGCCGCTTTTGATGCTAATCCTTGAGAGTGGACCAAATGATGGGTCAGGCCATTTAAAATTTCTTCAAATGACTTTAAGTTGCCTTGAGTATCTGTACAGTAAATACAGTACTTTTGGCTCATATCTCCCAAAGCGTAATCGGTTGCTTTTTCTAAAGGCATCCCGCATGAATAACAAGATGAACAAGTTTCTTTCATAACTACTCCTTATGTTCTTACAGTTGAAATACGTTAACAAAATGGTCAAGCAGCTCTTGACCACATGTTGCAATGACCGATTTTCCAGGGGCAAATAGGTCTCGATTGGCCAAATAGTAGTGAATCAGTCCTAGCCAACTATTCAATAAAAAATGGATCGGAACAGAACTCTTTTTTCCCTGCATGCTTTTTTCTAATTGATGAGCAACACCTGATTGGATCATGAAAATACGGCTTCGCAGAGACTCCCCTAATAGAGGTCCTTCAATCACCAAATGGGCATAGAAGGGTTCAAATTCGCGGATCGTCTCGAGATGCGCGAGAAGCACTTCTTTTACCGTCCTTTTGCTTGCAACCAGTTGTTGCAATCGTCTGCCAACGCGGAGACCGAAAGCATCGATTGTCTTCATCAAGAGCTCTTCTTTTGTCGGGAAATGGACAAAAATAGTTCCATGCGACACCCCCGCAGCTTTTGCAATATCGAGAGTCTTTGTAGACAAAAACCCTCTCCTGGCAAATTCGCTATAAGCCCTGCTTAGCAGATGATGATGGGTTTGCTCTTTTTGTGTAGCTCTATTCATAAGTATTTACTCATTGAGTTTAGACTCATTGTAATGAAAGCCCTGAATTTCACGGAAGAGCAAAAATTTTTTAAATTGAGACAGAGATTTAGCACTCGTATGAAAAGCTGCTTTATTATTGAATAAATGGGTTGGGACTACCTGGCCGGTGCTGATGCCTCAAGGACTGCCTTGGGGCTTTTCGCTTTTTAGGGGTAGAGGAACACTCCGGAGCTTTCCGATCAGATCACTCGCAGGATGCTTGTGCGCTTTGGATTGATGGCATGCATCAATTTCTCGTATTGATCGATCGAAAAATTAATCATCCCCTTTTCATACTGCGCATAGGAATTTGGACTCTTTGATTCCAGACGCGCGGCCACATCTCGAATGCTTAAGCCACTCTCTTCTCTTTGCCTAATAAGAAGAAAAGACAAAAGAAGCTTATTATCATTGGATGTTAATCCAAAACTGTCTTTTTTAAAGTCATGAACTGTGATCTTGAATTTTTTACTCAAGCGTCCAAAATAGCTTTTCATCAGTTCGAAAACAGCATCTTGAATCATTAACAGGGCTTCTTTTCGTGTTTTTCCCTGCGAGGTGACATTAAGACAGGAAACCTCAACGATCCAAAATCTTCCTTCTTTCCAGATCTTACCTTCTAATTCCATACTATTCTCGCTCTTGTCTCCCAGTTGTACATAAACTAATGTACAATCTTCAAGGGGTTTTTTCAAGTTTTGAGCAAAGACTTAAAATTCAAGCCCTAAGACATGGCAGAACAAATTAGCTGCATTTCTGAGCGCCGCTAAAGCAAGGCCCACATCGCTGCAATGTCAAATCGTCAACGCCAACAGCCACTGCACCCTTAAAAAAGGGCTTAAGCGCTCTATCTTCTGCGTCCAGCCCACCCCACTGTTCTGCTTGCGCGCAGAGAATGCTCCTTATTCTGTCTTGACTATGTGGCAGGTTGCCCACGATAATGTCTGCAATCGATCTTTTCATTTGAGAGGCAATGAGCAAATCATGACCATCGAGCGCAGATCTTTTTTCGTGAACCCAGAACCGATCACGGTTCTAGGGATCAAGACCCATCAAAAACAGATTTTTCACATCTATACAGGGAAAAACGATAAACAACTCAATTTTGAACCAGTAGCAGCAAAAGTAGGGGGGTGTGCTCTAGGTACAATTTTTAAAAAGTCAGACAAACGCTGGTTAGGAAAGGTGGGGGATCCAACTGGTCTTTTACGCAGCTCTGTTCTTTCTACTGGGAGGAGGAGCCGCACAAGAAAAGATATCGATTTGGGAACAATCCAAGAAAAACTTGCCTATGATCTATACAAAGAGCTGGGAAGGGGACTCTTTCTTGTTCCCAAAACGCGCTTGTCAGAGCAACGGGTTATGGATCACTTCAATACCACGCATTTTCTTGCAATTGAATGGGTCAAGTTGGGGATTGAGAATACTTTAAGAATCATGTGCCGTTTCGTAGAGGGTTACCAAGACTTTGAAAAGGCACAAACTCTCGATAGAGGAGAGACGGTTTCCTTCATAGACTATATCAAACGTCACCACCGTCCCCCTGAAGCCATCCTTAGCCCTGACAGGAATTTAGTTCCTTTGAAAGGATTGATGAGCCTCCTTGCTGTTGGCAGATCTCTTGCCGACACAGACGTTTTAGGAGGCGGTGGTGGAAATGCTGGTTTCATTTGGATCAAGAATGCTGCCGGAATTCAAGCAGCGCAGGCAGTTAAAATAGATCCAGGAGAGTCTTTTAAGTTTACCCGAGGTCCCATGGAAAAAATCTCCATCAATTGGGTCATCAATACCAAAGAGCTCCTCGGTCATCCTGACGCTCACTTATCTGATCTGCGCGATCTTCAAACATCTAATAACAATAGAGAAACAGTGATTCAGTGGAATGCTTTAACACCTTCTCAGAAAGAAGAGTTTCTCACCACGCTCTTTAACTCCAGTCGCTACCTAGCATCAAAAGAGGTACTCCATTTTCTCTTTTATCGCGAAGGGACATTCAACCGCGGTGGAACAGAATTCCTTCCTGAAGTCATTGCCCATGACTTAGAAACGAACATGAAACAATGGATAAATCAGCAGCTAGAAATTTATGCTGCTGATTTAAAAAAATTTAAACAATCCAATCCAGACCAGCTCATTCGCGTCCACTACATCGACAAATGGGGAGAGCTCTCTCTGCCTATGACAGAGGAGACCTTCCCGATTCGAGAACTTTTCACACATCTGTGTATTGCTAAAGAAGAAAAAGTCGATCCAGACAAGGAAAATTCTTCGATGGGCAGTTGGCTCCCCCTTGGACCTAAAGTGAACTTCCTAAAACTAGAAGAGCTCTTTCATTCAGGTCAAAAAACTGAAAAGATCCTCCTCACAGGACAGGCTGGGACGGGTAAAAGCACGATCTGTCAGAAAATCGCTCATGATTGGGCATCGGGAAACCTGTGGAATGATCAGTTTGATGCTGTTTACTGGCTCCCTTTGAGACAATTAAACTCAAAAAAGCTGCCTGTAGATGATTTAAATCTATTCCTGGCAAGCGCTCTTTCAATGCTGATTTTTCAAGAGGATCTGATCCCTACCCAGACTTTAGATCTGATCAAAAACAATCGAGCAAAAAGCTTGATCCTACTCGATGGGTATGATGAAGCCTCTGCATCACTCAAAAAGGTCATCGCTAGACTAATCAAAGAAAAAGGACACAAGATCCTTTTAACTTCTCGTCCTGGAACAACTGATGATCTAAACCCTCATTTTACTCTCAGGGTTGAGAATATGGGATTCTCGGATGATCAGATTGAAGAATACGCGAAGCTATTTTTCTCGCTCGGCAAAGAGAAAAAGCATCCTTTGCCTTTTCTACAGCTGATTCGAAAAAATAAGAGTCTATTTGATCTAGCTCATATTCCCATCCAGCTCCAAATGCTCTGCTGTCTCTGGAAGCAAAAAAATGAAAAATTTGCCTCTAGCTTAACAGGTCTTTATAGGCAGATGGTCGATCAGCTGTTTCTTTGGACTAGCAGCAAATTCAAGCTCTCTAATCCACACGAAATTTTGTTACTACTCGGAAGAATTGCCCATTACAGTCTTTCTACGAGCCAGTTGATTCTCTCTAAGCGAGAGGTAGAAGAGAGCTTAAAAAGTACTTCCTATACAAGAAAGGATCTTGTCCCCACAGGTCTTCTCAAAGAGTTGGAGGAAGGTAATGGCTATGCTTTTCTCCACTTGAGCTTTCAGGAGTACTTGATTGCTTATGCTTTTGCAAACAAACCTTTGGAGCAACAAAGAGAGTTTATTTTGGCTCATAGAAATAACCCTCAGTATCATCAGACTTTGGCCTTTTTATGCGGGACTATCTTTCAACTTACCCCTCGGACAGTCTCCTCCTTTTTTGAAGCGCTTTATCAGCCTTCAACTGACTCCTCACCAAAAGAACATCTCAAACTTGGGTTTCAATGCCTAAATGAGACAAGCCATTTACACACTCTTCCAGCTTTTGACGCTTATCTAGCTAAAAATCTCACACACGCTTTAGAGAGCGATACTTCTTTTTATCTACAGATAGAGTCGCTTAAATATCTTTATCGTAAACATCCAGAGCTTCTTGAAAAGGAAGTTAACACACTTGGTTCAACCCCATTTATTTTGATATGTTACATGGGGAATTTAGATTTAGCAAAATGGCTTTGTGAAAAAGACCCCTCTTTGCTCAGAAAGTTTAGAAAAGATCGCTGGACCCCGCTTCATGCAGCTGCTGAAGGATGTCATGTGGAGATGGCAGAGTGGCTCTGCGAAAACAACCCTTCTTTGCTCTGGAACTTCAAGAGCGATGGCTTGACCCCGCTTCATACTGCTGCTCAAGGTGGTCATGTGAAAATGGCGGAGTGGCTCTGCAAAAAAGACCCTTCTTTGCTTGGAAAATTCATGAACGATGGCCAGACTCCGTTTCATTCAGCAGCCGATGCTGGTCATGTGGAGATGGCAGAGTGGCTCTGCAAAAAAGACCCCTCTCTGATCGGAAAGTTTACAAATGATGGCTGGACTCCTCTTCATTCAGCAGCCGATGCTGGTCATGTGAAAATGGTGGAGTGGCTCTGCGAAAAAGACCTCTCTTTGCTCGGAAAGTTTAGAAAAGATGGCACAACTCCACTCCACAGAGCTGCTATGAATGGTCACGTGGAGATGGCGAAATGGCTTTGCGAAAAAGATCCCTCTCTGCTCGGAAAATTCATGAACGATGGCCAGACTCCGCTTCATTCAGCTGCTGAAAATGGTCAGGTGGAGATGGCGAAGTGGCTCTGCGAAAAAGACCCCTCTTTGCTCGGAAAATTTAACAACAATGGCCAGACTCCGCTTCATTCAGCTGTTCTTCATGGTCATGTGAAGATGGCAGAGTGGCTCTGCAACAAAGATCCCTCTTTGCTCGGAAAATTCATGAACAATGGCTTGACTCCACTCCATGCAGCTGTTCTTCATGGTCATGTGAAGATGGCGGAATGGCTCTGCAAAAAAGACCCCTCTTTGCTCGGAAAGTTTACAGACGATGGCACAACCCCGCTTCATTTAGCCGTTGAAAATGGTCACGTGGAGATGGCGAAATGGCTCTACAAAAAAGACCCTTCTTTACTCGGACAGTTTGACAGTGGTGGCAGGCTTTCGCTTGATTCAGCTATTCGACGTGGTCATATAGAGATGGCGAAATGGCTCTGCGAAAAAGATCCCTCTTTGCTCGGGAAGCTTTCAACATGGTCTGGCACTCCACTCCACACAGCTGTTGAGCATGGTCATGTGGAGCTGGCGAAATGGTTCTGTGAAAAAGACCTCTCTTTGCTCGGGAAGCTTTCATGGTTTGACACCCCGCTCCACACAGCTGTTGAGCATGGTCATGTAGAGATCGCGAAATGGTTCTGTGAAAAAGACCCCTCTTTGCTCGGAAAGTTTAGACATGATGGCAGAACTCTGCTTCATTCAGCCGTTGAAAATGGTCACGTGGAGATGGCGAAATGGCTCTGTGAAAAAGACCCTTCTTTGCTCGGAAAATTCATGAACAATGGCTTAACTCCGCTCCATAAAGCTGCTGAACATGGTCGTATAGAGATGGCGAAATGGCTTTGCGAAAAAGACCTCTCTTTGCTCGGAAAGTTTGCAGATGATGGTACAACCCCGCTTCATTCAGCCGTTGAAAATGGTCACGTGGAGATGGCGAAATGGCTCTGCGAAAAAGATCCCTCTTTACTCGGGAAGCTTTCAATATGGTTCGGCACTCCGCTCCACACAGCTGTTAAGCATGGTCATGTGGAGCTGGCGAAATGGTTCTGTGAAAAAGACCTCTCTTTGCTCGGGAAGTTTACAGACGATGGCTCAACTCCGCTTCATTCAGCTGCTGAAAATGGTCATGTGGAGATGGCGAAATGGCTCTGCGAAAAAGACCCCTCTTTGCTCGGGAAGTTTACAGACGATGGCACAACTCTGCTTCATGCAGCCGTTAAAAATGGTCACGTGGAGATGGCGAAATGGCTCTGCGAAAAAGACCCCTCTTTGCTCGGGAAGTTTACAGATGATGTCACAACTCCACTCCACAGAGCTGCTATGAATGGTCACGTGGAGATGGCGAAATGGCTTTGCGAAAAAGATCCCTCTCTGCTCGGAAAATTCATGAACGATGGCCAGACTCCGCTTCATT
>Ga0207087_1102_pt1 | contig 18932 bp, 22 predicted proteins | sample Alteio_BWMinHeat_51_FD_153544 | JGI IMG/M metagenome (GOLD analysis project Ga0207087, IMG submission 153544) | Enriched cells from forest soil in Barre Woods Harvard Forest LTER site, Petersham, Massachusetts, United States -... | ecosystem: Environmental > Terrestrial > Soil > Temperate forest >... | reverse complement strand
ATTTGCTCCAGCCCAACGATTTTCCAGAACTTGAGAACCACCCGCTTTTTCGTTATGAGGAGGGGGTTCTGGAGGGAATTTTGACGGCGAGAATGAGTTATTTGAGCTTGTGTAAAAAGGGCTCTTAGGTTCTAATCTTACAAACCAAAACTGGAGCCAAATAGCGATGAAAAAACAAGGCCATCCCGATTACCAAGAAGTGCTCTTTGTCGATTCTTCTACGGGAACTAAATTTGTCTGTGGAACGACCTTAAAGCCACAAGAAAAAGAGACGTTTGAAGGAAAGGAATATCCCGTTTGCCGGGTAGCTGTTTCCTCTGCCTCCCACCCCTTCTTTACCGGCAGCAAGCAGTTTGTCGACTCGGAAGGACGCGTCGATAAATTCCGCAAACGGTACGCGAAGAAAAAAGAAGAGGCCATGGAAGAGGAACAGAAAAAACCTGTTGCTCCCGTGCTTCCTCCAAAGAAAAAACCCATCAAGAAGAAGTAATTTCCGAGCGTGCAAGAGCGTATTGCGAAGTTACTCGCTCGTTTATCAGAGATAGAAGAGCTTCTTGGACAGGGAGAGATCCTCTCAGACCTTAGCCGCTATAAAGAGCTCACGCAGGAGCATGCTTATCTTCTGCAGATACAGGGCGCTGTCTCAGAAAAAGAGCGGCTGCAGAAGCAGATAGAGGAAAATCGGCAACTTCTCAAAGAGGAGACCGACCCCTCTTTTCTCGAGGTGATTCGCCTCGATATTTCGCTTTTGGAAAAGCAGCTAGAGGAGGGGCAAAGGCGCCTTGAGAATCTTCTCGTCCCTCCCGACCCCAATGACAGCCGCAATTGCATTGTGGAGATCCGCGCAGGCACAGGAGGAGATGAAGCCTCTTTATTTGCGGGGGATCTCGTGCGCATGTACCTCCACTATGCCGATCACAAGGGGTGGAAATGCGAGCCGCTCTCTTGCTCTGTCTCAGAGATGGGGGGGTACAAGGAGTGCATCCTCGTTGTGTCTGGAGAAAATGTCCACCGTCTGATGCAGTATGAGGCGGGAACACACAGGGTCCAACGGGTGCCAAAAACAGAGGCACAAGGACGTGTGCATACGTCGGCAGTGACGGTTGCCGTTCTCATGGAGCCAGATGAACAGGAAAAGGTTCATCTCGATGAAAAAGAGCTCAAGATCGATACCTACCGCGCCTCAGGAGCAGGTGGCCAGCATGTCAATACGACCGATTCAGCTGTTCGCATCACCCATATTCCAACGGGCACGGTCGTCTACTGTCAAGAGGAGCGGAGTCAGCATAAAAACAAAGACAAGGCTATGCGTCTTCTCGTTGCCAAGATCGCGGAGGAAAGAAGACGCAAAGCAGAGCAAGAGATGGCCTCACTGCGCCAAAGTCAAGTGGGGACAGGTGACCGCTCAGAGCGCATCCGCACCTACAACTTCTCACAAAATCGCGTGACCGATCATCGGATCGATCTGACCCTCTACAAGCTAGACAAGGTGCTTGTCGGAGACCTCGATGAGATCACAGAAGGGCTTGTCAGCTATTTTTACCAGCAAAAACTCTCTGCATCACCGTGAATACCCCAGAGCGCTTCCTAAAGTCCGGTGAGAGGCAAATAACTTTCCGAGTATCGTGCCCGTGCCCGAAGGAGTCTTGGACGATGGCGCAACTCATGGATCATTCGGGCACGGGCACGCACACGGGCACAGGCACGAAATCATGAACACATTAGGAGAGATCCTCAAACTCTCAACTGCTTACCTTGAGCAACGCTCTATACTCAAGCCGCGCCTTTCGGCAGAAAGGCTCCTTGCCCACTCTCTCAAGATGAAGCGGCTCGATCTCTATGTGCAGTTTGATCGCCCCTTAGAAGAGGAGGAGCTTAAAACCTACAGGCAGCTATTGAAACAGAGGGGGCAAGGGGTTCCTGTCGAATACTTGACCCGTCAAGTCGATTTTTATGGCTGCTCTTTGGAGATTACCCCCGACGTGCTGATTCCTCGTCCCGAAACGGAAATTCTGCTCGACAAGGTGTGTGGAATGATTCAGGGTGAGCCAGTAAATGTCTTGGACCTTTGTACAGGCTCTGGCTGTTTAGCAATTGGTCTAAAAAAAAGGCTTCCAGATCTTCAGGTTTTTGCTTCTGATTTTTCTGCTGAGGCAGTGCAACTTGCAGAGCAAAACGCCAAGCGAAATGAGGTTTTGGTCGATTTTAGACAGGGCGATCTCCTTGCGCCTTTTTGGGGGATGAAATTCCGGTATGTCTTATGTAACCCGCCCTACCTCTCCGAGGCAGAATATGAGCAAATAGACAAAGAGGTGCGCCTATTCGAGCCAAAGCTGGCGCTTGTAGGAGGCAAGGAGGGCGATACCTTTTTTAAAAGACTGGCTATAGAGCTGCCTGCTTATTTGGAGGAGGGAGCTCATCTTTTTTTTGAAATAGGCGCTTCCCAGGGCGAGATTGTGAGGAAAATTTTTGATTTAGAGTGCTGGAGAAAGAAGAGTGTGGAGAGAGATTTTGCCGGCCATCCGCGATTCTTTTTTTGCCAATATTGCACGACTTGAAGTAAAATAACTCCTGCGGAGCTCAACTGCTCTTGTAATAATAAATTATGATTTTAACAAAATTGCGCGATCTCTTTGCCTCTCTCTCTGGCAAGAGGACACTTACTGAAGAAAATCTCTCCGATGCGGTGAAGCAGGTGCGTCTAGCTCTGCTCGATGCGGATGTGAGCTATTCGGTAGTCAGCGCTTTTGTAAAAAAAGTGAAAGAAAAGGTCACCGGTCAGGAGCTTGTCAAATCGCTGACCCCTGATCAGCAGTTCATCAAGGTGATTCACGATGAACTTGTAGAGCTTATGGGGAGTGAAGAAGCCTCTCTTTCCCTGACAGGGTACCCTTCTGTGCTCTTGCTCTGTGGGCTTCAAGGCTCGGGCAAGACCACAACATCTGCCAAACTTGCGGCCTACCTGCAGAAAAAACATCCAAAGAAAAAATTGCTACTTGCCGCCTGCGATCTGCAGCGCCCCGCGGCTGTTCTGCAGCTCCAGACCCTGGCAAAAAAAATTGAAGTTGACTGCTTTGCCCTGACCGGGGAGACAAAACCTCTGAAAGTAGCTAAAGAAGCTCTTGAGAAAGCAAGGAAAGAAGGGTATGATGTTCTGATCGTTGATACAGCAGGACGTCTGCACCTCGATGAAGAGCTGATGCAAGAGCTCAAGGAAATGAAAAAGTGGCTCGAGCCCGAAGAGATTCTCTTTGTGGCCAGTGCAAGTACAGGACAAGATGCGGTCAAAACGGCGCAGGAGTTTGACGCAGCACTTTCGATTACAGGTTCCATCCTGACGATGCTCGATGGGAGTGCGCGCGCAGGAGCAGCGCTCTCGATTACCGAGGTGACAAAAAAGCCTCTGAAATTTGAGGGGATTGGAGAGCAGGTTCACGATCTACAGCTCTTTAATCCGCGCTCGATGGCGGATCGGATCCTCGGCATGGGGGATGTGATCAATTTAGCCAGGCGCGCTGAAGAGATCGTGAGTAAGGAGGAGAGTGAAAAGCTTGAAAAGAAGCTGCGCAAGGCCTCTTTTACTTATGAAGACTATCTCAAGCAGATGTCGATGCTTAAAAAGATGGGGCCTCTTAAGAGCTTGTTAAAGATGCTCCCGGGAGCTGCAGATCTCGGGAATATGGAGCTTCCTGAGGAAGAGTTTAATCAGATTGAGGCGATCATCCTCTCTATGACGGCTGAAGAGAGAGAAGAAAAAGTAGAGCTCGTGCCAAGTAGGCGCCGCCGAATAGCAAGTGGCAGTGGGACAACTATTGATGCGGTCAATCGCATGGTGAAAGATTTTAAACGGCTAAAACAGCTGTGTAAAGCGATGCCGAAGAATTTAAAAGCAGTGGAGAAACAGTTATGGCAGTGAAAATCCGTTTGCGTCAGCAAGGGCGCACCAATCGTCAGACCTATCGCCTTGTGGCGATCGATTCGCGCACAAAACGAGATGGAAAATATCTAGAGAATTTGGGCTGGTACGACCCCTTTTTGGCAGAAAATAATGCAAAGGTCGATGCCGAGCGCACGCTCCATTGGTTGAATCAAGGGGCAGAGCTCTCCCATGAAGCGGAGAAATTGATCGCAAGGCTAGCTCCTGAGGTGGTGAAGCAGTTTCATGCAACAAAAGAGCAGAAGAAAGTTAAGCTTGCCGCTGCAAGACGAGCGCTTAGGAAAGCAAAAGCTGGAAAAGCCAAAACCGCTAAGTAGTTCTCTGCGGTTTGAGATCCTCTCGCTTTTTCCAGCCTATTTTGAGGGTCCCTTCTCTGTCAGTATGCTGAAAAGGGCACAGGAAAAAGCGCTGATTGAGATTGTCCTTGTCGATATCCGCGATTTTGCAGAGGGACGGCACAAAAAAGTCGATGACCGACCCTATGGCGGGGGACCTGGCATGGTGATGATGGCGCCGCCAATTGTGAGAGCGATTCGCAGCGTGAAAAGAGAGGATTCCCACGTGATCTACCTCTCTCCGCAAGGAAGGCGTCTGGATGCGAGCTACTGCCAAAAGCTTGCAGACCATTCTCACATCGTGCTCCTCTGTGGCCATTATGAGGGAATTGATGCGCGCTGCTTGAAAGAGGTGGATGAGCAGATCAGCATCGGAGACTATGTTCTCACAAGCGGCTGCCCGGCAGCAGCCGTTTTTGTCGATGCAGTGGCTCGGTTTAGACCAGGGGTTTTGGGCCACGAGGAAGCAGCTCTGCAGGATTCTTTTCAGGGGGGAAGGCTAGAGCCGCCCGCCTATACAAGGCCGGAAGAGTTCGAGGGGGAGAGAGTGCCACAGGTGCTTAAAGAGGGCAACCACAGAGAAATTGAGAAGTGGCGCCAGAGTTTATCTAGATATGTAGGAGATTCACATGAGTCGAAAAGCAGCCATTGAGGCAGTAGAAAAAGAGGCAATGAAAAAAGAGATTCCTTCCTTTCACATAGGAGATACCATTGTGGTACATACACGTATTGTGGAAGGAGAAAAAGAGAGGATCCAGCTCTTTACAGGAACGGTGATTGCAAGAAAGGGAAGAGGAATTTCAGAGAGCATCTCTCTCTATCGCATCTCCTATGGATCGGGGATCGAGAGGGTCTTTATGTTGCACAGCCCGATGATTGCCAAGATTGAACTTGTAAAAAGTGGCAAGGTGCGCAAGAGTAAGCTCTATTACTTGCGAGGGGTATTTGGGAAAAAATCGAAGATTCAAGAGCGAATTGGTGGCCCAAAGGAAATGAATGCAAAAACTCAGAGCGTCAGCTCTTCTTCCAAAGAGACTCCGCAGTAGAAAAGAGACGCTCAGGCTCAAGAAGCTCGGGAGCTTGGAGGAAGAGATCCATGCCCTTGGCTATGAGCGCATTGCAGGGGTGGATGAGGCCGGTCGCGGACCCTTAGCAGGTCCAGTTGTTGCAGCCGCTTGCATCCTGCCTCGCGGTTTTTTTTTGCGAGGGGTCAATGACAGCAAAAAACTGCAGGACAAAGAGAGAGAGCGTCTCTATGAGGAGCTGATGCGAAATCCAGAGATATCCTATGGGATAGGCGTTGTCGAGGCAACTGAAATTGATGAGCTCAATATTTTACAAGCCTCTTTAAAAGCAATGGAGATCGCGATCGATCGCTTGCCTCTTTCGCCCCATTTTCTGCTTGTCGATGGCAATCAGCTACCTAACTATCCTCTCCCCTCTGAAGGGGTTATAGAGGGCGATCGCCTTTGCCAATCGATTGCAGCCGCCTCTGTGATTGCAAAAGTGACACGCGACAACATCATGATCGGCTATCATGAGATCTACCCGCAGTACCGGTTTGATCTGCACAAAGGATATGGGACGGCCATACATCAAGAGGCGCTACGCGCCCATGGGCTTTGTCCTTTGCACCGCAAAACCTTTTGCCTAAAGCAAGAAGAGGAGATTCCATGCGAAGCATGACAGGCTATGGACGCTCTTTGGGAGAAGAGCTCGAAGAATGGCAATGGATCGTTGAGATCCAAGGGGTCAACCGCAAGATGCTCGATCTAGCTATTCAGCTGCCCAAGGAGCTCCTGCGCTTTGAGATGGAGGTGCGGAGGGCTCTTGGCCAAAGGTTAGAGCGTGGACAGGTGAGTCTTAAACTCACCTTAAGACACCTGCCTTTCAAGAAAAAGAGCAGCAAGGCTTTTTTAGCTGGACTCAAAGTACTCCGTGTGAACTGGCAACAGATCACTAAAGAGCTTGGGCTTAGCGCCGATCAGGTCAATCTGACCTTTTTACTCGAACGGCTCAAGGAAGAGGCTTTGGAGGAGTTGCCCCTTGATGAGGAGCTCTTAAAAAAGAGCCTTCTCCTTACCGTGGAGCAAGCACTCTCTAGCTTTCTTGAGATGAAAGAGCGAGAAGGAAAGCATCTTGGCGCCGACTTAAAGAAGCGACTAGCAATTGTACAAAAAGCGCTCCAAAAAATCGAAAAAGAGGCTTTGAGAGTTCCAAACAAGTTCTACCATAAACTCAAAGAGCGCATGGAAGAGCTTTCTCTTTTTAAAGGCCAACCATCTGAAGAAGAGAGGCTGATGAGAGAGGTGGCCTTGTATGCAGAAAAGGCCGATACGACCGAAGAGATCACAAGACTCTATTCGCATTTAAAAGAAGCGGATCGACTCTTGAAAGAGAGGGAAAAACAGGTGGGAAGGAGTTTCGATTTTCTGGTGCAGGAGATGCAGCGAGAGATCAATACGATCAGCGCCAAATCGCCCACACTTGAAATAACGGGTCAAACTCTCCTTGTAAAGGCTGAGCTAGAAAAAATGCGCGAGCAGATTCAAAATATAGAATGAAAGTTTTAGGGAATTTGAAAAAGGGACTTGTCTTTGTGATCAGTGCGCCCGCTGGGACGGGAAAGACGACACTTGTGCGGATGCTGACAGGAGAGTTTCCCGAAGCGGTGGTCGAAAGCATCTCATTCACAACTCGGAAGATCGCTCCTGGGGAGGTGAGTGGCCGCGATTATTTCTTTTTAACTCCTGAAGAGTTCGAAGAAAGGTTCCGGGTGGGAGAGTTTTTGGAATCAGCAACCCTATTTGGTCACCACTATGGAACATCGAAGGCGCAGGTTTTAAAAGAGCAGAAAGCGGGCAAGCACGTTGCCCTGGTGATCGACACGCAAGGAGCGATGAAGCTCAAAGCCGAGAAGTTTCCGGCGATTTTTATTTTTGTTGCCCCGCCCTCTTTAGAAGAGCTGAAAAAGCGCCTTGTCAAAAGGCAGAGGGAAAGCAAAGAGAATATTGAGGAGCGTCTCAACTTTGCAGCTCATGAGATGGAGAAGGCAAGAGAGTATGATTATCTGATCATCAATGACAGCTTAAAACCTGCTTATGAGGTCCTTCGCAGCATTTTTATAGCAGAAGAACATAAGGTACTATAAACCATGAAAAATAAAGACAATTTAACAAACGAATCTCTGAAAGGGATTTGCAAGAGTAATTTTGAGCTGGCGCGCTATGCGATTTTGCTTGGGCGCTACTATGTGAGGGGAGGGCAGGAGGTCGATATGAGCGATCTTCTAGACGAAGTGAAGGCCAATCCTGATCCGAGCTATTTGGAGGAGCTGGCCAAGGAAGAAGAGGCTAAGTCGAAAGAATGAGAGAGAAAATCTTGATCACCTCTGCGCTGCCCTATGCCAATGGCCCCTTGCATTTTGGCCATATTGCAGGTGCCTATTTGCCGGGGGATTGCTATGCCCGTTTTGAGCGGCTCATGGGAAACGAGGTTCTCTACATTTGCGGCTCTGATGAGCATGGCGTTGCCATTACGCTAAGCGCAGAAATGGCCGGGCGCACTCCTCAGCAGCATGTCGATCATTTTCATGCGATCTTGCAGGATTTCTTTAAAAAGCTGGAATTTTCTTTCGACCACTACTCAAGGACAACCTGGCCAGGTCATGTGGAGACCTCGCACCAGTTTTTCAGAGACTTGCTCGCGCGTGGCTATATTGAGAAGAAGGCAACAAACCAGCTCTATTCAGAAAAAGATAACCGTTTTTTAGCGGACCGCTATGTGGTTGGAACTTGTCCAAAATGCGGATTCACAGAAGCTCGGGGAGATGAGTGCCAGCGCTGTGGAGCAAGCTATGAAGCAACTGATCTTAAAAACCCTCGCTCGAAGGTGACAAATGCCCCTCTTGTCTTGAAAGCTACCGAGCACTGGTTCCTCCGTTTTGATCTCTTTAAGGAAAAGCTTTTGAGATGGCTCGGCAGCAAAAAGCATTGGAAGCCAAACGTTCTCCATTTTGCAAAATCTTACATCGAAGATCTGCAGCCAAGGGCCATTACACGCGATTCCGATTGGGGAGTACCTGTTCCTCTTCCAGAGGCCAAAGGCAAAGTCCTCTACGTCTGGTTTGAAGCCCCCATTGGTTATATTTCAGCCACTCGGGATTGGGCGGAAAAAATCGGAGATAAAGAGGCGTGGAAGCGCTTCTGGTGCGACCCTGCGACAAAGCTTGTCAATTTCATTGGGAAAGACAATATTCCCTTTCATGCGATCTTCTTCCCCGCTCAAGAAATGGGACAAAATGAACCCTATAAGCTGGTCGATGAACTACCCGCCAATGAGTTCCTCAATCTCGAGGGACGCCAGTTCAGTAAGTCAGAGGGCTGGACGATCGATCTGAATCGTTTCTTCACCCATTTCACAGCCGATCAGATCCGCTATGCACTGGCTGCCAATGCCCCTGAAACGCAGGATTCTGAGTTTACCTGGAGAGATTTTCAATCGAGGTGCAACGCAGATTTAGTTGGTAAGTATGGAAATTTGGCCAATCGCCTCCTTGTCTTTATTCATCAGCACTGCGGAGGAAAAGTTCCCGCTCCTCACGAGCTGGATGCGAGCGACCGCGCTTTTTTAGACAAGATCCAGGCCCTTGCCGGTCAAATTGAAGAGGCCTATAGCCACTTTCATCTGCGCAAAGCCTCGCAACTTGTGATGGAACTTGCTAGCACAGGTAATGGCTATTTTGATGCCAAGAAACCGTGGGCTCTAGTGAAAGACCCGAGCAGTCGCTTGGCTCTTGAAACAGCGCTTCACTGCCTCTTTGAATGCTTAAAGGTCCTTGCGCTTACCTCCTTGCCCATCATCCCGAAAGCGGCAGATGAGCTCTGGAAGCTCATCGGTTATAAAACGGAGCTTTCAGAGCAAAATTGGAGAGAGGTTTTGCTCCATACACCAGTTCCTGGCACCGCCCTTCCCTCTCCTCACCCTCTCTTTAAAAAGGCGGAGGACTCTGTGATTGAAGAGGAGATCGCCCACCTTGAAACGCTTAAAAGTGCCAAGCAGATGCAAAAACCTCAAACCGAGGAGCAAAAGATGCCCTCTAGTGAAATTACCTACGAAGAGTTTAGCAAGATGCAGCTAAAGGTAGGAAAGATCCTGAGCGCAGAGCCGGTCCCAAAGAGCAAGAAGCTGCTTCGGTTAACTATTGATCTAGGGAGCGAGCAGCGCACGATCGTATCGGGCATTGCCCTTGATTTTCCCGATCCGCAGCTACTGATTGGAAAAAAGATCCTCGTTGTGGCTAACCTAAAGTCGGCAAAGCTGATGGGGGTAGAAAGCCATGGCATGCTTCTTGTTGCCCATGTAGATCAGGGAGAGGGCAAGGAGGCCATTGAACTGATCGAGTTTTCTGAAGCAGAGCCCGGGGCTCGCGTCTCTTAAGTTCTTAATTTTTTCTCTCCCAGCTGCGGAAATGCTCTTCCTGCTCTTTTAGCAGTGTGCGAAAGGCCTGCTCAAGGTCTATGTCAGCCTCTGTAGCCTCACAGACAAGATCGAGAAGTCGCGCCGCCAGAGCGCTTTCGTTTTGCTCTTTTTGCTCACCAGAAGAAGAAGAGGGGACAAAGGGATACTGACTTTTTTGCATGCGCTTTAAGATTTTTTGGCCACGAGCCAGCGAAGGCAGTGTTTTGGGGATACTATCTAAAGCGCTTTTCTCCTCTCTATTTTTCCCCTCTTCTTTCTTAATGCGCTCCCAGTGTTGCTTCACATCCTCTACCGATTTGGCCTCTTCTTTTCCAAAGACATGGGGATGGCGGCGCACAAGCTTTGTGCAAAGCTTTTCGAGCAGATCGTCGATTGAAAAGCGCCCCTCTTTATCGGCAACTTTTGCATAGAAAATAGTTGTATAAAAAAGATCGCCTAGCTCCTCAAGAATTTTTTGGTCGTCTCCCTCGTCGATTGCGTCGAGCGCTTCATGCGCCTCTTCAAGAATGTAAGGCTTTAAACTGGCAAAGGTCTGCTCGCGATCCCATGGACACCCATTGGGGCCATGTAGCCGATCTGTAATCTCTAAAAGCTCTTTAAACCAATCTCTATTTGCCATTGACCTCTCCGATTTGCCTGGATTATTATCTCTAGAATGATGATTAAACGCCAATTCACCGTGACCTGTTACCTGATCCAAGATGCGAAGGTGCTCCTTCTGCACCACCGCAAGTACCGCAAATGGGTCCCGCCAGGCGGGCACCTCGAGGAAAATGAGACCCCGTCCGAGGGGGTCATGCGTGAGGTTCTGGAGGAGACGGGGCTACTGATCGAACTGGAGAAAGGAGAAGAGCTTTGGATCGAGGAGAAAAAGTGCATGAGCCTGCCCCGCCCCTATCTCTGCCTTTTAGAAAAAATTCCAGTCTATGGAAAAGAACCGGAGCATGAGCATATTGACCTGATCTATGTGGGCCATCCGATCGGTGGACAAATGGTTGAAAGCAATGAGAGCGAGCAGATGCGCTGGTTTACCTTGGAAGAGGTTCTTTCTCTAAAGCCAGAGGAGGAGATTTTTTTAGACGTGCAAAAAACGGTCGAGCATCTTTTGCATCGCAAGGAAAATCGCCTCAGGGTCGAGCTTACGCAGGCAGCTTCCCGTGCTACAGGTGCGTAATCGAGGACAACGTTTGTCCATTTTCACTCCGTAAGGGCAAGGCCCTTGCAAAGCGCCATGATGGTCTCCCGTGGGTTTATAGGCCTGCATGGAAGAGGGGCCAAAGAGACTAAAAGTGGGAGTTGGGGTTGTGGCCGCAAGATGGAGAGCCGCAGAATCCATGGCCAGCACAAGGTCGACCTCTTCCATCTTCTTGCGCCAATCGGGGAGCGACAGGCCTCCCAAGGCTCTGCCTTTGGCAAAGCGATGCTCTAGCGCGCGTGCTGTTTTTTCTTCAGATGAGTTGCCGTAGATAAAGAGAAAATGGGGGTCGCAGTAGTTCTCGATCTTACTGAGCAACTCCAAGAGCTGCTCGTCTGTGAGCTGCTTGTTTTTCCAGTTTGAACCGAAACAGACCATGAGTGTATTGCTGCTCGTAGCGCTCTTTGAATTGATCTCGGGTTTCCTCTGCGGCAGAGGTGAAAGCCCAAAAAAAGCTCTTGCCACAAAGAGGTAGCGACCTCGCACATCGAGCTCTTTGGGCACTGCTATGCGAGAGTTGGTGAAAAGGCCGTTGATTTTCTCAGGCAGACAGCGATAACTATAGCCTACTTTCACCTTGGCCTTGGCAAACAAGGTAAAAAAGCCCGATTTGGCATTGCCCTGAAGGTCCAAAACAACGTCGTAATGGGTTCTTCGCAAAGCTCGGATAAACTGCAGAATCTCTTTTCTGCAGCACCAGGGGCGGCGGCGCCACTTTTTCGTGTCTACAACAAGGGTATGGCTTAAGGCCTGAGTGTTCTCTAAAAGAGAAGCCAGTGGTTTTTCCACAATCCAGTCGATCTGCGCCTGTGGAAAATGGGCGCGTAGCTCCTCGAGCACGGGAAAGGCTTGTAGGACATCCCCAATAGCCGATGTTTTTATAATTAAAATTTTCATGAGAGCTCGGCGCGTTTTAACTAAAATTTCTTTTAAAGCGTGCCTGTGCCCGAATTATCCATGAGCTCGTGCCACATCTAAGACTCTTTCGGGCACGGGCACGCACACGGGCACAGGCACGATACTCGGACAGGTTAATAACTAAAAGCTTTCTGAAAAAGTTCGGCATAGGCGGTCATAAAATCTTGGGGGACGGGGGCTACAAACAGGCGATCTGCAATCTCTAGCTTATGGGCATGGAGCAGGTAGCGCCGTGCTGGGTAGGGACAGCGAAAAGAGTGCGCATATTGCCAGTCACCAAGGACAGGGTGCCCTGCCGTTTTTAGATGAGAGCGAATCTGGTGCGTGCGCCCTGTAATGGGAGAGCAGAGCAGCAAACTGCAAAGCGCGGTCTCTTCGAGCCGTTCAAAATGGGTCAGTGCCTCTTTTCCAAGAGAGCGAGAGACTGGACCATAGAGAGCTCCTCCTTCGTAGCTCTGCTTTTTTCCGAGGAAGTTGTGGCAGGAAAAAGAGCGCTTTTGCACCTGTCCATCTACTAGAGCCAGATACTTTTTGTGGACCTTTCTCTCTGCAAAAAGTGCAGAGAATTTCTCTTGGGAAGCGAGAGTTTTAGCGTAGAGAAGGACCCCTGTTGTTTCCTTGTCGAGGCGATGGACGGCAAACAGCTGTTTTGGAGAATCAGAGAGGGTGTAGGCGCTTTTATTGTAGACCAGGAGCTCTTCATCTTCGTAAAGAAGGGTGGGCACCGTCTTTGGCAAATCGCCCAGGAGCTGCAGTTCAATCAGATCCCCTTTTTTTAGCGGATGGGTGGAAAAACGCTCTACACTCCCATTGATCTTGCACAGCTTATGGTCGATGGCTCTTTTAATTGCCTTGACAGAGGGGCAGGAGGGGAGATGAGCGCGCAGGTAAGAGAGCAGGCTCATAGGAGCCTCTACTCTCAATCTAACTTCTTCCATACAAAGATTCGAGGAAGGCAAGGAGCAGCCGTACGCCAAATCCTGTGGCTTGGATGGGGTGGTAGGGCTTTTGTGGGTCGACAAAGGCAACTCCTGCAATGTCGAGATGGGCCCAAGCGACGGGCTCTTTGACAAATCGCTTGAGAAACATCGCGCCGCAGATGGTGCTGGCTTTGCGAGGCCCTGCATTTTTGATATCGGCGATCTTGGATTTGAGTAGTTCTGCGTACTCTTCATAGAGAGGAAGAGGCCAGAGTCTCTCATAGGTCTTTTCACCAGCGGCCATCAGCTGATCGGTCAGCTGCTCATTGTTTGAGCAGATGGCAGCGACCTCTTCACCAAGGGCAATGATGGCACCACCTGTTAGGGTCGCAAGATCGATGATGCGCTTTGGAGCGTAGTGAGTCTGGACGTAGGAAATGGCATCGGCAAGCACAAGGCGTCCCTCAGCATCCGTATCGGCAATTTCGACGCTGATCCCCGCATGGCTGCCATAGACATCGCCCGGCTTATAACTTCCAGGACCAATGGCATTTTCTGTTGAGGCAACAATACCAATGAGATTGATCGCCATTTTAAGCTCAGCTGCAGCGCGGATCGTGCTGAGGACAACGGCGCCCCCTGCCATATCATCGCGCATCGTCTCCATGCCCCCTCTTGGCTTGAGGAGAAGTCCCCCCGTATCAAAAGTGATCCCCTTGCCAATCAAAGCTGTGAGCTCTTGAGAACTCGGATTGCCTCTGTATTTGACGATGATGAAGGCTGGCTCAGTTTTTGCTCCCTGGCTGACAGCGAGCAGAAGCTTTAAGTTTTCCTTTTCGATCCGGCTGCGGGTGAAAACCTCTGTTTCAATAAGAGGGAAGCTCTTGCTTAAGGACTGTGCCTGTTTAGCTAAGTTGGTTGGCGTTACATCATCGGCATTGCCCATGACAAGGTCGCGAGTGAAGTAGACGGCCGATGCAATAGCCTGTAGTTTTTTGCAGAGAGAAAGATCGGAAGAAGAGCCCTTTTCTATAAAGACCTTCTGCACAAGAGGCTGTTTTTCTGCTCTGTGGTAATCAAATGAGTAGTTGGCCAGCAACATTCCCTCTACTGCAGAGGCCAAGAAAGTCTCTGCCTGCTTATCTGTCTCAGGAAGAATGATCCGGATGTTTTTGCTTTTTTTCGCATGCAGAAGGCGAAGGGCTTGGGCATAACAGCGCCTCATCCCTTCAGGGGTGAGCTTCTTTTCTTCCCCAAGTCCAAGGAGAAGAAGGCGCTTTTCTCTTCCTCTTGAAGGGTAGAAGAAAAAAAGCTCTTCCGCTTTACCGGAAAAATCCCCCGTTTTGAGAGCCGGGGCTGCGAGAGTTTTGGCCGTTTTTTCCCTAAAAGCGAATTCTGGGAGCTTGCCCTGCCAAAAGGGCAAAATTAAGGTGTCGCACTTTGCGCTTTGTTTAGCTGCTAAAAACTGCATCATACCTAAAACGGAATCTCGTCATCGTTAAAAGGTTCGACTGGTATTTTGCCGCGACCCATCTCTTTTTGAGGAGCTGGCCCTCCTACAGAAGCCATTTCTGCGGGAGTAAAGGCAGATTCGTGGCTGGCCTGCGCGGGATGAGACTGAGAATCGGGTTTGCCAAAGGGACTGAAGAAAATCTGGTTTGCCGTGACATTCATGGAGACTTGGGATCTACCCTCGCGGTCTGTGAAAATTTCAGGCTTACTCAGCTCTCCAAACACAATGAGAGGAGTCCCTTTTTTGAAATAGGGGAGCATCTTGTCAAACTGCTCGCCCCAGATAGTGACACGCCACCAGATGGTTTCGTCTTCTTTGTCTTTTGAGCTGCGTCTCACACGGGCGGCAAGGCGCAAGGTGATGACTTTTTTTCCTGAGGAGGTGAAACGCACCTCGGGATCTGCTCCCAGATGTCCAGCAATGGTGATTTGGTTCATGACAGGCTCCTGTAACTGTAGACTGAAGTATAGACTATTTTCGACTCAAAAGTACACAGAATCTAAATTCTAAAAAAATAATGACAAAAAAAATTCTTTGTTTTACATCTTGGTTTTTCTTATGTCGCTGGAGAAACCCAAAACCACCTTTGCCTCTCTTCCCTCTGTGCTCGAATCCACAGAGTTTCATGATCCCTACTCTGAGCTCACTCTTTTCCTTTCGCAAATGATCAAGCAGGAGATGCGTCACTGCAGCAGTTCCAAGAAATGGTCTGTGAAGCTGCAAGACCAGCTCACTTCCAAAATTACTCCCGAGTTTGAAAAGCGCTTTCCCAATTTTCGCCTGGAGGTTTCAGCACTCAAAAAAACATGGGAAAAAGTCTTCTACTATTCCAACCAGATCCAGGATCAAAAAGAGGCGCTCACCGAAGAGGGGAAGCTCAACATTCCTTTTTTGATTAAAGAGAATTTGCGCCATCTTTCAGGATCAAAATCGATTTGCCAGCTCCATCCCTATCACTATGCCCATCAACTGGCCCTTAAAATGAGCCAGTGCATTGCCATTGTCGATGGCACAAGACCCAAAGTCGATGAACTGGCACAGACCATCTGGTCGATCCATCGCCACCTGATCCCGCAGCTCCAGCCTCTCAAAGGCCCCTATGACCACTTCGACAAGATCGATCAGCTGCTCGTGAAAAAGATCCTCATGCTCACGGCAAAAGAGCCGCGGATTGCTGAGGCGGACCTTGCCCTCTCTTTGGAACAGCTGCTGAGACAAGAGCAAGAACTATTCAGCCGCTTTACAACGGAAGAGATTCAAAAACTTGCCCTCGCACTTCTCTATGAAAAAAAGGGACTTGCTTCATCAGAGCCAATGCTTCTTGAACTTTCTCATCCGCTCTCTCAGCTCATTGAAACAGAGATTGCCCAGATCCTGATCGATGATCCTCAGAGACCCTTTGTCCATGTCGCCGATCTTGTGGCAAAGGCGCTCTGGCAACTCAGACAGATGGGGGTTACCTGCGAGGTAGCACAGTCCCGCATGCGCATCTGGACACAGCAAGGCGATCTCCTCTGTCGCTGGATCTCTTTGCGCAGCCAAAGCTCTCTCTTTAAGAAGACAGTAGAAAAGGCAAAAATCTTAAAAGAGCAAAGGCGCTTTCCCAAGGAGAGGCTTGTCGCAGAAATTGCAGGAGAGTATTTCAGAGAAAACCCCACACTTATCCCCTATGGGAAAATGGTCGTGGAGAGGATCTGGACCTTTGTGAAAACCCTCTTTTATACTCAGTACACAGAGAGCGATATGGCCACCTTCCATCGCTTTCTCCTCTGGCACGGCACTCTTTTGCAGGAAGAAAGAGGGGAGCTCTCCCCTGAAGAGCTCATCGGAGAGCTCAAACTTCTCTGTCAGAGGATGCTACCACTAGTTCCTTTCGACGCTGACCGTGCCTTTGCTCTTCTTTATGAGCAGCAGTCCCAGTAGAATCAGAGGCAAGCTAAGCAGCTGTCCCATATCGAGCGGAAATCCAAAAGGAATGAGCGCGCTCTGGTTGGTTTTGAGAAATTCAATGCAAAAACGAAAGCTAAAGCAGCAGATGAAAAAAAGCCCAGACAGTTTCCCAGCCGTTTCCAAAAAGAGCCGTTTTTTCCAGAGCAGGGCAGCGAGAAACAGATAGAATAAAGCCTCATAGAGCTGCACAGGGTGTCGAGGCAGAGGAGCGCTGCCATCCGCGGGGGTTCCAAAAAGAACTGCCCAAGGCAAAGTACTCACCGTGCCGAAAATCTCCTGATTGAAGAAATTCCCAATTCGGATACAGCTCCCAGCGACTAAGCCGGGGATGACAAGAAGATCGAGGAGATTTCTCCATGAAAACCTCTCCTTCCATTTCCTCTGCAAGAGCCAGAGACCCACCAAAATCCCGATCACTGCTCCATGGCTGGAAAGTCCCCCTTCCCAAAAGCGAAGCAGCTCCAGAGGATCCTCTAGGTAAACCGAGGGCCTCTGATAAAAGAGCATCTCAAAAAGACGCGCTCCAGCAATCATGGCAATCCCGATAAAAAGACTGGCTTTTTCTGCAACCTGTTTGGCCTCTTTTTTGTCATGGCCGCGCTCGACCAGTAGAAGCTGAAAAATCCTATAGGCGAGAAAAAAACCGAGGGCAAAGAAAAAGCCATACCATAAAAGAGGTCTTCCCAAAAAAGGGAGCGGCCAGGAGACTATCTCCTTAGGCGGGTTCCAATAGATGCTCAAAATCAAAATATTTACCATCGGCAAATGCAAAGAGCGCTGGTTAGAAGAGGCTCTTGCTGACTATAGTAGACGCCTCCAGGGGCAGATGTCAATCGAATGGATGCTCAGCAAGGATCTAGACAAACTAAAATCTCTTCTCTTTAAAGAAAGCGCTTACATTGCCTTGGATCTGCGGGGCTATTTAGTCTCTAGCGAGCAGTTTGCAGAGTTGTTTTGGCAGGCAGTCACCAAAGAGGGAGCGCGCCTCTCCTTTGTCATTGGAGGGGCTGAAGGGCTTCCCGACTCCATTCTGGAGGGGGCATCCAAGAGAATCAGCCTGTCTCCTTTGACCTTTACCCATCAGCTCACCCGGCTCATCTTGGTTGAGCAGCTCTATCGCAGCCTCGAAATTCTAAAAGGCTCTGCTTACCATAAGTAGCCTGAGCTTTAGCCATTATCTGAGGAGTTAACTCCTCAGATAATGGCTAAAGGCCAGGGTAGCTACACCTTTTGCGCCTCTTTTACTTGCAGAGCAAAGCGGAAGTAGATCATGGCTCCATTGACAAGGGCCGAACCAATGGTAATGTCGATGAAGCCATGCAGGTCACTGGGTAGGTTAATCCAGTGCATCAGTCTTCCAAGAGCGATCATGCCCACAACCAGCAAGTAATCATGCAGACGGTAGAGCTTGGAGAGCTTGATCGTTCCTTCGATCAGATGGAGACGGTGCATGGTGCGTTTGATCGAGCGGATCAGTCCAAAGCGCGCTTTGATCCACCCAAAGAGAAGCCCAGTGGTAATGAGGAAGATGAGCGAGGGAAGAAGGGCTCCTGTAAAGGCATAGAGGAAAATATTCAGCAGGGGAGTCTTGATCTGACCACTGAGAGAGGCCGAAAGAAAAAGGAGCTGGAGTCCCTTTGTCAAAAGGGCAAGACCAACCACAAACCAGACCCCTCCTGCAATAGCAATGAGGGAACTTTTCTTAAAATGTAACATACCCCAAAAGTATAGAGCTTTCTTCTCTTAAGTCGAATTAAAAAATCATTTTTTATGTACGACTAGAGCAAAAAAGCTTAGAATTTTCCTAATCTTCATTTTTGTATAGATTAAGCCCTCCGTGGTTACGAAAATTTAAAATAGGAAAACCTTATGAATCGTTCTCTGCTTTTTTTGCGTCTCTTTTTCTTGGTTTTGAGCATTTTTTTCATGGCAACTTTCATGGTAACCACCCGTTCCGGCCCTCCATTAGAAACCTTGGGCCTTGGCGCTACGCTTGGCCTGCTCTTTGGCCTTCTGCTCATCGGGTTTGACCAGCTCTTTAAGCGCTTTCATCTGCGCTCTTTTAACATTGCTTTAGTTGGGATCCTTCTCGGCTACTTGATGGGGAAAGCACTTCTCTTTGTCTTCCAAGCTCTACTCGACCTCTCACAGATCCAGATTGCGCTCCAGCCTCAAACAACCGAGCTCATCAAAACGGCGCTCTTCCTCTTTGGCCTCTACCTCGGCTGCATCATGACCATGCGCTCTGCCGATGAAATCCACCTCAGCATCCCCTTCATTAAGCTCAGCCGCAGCACGCAGAAGAAAAAAGACCTCCTTCTCGATCTCTCGGTCTTATCGGACAGCCGCGTCCTAGATGTGGCCTCCACAGGACTCTTTGACCATCAGCTCGTGGTTCCACAGTTTCTTGTGAAAGACCTCTCTTTCCAAACAGAGCTCGAAGATGAAAACGCCCGAAACAAAGCCAAACGCTCCTTAGAAACTCTCAAAAAACTAGAAGCTCTCCCCGGCCTTGAACTCCGCTACAGCGATACCGATTTTCCAGAGATCAAAGAGCCCTTTGCCAAACTGCTGCGTCTAGCTCGCCTTCTCGATGTCAATCTTCTCACCGCTGACCCTACCCGTGTCCAAACGCCCAATATCGAAGCGGTCAAAATCATCAACATCCACTCCCTCTCCAATG
>Ga0207087_1100_pt1 | contig 19128 bp, 18 predicted proteins | sample Alteio_BWMinHeat_51_FD_153544 | JGI IMG/M metagenome (GOLD analysis project Ga0207087, IMG submission 153544) | Enriched cells from forest soil in Barre Woods Harvard Forest LTER site, Petersham, Massachusetts, United States -... | ecosystem: Environmental > Terrestrial > Soil > Temperate forest >... | reverse complement strand
TGTTTTCCGACTAGCTGAAGCTCATCTTCGAGCGTGTGGCCTGCAGCAATGTGGCCGATGTCGTGCAGGAGCGCCCCCAGTCGAACAAAACGTTGCTCCTTATCGCTAAGAGAGGGAGCATTGCTTCGCCTTCCCCGGGCGACATTCTTTTCAGCATTGAATTGGATTGCTGAAATCATCTTTTGAACGACGCCGACAGCGCCTAGCACGTGTTCAATCCGTTTGTGTGTGGCCCCACGGAAAAGGAGATGCGCCTGCCCAAGCTGATTTATCCGTCCAAGGCGCTGAAAGGCTGGGTGATTGATCACCGCCATCTCTTCTGGGAAAAACCAAACAAATCCTGTGACGGGAAGGAAGAATTCTTGGCGTTCGGCTTTTGAGCTCAACTTCTCTTGGCCGTCACACGGTTCTTCAACGGAGCGAGCAGCTTGTAGCGGAAGCACAGATTCGGTCGGAGTTTTCTTTCCAGGCATGGCGCGTGGCCCTTTCAGACTCGAAGATAATATCAGAGTGCGGTTGGCGACTGGGGTTATCCCTCACCTTTCGTGAGAAATTGTTCGATGCGCGTTCCATAGAAATCAAATACTTAGCGATCTGGGCCAGTCCATTCTCGGTACCTATAAGGATAGATTTGCAGAATTTACACCAATTTGAGACCGCCTTGCTGCAGACGTGTTTCCATTCTCAATTGATCGCAACGGTTTGCTACTAACGATCGGCTCACTTTACCGGCTCAAGCTCTAATGGGTCGTGCGGAAAGGGAAACATTGGCTTGGAGGCTAGATCTTCTTCGAGGTTCTCTTGCGAGACAGTTGCTTCAAGGTCGGCCAACCGTTGACCAGCCCAGGCGACTAGCCGGCCAAAATTGGTCTCCAAATGATTCACAGTCGCAACTTTCTGCCGCGCCAGCCATTGCCTCAGCTCACTGATCTCAGTCTCGATTGCAATAACCTGGGCGAGATAGGTCCGGCGACTCTGCTCGCGCTCGACACGCCGATTCTCGAGTTCCCTGCGCCGCGCGCGTTCCTGCCATTGCCGGTCCTGTTCTTCTCGCCGTTCGCGGCTCGCCTTCCGCACGGCAAGAAGCGTTACGATCCCGAGCACGATGTCATCGAGCAGAGATTCAACAGTCTGCTTTTTTCCGTCGGCCCACTTGCGTCGAACGCCATCTGCCCAACCCTCCACCTGCAGGACAAATTGGCCTGAGTAAGCGAGATCCTTTTCTGGATAGCTGCGGCCATAGTAACTGAGTCCGGAATCCGACCACGCGTAAGAAGACGTTCGGTTCGACCGCTTTTGGCGGCGCTCCTGGGCCGCCAACTCCTCAGCAGTCGGGATATGCTTCTCCCATCGCGTTCGTTCCTTCATCGTGAATTCGGCAGAATCGGGTGCGATCGCAACGATCACCCCCTTCCCGGTCGGCTGCGGCGATAAATCCTTGGCTGCCAGTCCGAGCACCAGCGCATTAAGAAGCGCAATCGCCCGTTCGACCTTTGTTGATGAAACCTCAACTCCACACAGACCATCGCCAACGGCTCTGACACCACCGCTGCTGTCAACCTTCGCCTTTCGCAGCACCTGCGCGGTTCGTCGAATGATCGGATGCAGTTCGCTGGCCGCGCTGTCGGTATCGAGTGAGACAGTCGCTGTGGACTTTGCTTTTGTTTTTTTTGCTTCAGTGCGCGCGGCCTTTGCGCTTCGAATTGCATCGCGAGCTGCTTCCGACAGTCGCGATAACGGTCCATGAATTCTTACCGACTGAATCCGACTGTCGTCGACCTCGACGAATAACGCCGGCTTCTGCTTTTGGCCCGCCTGTTGCCTTGCCCAATATCTGCGCCCGGGCACTGGAACCCTGTGACGACGACAAATCTTGGCAAGTCCGACGTCCGACAGGCCAAACTCGCCCGCCAGATCCCGCATGGGTTTTGACCAGACCAGATCATAGAGCTGGCGACGAGTCATTGTGACGCTCGTGGACATGTTGCTTCGCTCGCTGTCTCAGAGAGGTTTCGAGCGACAGACTAGCGGAGGAGACAATCCCCTGACGACGCAGCGACCCGTGCGATCGAGCTTGCCGCGCACGATCGCCCACCGTCTTCCGGTAGCATGCCGGCTGCAGCGAGGCTCATGAATCGCCCCGAGCAAGGGGCCAGGGCTTCAACCGAATGGCGCAACAAATTCGATGCGCCTGGAATCATTTTGGATCAGGCGTTCGAAAATCACGAGCTCCTGCGACTTGGCTCCTGAAGCCAGCGCGCTCGAGCAACCGGAGAGCAGCAATCAATTGAGGTCTCTCCACTAGCGTCCCCTTGAGGGTTGTGGCGCCCCCTCGTGCGTTTTCATAGGCATCCACCACGGCGCGCGCGTGTTCAACTTCGTTGGGCGTGGGCGAAAAGGTCTCGTTGATCGTAGCGACGTGACTTGGGTGAATGGAGGACCTGCCCGTAAATCCAAGTGCCCTCACCCGAATTGTTGAGGCCCTCAACGCCTCCATGTCCTGGATGTCGACGTGTGGCACGTCCAGTGCACCAATTTTCGCCGCGCCACAGGCAGCGGTGATCCTGCTTCGCGCGTACAGCAACGGCTCCCATGTCATCTCGCAACGTACGTCGGACGAATAGTCCGCCGCTCCAAATTGGATTCCCGCCACGCCAGGTGCATGAGCAATCTTCCATACAGTGTCCATCGCTCGTCCGCTCTCAACCAGCGGCCACAACGGACTTTTTTCCTCCAAATAACTCGTTAGCCAATCCAACGTCTTCAGCGTAGTCGGCTTTGGCAATCATAATAAAATCGGGGAAGCGCCAACCCAGAACGGCGTTCAGATCGCGCACGCCGTCCGCGGTTCTCAGGCCGTTGATCCTTGTCCCTATCGCCGGCCGCTCGGGGCGTTCATGGCTCAGAAGAGCGCTAAGATTTTCTCGCGCTTTTTCCCTGTCGGCGGGCGCCACTGCATCTTCCAAATCGATGCAAATCGCGTCAGCTCCGGAAGCAATTGCCTTCTCGAATCGTTCCGGTCGACTCCCCGGAACGAATAGCAGGGACCGAAACGTCATGCAGCAGCGAGCTCCCGGTTCGACCAGGTTGCGCGGTGGAAATCGATAACGATATTCGCGCACGCTTTGGGCTGCTCATATCCATAGTAATGGCCGCAGTTCTCCAACAGCTTCATGTATGATCGGGGGATGAACTTGTTCAGATCTTCGGACATGGAGATCGGAGTGCGGGAATCTTCCTGCCCGACAATGATCAAGGCTGGACATGTTATTCGCTGCAGTTTTTCTTTCGACATATCGCGCGACCGCAGCGCATCCACCATTTCTGCATAGTTGATGCTGAAGTTCCGCTTCAGACCGGCCCTGATTCTTTCCACCGAGCGCGGATTGTGAGCGATGGAATGCGGACTGAATGCGGACTTCGTGAAGTCAAACGTTGCGTCGATGACCTCGTCGGCCGTGCGCCCCTCGCGAATCATCGCCTCGCGACGATCGAAGCCACTGCGGTCCGGTGCAGTCATGAACGGTCCCGGCGATCCGATCAGAGTGATCGAGCGTGGCAGCTCCGGGAACCGCGATGCAAATTCGCAGCAGACCGCGCCTCCAAGAGACCATCCCACCAGCGACGGCTTTACAATGTCCAGCTCGTCCAGAAACGAAGCCAAATCCAGCGCCCACGCTTCCATCGAAAGCGGAGTGTCATCCAGACGCTTCGTTTGCCCGAACCCGCGCATGTCAAAGCGATAGACCGTGTAGGCAGGCTCGAGGAGCGGAACCATGTCCTCCCAGCTGATGAGATCGAGTCCACCTCCGTGAACGAGCACCAGAGCTGGTCCACTCCCACTCTTTTCATAGTTGATGTCGAGTCCGCGCGTGGTCAGCTTCATGGAACCTCCGCCACTTGAACTTCTCAGATTTTGTCGACGCTCTGTGACATCTCGTTGGTTCCGGATTTTAAAGCGTCCCAGACGAGCTTGTTGAAGTGATGCGTGCCGCACTCGCTCCACCACGATCGAGCTTTATCGACCATGTAGCGGCCTCTGACGTACCCGCGTGTGCGCACGCCCAACCCTTGTCGCAGGATGGCAGTACGGTCCTGTGGCCACAGCACGTTCTGATAGAAGTCCATCTGACTGATGTCAGCCTCTTTGGGCGGGTTGTTGATGCAGAAATCGTAGAGATTGTGGACCGATTTTTCCGGTCCAGTCGGTATTGTTTCCAGGATTTGCCAGTTTGAATCCCCCGGCCGACTTGCAAACAACAGATTGGGCCACAAATACCAGACATAGAGATCTTCGACACTCTTGCTGGCGACCTGGAACGGCAATCGAGTCAGATCTGCTGCTACATCCTTTTTCAGGTGCGACAAATGCTGTTGGTGATAGCGTCCGGCAGTCATCTCGAACGACTTTTCGAGATACGAATTGCCTGGTCCCATCGCCTCGGGGTGTATGAACGGACAGTGGTAGCACTCCAGTCCGTCCAGAACGAGCTTCCAGTTGCAATCCAGGTCGTATTGCGCCGTGCGGACCAGGCTGAGCGCATCGAAATTTGGAACCGCGCTCTTGAACATGGCGAGCAAATTGCCGGCAGTTTCCGAGAGAGCTGGAGCACCGTCGTCAAGGTTCACGAATATCATCGGTCCAACTGTGTCGACCTTGATTTCCGGGATGCAGAATCGGGAAATGTCGAAATCGGCTACTTCTTCTGCATACGGAGCGCTTTTGAGGTTTCCAAAAGTGTCGTATGCCCACGAATGATAGGGGCAACGAACAGGGCCACGCCCAAGGCTACCCTTTCCCTCCAATAGTGTGTGGGCACGGTGCTGACACACGTTGTAAAACGCGCGCAATGCGTTGTCCTGCGACCGAATTACATAGATTTGCTGGTCGACGATGCTTGACGCGAAATAGTCGCCGGGAGACTTCACATCACTGAGCAAGCCCACAAAAATCCAGTTCTTGAACCAGATCGCGTTCTTTTCTGCTTCAAATACTGAAGGCGCGAAATAGAATTCGCGCGGCAGGCTCATCGACGTTTCCGATTCGGACGTGACGGGCTGCGCCAGATCGGCGGATCGACGTTCAAGCAGTTCAGTCAATGTGGCCATCAGCCCACCTCCGAGCTGTGTTTCGAGCGACTATGTTCCCCCCGCAGAAATTTGCGGCAGAAATTTTTGCTTTGATCGCCTCGTGGATAACATTGTGAAATCAGATAGAAACATGGACGATGAGCTCTCGAAGCATCTGCTACGCCATTTCGTGTTGACTAAAAAGTGACGCAGTGTCACATTTTGAACTCGTCATCGAAATTGCGAGGTTCGACGAACAACTGGGAAATCTGCCGGTGTCCACAAGTATCCCAACGACGCGTGCCGCCACGAGTTCAGCCGCGGAAAAGGTTTCAGGGCGCAAGAGCCGGGACAATACCGTCCGGGCCGTTGAACGCGGCCTGAGTGTACTTCAGGTAATCAATCGCCACGGCGGAGTCTCAATGACTGAGATTTCTCGAGACGCGCGAATGGCGTATCCGACCACGTGCCGCATGGTTCAAACGCTCATCGATTGCGGAATGATCGAACGCGAGCCTGACAGGAAGCGCTATCGCGTAACACCACTGGTCGAGACCCTGAGCCTAGGCTTTCAAAAGGAAGATCGGCTGGCAAAGGTTGCGCGTCCTCACATGGAGAGACTGACACGCGAAATTCTCTGGCCCGTCTATCTCTCTTGTCGAATCGGCAGCACGATGATGGTTCGAGAGTCCACCGACGCGATGACAACTCTGACCTTCAATCACTACAGTCCCGGCTTTCGCATGCCTCTGTTTGAGTCCTCAAGCGGCAGGGTTCAACTGGCGTTCGCAGAGCGTGACGAAGTCGACTTGATTATCCGAGGTGAAGAATTCGCAGAGGGCCCGTCGCGAGCCTACAACGACATCAAGCAAACTCTCGGAAAGGCGCGTCGCGAAGGGTTCGCGACCGTCGCACAGCACTGGTACATGGAGCCAAAGGGAAAAACTTCGGCTCTCTCCGTGCCCATACTCCAACACGGCCACGCCGTTTCAGCGCTTTCGATCATGTTCTTTTCATCGGCGATGACAGTTGAGCAGGCGACGGCCCGCTATCTTGAGAAGCTTTCGCATACCGCCAGGTCGATCGAAGAAGACTTGAAGGACCTCGTCGTCTCGTAGGTAAGGCGAGTCAGTCGATCGCAGCGACCGCAGCAATTTCAATCAGCCATTCGGGTTTTGCGAGCTTCGATATTTCAACAATGACGCTCGCCGGAGGATTCGATCGAAAGTAGTGATTTCGAATGTCTTCAATTTCGTCAAACGCCCGTATGTCGGTGACGTAGACAGTCACGTTCACGACGTTTTCCATGTCGGCGTCGTTGGCCTTCAGAATTGTTCTGATGTTTTCAAGAACCTGTTTTGCCTGTATCCGCAGGTCACCGGCGCCAACCAGGGCGCCATGCTGGTCTACCGAAACCTGACCGGAAATGAAGAGCAAGTCCCGAGCGCGGACCCTCACGGCATTTGCGTAGTAGGCCTTCATTGGCCTTGCCACACCTTCGGGGTTTGAAACCTGCTTGTTGCTGGTCAGACTCACTGTTTTTGCCGCCGTTAGGTCTCCACCCAACCCTAGCATCGCGAACTTTCCCCATCACCGGGAAATCGCCAAATGTTCGCCCTGTGACCAGAACCAGGATCTCGATTGCAGGTTTTGACAAATACTTACTAACAAAAGCAGGTGCTCGGGCAATTTATCGGGAAAAGGGTGATTGTTGCGCAATGGAGGTCGCTGTCATGGGCATCGGAATCATTCCCAGGCTCAAGGTGAAGGACGGGAAGGAGTTGGAGCTCGAGCGGATACTCCTGGACCTGATCGCGTCCACCAGAAAGAACGAGCCGGGCAGTCGTTTCTACAGCGCGTTCAAATCCAGGTCCGACGGGACTTATGTACTCATGGAAGTGTTCGATGGCGAACCGTCCTTCGAGGTACACAGAACAAGCGTGTACATAGAGACCGGTGTTCCGAAACTGACCGAACTCCTCGCCGAGCCCTATACGGTAGAATTTTTTGACGAGATTGTGAGCTCCTGAGGGACAAGTGAGGCAAGTCGGGAAGTCACGTTCGCTCTCCAGCCGCCAATTTCAATAATGCGCAGGAGACTGCTGTCGAGCGGCTCAAAACTGTGAAGTTCTCCGCGTGTCGCATTTCTGAACGACCCGATCCGAAAATCGACTTCAATCCTGTCTCCGGTTTCGCAAAGAACGGTGACATCTGGACAGTGTGGGAGCAGCGGCAGTCCGGCGTTGATTGCATTTCTGAAACTTCCACGGGGAATCGACTCCACGACCAATCCCATGCCCAGTCCTGTAATGCCGATGAGTCCTTGAATATGCGGGTTACCCTGGGCAAAACGCTTGCCTGCCACCAGTACATCGCCAGGCAAGACCTGACCTGCAAATGAGGGATCCACTCCGCCCATGACGTGCCTGCGAAGAACTTCCGGTCGCGTCTCGCGTGTCAGCGCAAATTCGAGCTTCATCAGATCGCCGTCGACAGCGATGTTGTCGCCGAACTTCCAGCATTTCCCGGAATAGACCCAGTTCACGGTTCAAGATCCTGCGAAAGGAATTCGCGGGCATCGGTGATGGCACCCTTCACCGCGGATGCAGCGACTGTCAGCGGACTTGCCAGGTAGATCGAGGCGTTCCTCGCGCCAAGCCGCCCCGGATCGTTTCTGGTGCCCGTGTTGATTGACGTTTCACCGGGGCCCAGATTGCCAACATAACCTGCGGCACACGGACCACACCCGGGTGCGGTCAAGATGGCGCCTGCCTCGACAAAAGTCGCGATCAGTCCCTCCGTCGCTGCCTGGGCTGCAATTTTCTGGGTTCCTGGCGTCACGAACATCCGGACCCGGGAATGCAGCCTTCGGCCCCTTAGTATGGAAGCCGCTGCTCGAAGATCATCGATCGAGCAGTTTGCACAGGAGCCCACGAAGGCATGATCAATCCGGGTGCCGGCGACCTCCGATACGTTCACCACGAGATCGGGACGAGGAGGGACAGCAACCTGTGGTTCGTGTGATCCGAGATCAATTCCAAGAATCTTTGAGTATTCTCCGTCGCCATCACCTTTCATGTCGACATCATCTGTGCGCGATGGGAGCCCCATTGCCGCCAGATCCTTCACATCGCACTCTACAACAGCTGACTTGGCGCCAATTTCCACAGGCGTATTGCACAGCGTCACGCGCTCGCCGAAACTCAACCCGCTACTTCCTTCTCCGCCGAATTCCAGGACGGCGTAGTCGGCGACCTCAGGCGAAATGTCTGAAATCATGCGCTGCGCCACATCGCGCATCGATACGCCCCGCTTCAGCCGGCCTGACACATTGACTCGCACTGTCGGGGGAACACGGATCCAGGCCGAGCCGCAGGCCAGGACCTCGGTTATTTCCGTGACCAGAGCAATGCCCAGGCAGCCTACTGCTCCATAGTTGGTGACATGCGTGTCATAGCCGAGGACAAACATACCCGGTCTGACGATTCCCATTTCCATCGGGAACATGTGTCCATGTCCACCACGGCCGACGTCGAAAAAAAGTTTGATGCCAAACTGCCCGACAATGTCCCTGACGGTCTTCTGCCGTTCAGAGGCTCTCTCACTTGTAGCGACGGGTTCATGATCAGTGCATACAAGCAGCTTTTGCGGATCCCTTATTTTTTCGACTCCGAAGTCTGCAAGTGCCCTCGCGCACTCCCTGATGTACCAGTCATGAACAGTCACAAGATCGGGTGCCGGGAAGATGATCTCGCCGACCTTCACCCGCCGGCCGACGACGCGGGACAGTATTTTTTCGGCAATCGTCTGACCCATGACGTCAACGCTCAGCGGGCATACTCGGCGAGATGGCCGGATGGCAGAATATCGACTCCGGGATCCTCGGGGAGTTCGACGCCGAAGTGACGTCGCATGATGTCCGAGATCAGTTCGTAGCAGATGCCAACCCGGACGACGCGCAGGGTGCTGAAATCAATCATTGTCGATGAACGGCGGTACATGTGGTACTTGCACAATCCATAGTCGACGACGACATCGGCTATCGTGAGTATTTCCGGTTCGATATCGCCGAGGCGGTACTTCACGCCCTTTCCGGTCAGGTTTGCCGACGAACCCAGAATGGCGAATTCCTCGTGGAGACTCCGGCGTGCGATTGCGTCGTGCAGTGGGCCCGCATTCAGAAGCAGACTCAGGGTCTGTCCAACTGTACTCCTGGCCAAAGTCTCGCGATCGACGTTCTTCAGAACCGGATGGTCGAGGTGGAACGGAGCGATTACACCGAGTGGCAGGTTGTAGTCCACGACGATCGCGTCAACCATTTCGCGTTCGCGACTGCCCAGGTTATGCAGGTCGCGATGCATCGTCATGTTTCCGATCATACCGTTCCGCTTGTGTGAAGCGCGGCGCTTCGTGTCAAAGATGCGCAACAGGCCTTCCGAGCCGCCCGCAAACGCGCCGTAGCCCACGTCCAGCGCCAGGATCGCCACGCCTCCGCCGCGCATGACCCTGAAGGTTCTGTCTGCATCTTCTTCTATGTGACGCACGGTCATCGGGCACTCCACGCCACAGCCGCAAATTACCTGCCGCTAGAGCAGATAAGCGGCTTCCTGCTTGCTGAGTTTTGCCAAGTCTGGAATCGCGGTGGATTTGTAGAAGGCGAACTCGAGAAGCAGACCATCCGGGTCACGGACGAAAAGGCTCTTCTTCCGATCCGTATCCAGCCGCCTTTCAATTTTTAGTCCGGACTTCTGTACGCGGGTCTCCCCCGCTTCGAGGTCCTGCACTTTTGCCATTCTGAAGGTCACGTGATGAAGATGCCGTTCCTCGCCCGGCTCGGCCGCAACAAGCACGACATCGTGCAGGTTTTGCCGGTGGCCCCTGAACGCAGTCAGATCCGTTCGTCCCAGTGGCAGCTCCTCAAATCCTCCGGTCTTCAGATAGAACTGCCGTGTTGCTTCATAGTTCGGAGTGACCATGGTTGCATGCAGGACGCTCACAGGATGCAGAGGCGCGTCGTTTACAGCCCGGATTTCCGGATTCTCGTCGTAGTAGTTGGTTTTGCTTGCGGGACTTGCGCCGGGCTCCCACAGCCCTGTCACGATAGCGTTCTTTGCAAGCGCTTCATTCCAGAACGATCTCCAGTCGTGGATCGAATCCGCATAGAACTCAAGCTCGCTTCCGCCCGGGTCGATTACGTACACGCTTTTTGCCAGACCATGATCGAGTACCATGTCGATTTTAGCGTCGGGCGCGTTCTTTATCTTATGATAGAAATCCACGAGCTCCGCCTCGGTATCGATCTCAAATGCGAGATGGTTCAGTCCTGGCTTGCTTGGCACTTCGCGATCGCCCAGGACTTCTCCGTCCCGTCCAATCAGCTTGCGAGGCGCCAACTCAACCATGCCAAGATCGTGATGGCCCCTTCCATTGCTGACGAAGCCGGCCTTGATCTTGCGTTCGCGAAATACCTCTTCGATCCCGCATACGTTCACGTAGAACTGCATCGCGGCTTCAATATTGCCTACGTACAGGTTTACGTGACCTAGGCGCCGCGGCCTGATTGCATGCTTTCCGGTTTCCAGAGCTGCCATGTTCGTAGCCTCCTGCTGATCAGTCAGTGCTGATGCACGTACCTTGCCATTCTGCGAGCGATGTACGAGTCGAAATACCGGACTGCCTCCTCCAGGTAGGAGAGCCGTCCGGGCTGGGCCAGGCTCGAGTAGAGACCTTTCTGCGCAAGCCGGCAGCCGTACATGTCCTGATCGTTCGTAAATATGAGCGCCTCCATCGCCTCCTTCGAGTGTCGTTCGAAATCCGCGATGCCGAACGACGACCGCGGATAGTTCATTGCGACATGAAGCGCTGTTTTGCCCGGCGATATTGGGAAGAAGATCAGGGTAATGATCGAATCGGGATTGAGCGCGATGATTGTGTTCGGAAAGATGCCCAGAACGTTGAAACTCTTCATTTCAAAATCGTTCAGACCCTCGATTGCTGGAAAGGGCGAAGCTGCAAGTGACGTGCCTGTGACATACGGATACGGTTTGATCGCTGGCGTCATGTTGATCGCCCACATGCCATCCGGGTCGGCTTCGGCAAACGTCTTGTCCAGATAGAAGCTTTTCGTCGGCTCAAGACTGCGATGCACTATGTACGCGTGGTATTCGTCGATCGCATTCTCGACCCCGATTTTCCAGTTACATTCGTTCTCCAGTTCAGCAACCTGATCAGTCTTGAAGTCATTGAAGCGGTAGCGCGCGATCTTCTTCTCCAGCCCGGCCAGCCGGGGGGCCAGCGGACTCGCATTGCGATCGAAATTGATAAATGCGAAGCCGCCCCAAACTTCAATTCCGATTTCCCTCAGCCGGCAGTTTGCCTTGTCGAAACCAATGGTCTGGTCCATGAGTGGCGCACCGGCGAGCTTCCCGTCGCGCGAGAATCGCCAGCCGTGATACGGGCACGAAAATATCTTGGCGTTTCCCTGACCCTCGATCATGACCGAACCGCGGTGGGGACAAACATTGGAAAACGCTCTTATGGCGCCTGCATCATCACGGGAAATGAGGAGCGGCTCACCGGCAATTGCCAGGGTGAAGTAGTCGCCTGGATTTTCGACTCTGTCGGCACGGCCGATGCACACCCAATCGCGCATGAATATGCGCTGAACTTCCGCCTCAAAGAAGTCCTGGGATGTGAAGCAGCGTGGAGGCAGGCACCATCCTTCAGTTGCAGGGAGAGATACGTTTGAAATCTCATCCTGGCTCAGCAGTGAGGACATTTCGCGCACCACACCTGCGAGCCCTGCATTGTTACCCATGGGAGCACTCCATCGTTTCGTCGACTATATTTCTAAGCTTTAGTCTCGGCCAACAGGGGCCGCTTGAGGACATCTGAGAGAACCGGCCGAACTGCAAAGCACGCGAGAGTGCAAAGACAAAATGCCAGGGCCCCAAGCGCTCCGAAGGAAAGGCTCGAGGCTACTTCTCCGGCCAGTGCGGCGCCTGCGGCTGACGCGAGGAAAATGATGCCACCGCTATACGCCGCAAGCCTTCCCGTCGAATCGAGATAGGCAGAGGCGCCGATCATGTATGGAAACGCGAAGGTGTACGCGATCTGGAATGCTACAATGGATACGGAATAGCTTACCGGGCCGAGGCTGAACATCAGGGTGAATGACGAAAGCCCAACGACCAATAAGGCCAGATAAAGCGGGATCGCCCGGCCCCACTTGAGATTTAGCCAGGCAGCTGCGACGCTGCCGACAGCTCCTATCAGCAGGCTGAACATTATTATCAGTCCTGCCGTTTCTCCGGAAATCCCAATTGACCGCGCGACGCGCTCGACAAACGCGTAGACCGCGCCGCTACCCACTCCAAACATCACGAGCATGAGCGTGAGAAAAGCGGTGCGCAATTGCGGAACCTGCCGGATCCTCTCGTGCGTTTGTCGAACGTGCGCTCGATCCATTTGGGTTAGACCAAGCCCAATGACAACCGAAGCTGCCGACATGACAAAGAAGAACGAACTTGGACCCCACGCGGCTTCTGCGTAGGGAACGAAAGCCAGGATAGCGCTGTCGACAAGTAGTGCGATCGTCACGGCGATACCCAGAACACGTTCTGGAGCAGTCGCATGCGATGCCGCGGCCAATGCGGCCGCAAAGGTCATGCCTTGGCCAACGCCGTAGAAACAACTGGATAGGTAGAGAGTGGTGTCGCTAACGTTGAATGCCACGAATAATCCGGACGCGGCTGATAACGCCGCGCCAGTCATGGCCGCACGAGCCAACGACAAACGATCGACAAAGTAGGCAGAAAGCAACAATGCAATGGAATAGCAGGCCATCTCTGCACCGAGAATGTAGCCGGCTTGCGCTGTCGAACGATGAAATCCCTCGACCAGGGATCCAACCAGGTAAGGCTGCAGGATCGCACCCAATTGGCCCAGCGCTACGCCGCTTGCAACAGCGATGCCTGTCCGCCATCCACTCGAGACGTCGGCTAGGAGCTGGGATCGACCGTTCAAATTTTTCTCTCCGTTGAGTACTCTTTGATGTGATCACTGAAGTGCAGAGACGGATCTTTTTGCTGGCGCTTCACAAAATTGTCATAGCCGAGCTGTTGCCGAAGCGACTTCCCAGCCTCCAAAGCTGCGATCATGGAGGTCTCTCGCTGGGTAATGGCTTCCGCAGCGTTGACGATCCGGGATCGCTCCTCTGCCTTGACAAATACGACACCGTCCACGTCACAAATCGCGAAGTCATCAGACGAAACAACTGAACTCCCACAACGCGCCGTCACTCTGAGGGGCGCACCGCCGCCGTCACGCCTGGGCGCGCTGGGATTTGTACCCAATGAGAATATTGGCCAGTCCATCCCGGCAAGCGCTTCGGTGTCTCGATGCGCTCCCCAGATTACAAGTCCGCCGAGACCCGAGGCGCGCAATTCGTACGCCATAACGTCGCCCATGCAACTTTCATCGAGACGACCGCTGTTATCGATCACCAGAATGTCGCCTCGCACCGCGCGATCGAGGATCTGGAAGAAACGCTCGGACGCTCCGTCGTAGGGCAAGGGAAGAACGCGACCCGCACAACGCATGCCACTCTTTAGAGGACGGATCCCTGTCGGCCCGGACCTGAACTCGATCCCAAGAACTGCGCAAGCATCCGCCACCTGTGGAGTCCCCAGGTTCGAGGGAAAGTCGATTGCGCCCATTGTTGCTGCGGCCTCACTCTAGAACGCGCGCCTCAGCGTGACCCCAAAGCTGCGCGGTTTCTGGACATAAAACTCAGAGTCGAAAAACAGGTCGGTGAACCCGTACGTATGATTCCTGTCGTCAGCGAGATTTTGAGCCCAACCCGTCACAGACCAGCCAGAATCCCATGCAATCGTAGTCCGTAAACTCAGGTTCGGAACGGGACCATATCCGGCGTTCGGGTCTCCAAACGCTGAAATCGACTTGCCGACCCAGTTGTAGCCGATCTCGCTCGTCCAAACGATGTCATCGACCAGTCGATGCTCGTATTGCGCGGAGATATTGAAGGACCATCTTGGTGCCTGCGGAAGAGCGGAACCCTGTGGAATGGGAACCAGCAACGGTATCCCGCGAACGTTTGTAATGACCTGATCGACCCTGCTGTCTGTGTAGGCGGTGCTGCCCGCAATCTGGAAGCCTTCGAAAGGACGCACTACCAGCTCGAGTTCCCCTCCGGTTGACTCTGCCTTTGGCAGATTGCCAATCGCGGCGGTAATTCCGAGCGGTGACAGGAGCGCGACGATCGTTTGCCGATTTTTGTAGTCGGAGTGATAGATCGCTCCATTGAACTGAACACGGTCATCGAAGGCGCGAGCTTTGAAGCCCCCTTCTTCAGTCATAACCTCTTCAGGGCGGGTGAATCCCCAACCATCCTGAACCGGCACCGGCGTACCGAAGAAAACGCCGGTCTTGTATCCAGTCGCCACGCTCGCGTAGACCATGAACTCCGGCATGAAGTGGTAATCGACTCCGGCGCGATAACTGAAATTGGCGCTCGATCGCGACTCGTTGAGCTGAGCAGTGATTGTTCCAGGCGGCCCTCCGGTGATTCCGCCGGCGACATCAACTGTGATGCCGTTGAAGCTTCGAGTGTCGTGCGAATATCGTCCGCCCAAAGTAATGTTGAAATCTTTGAACGGGTGAAACACACCGTTGACATAGAACCCGTATGAATCGGTCTTTTGCACGTAGTTTTCAGCTAATACGGCGCACCCGACGATGTCGATGCCGCAGAACACGGCGCTCTCGTCCTGCGAGTCTTTGCCCTGAACGCGGTCGTACCCATAGATGGCACCAACGAGCCAGTCGAGCATTGCTCCATCGGCGGGATTCGATGCCAGTCTGAGTTCCTGACTGAATTGTAGCGCGTTGTCGTGATGAAAGAGGTTAAGTTCAGCGAACGGCTGTCCGTCATAGTTGTCGCCGCCAATGCGCCAGTCGTTGTCGAAGCCGGTGATCGATGTGAGTGTCACATCATCCAACGTCACAACAGCACGCGCCAGAACACCAACGAGATCGTCATGTACTTTTGTCGAAAAGTCGCCGACGTGAACAATGCTTGGATCTCCGAGATAGGTATCGCTGGAGTAGGCAGATCCCGCAGTTGAACGATCGTACGCGTAGTGAGCCTGCAGCAAAATGCTGATCTGATCTGTTGGGGCAAACGCCAATTGCGCGCGAGCGCCTCCGCGCCGCGTAGTTCCGAAAGTCTTATGAGTGTCCGGATCTGTTTGGTAGCCTTCACCCTGATAGATTGCGGTGCCAGCTATGCGAAAATTTAAATCTTGTGAAATCGGACCGCCGACCGCACCCTCCAACGTGACCGTGTCCCAGCGACCGTAGTCGACCGACGCATAGCCGCCGAGTTCGGAGCCTGGAGCAGTGGAGATCAGATTGATCGCACCGCCGGAGCTGTTGCGGCCATACAGGGTTCCCTGCGGTCCCTTGAGCACTTCGACACGAGAAAGGTCGTACATCGGTTGAGTGAGAAATAGTGGTGAGCTCGCGTAGATATCGTCGTGGTACACTCCGATTGGGCTGCTGTTGTTGGGGTTGATGTCATCAAGACTGATACCGCGCATGGAAAATACGGGAGTCATGTCGCTGGCGGTGTTGACGATCGTCAACCCGGAAACCAGATTTTGCAGGTCGATCGCCTGACGTACCTGGTTGTTGTCAAGATCTGCACCACTCAGCTGTACCATCGAGAGCGGCACATTTTGAATGTCTTGCGCGGTGCGCGTGGCCGTGACGACGACGGTTTCGATTCCTTCGGCAAACGCAGAGGTTGGAGCCAAGTACCAAACGGTACATGCCGACAACGCCGCCAGAAGTTTGATTATTCGTATGCGTTTCATACTGCTCCCCCCTTTTTCACGGGCCAAACTCGACTCCGGCCCCCAAAGTCCGGTGCTTGGAACAGGTTAGGAGTCGTCTAGGTGCGCCGTCCAACGCGCTGTCTGTTCTGATCGCACGTCGGATAAATCGGCGTCTCAGCAGGTTTTGTCGGCTCCGCCGGGCTCAAATCGGACCTGACTTGGCGCTTGCGCAGCGTCGAGCTCCGGCGGACCTCAGCAGGCTCAAGAAGCCGGTTTGGGGAAATTGGGCGCTACGTCGAGAATTTGAGCTCCAATTCGATATTGTCACTAAGCCCGATGAACTGGTTGAACTCGGAAAACGTGACCATCTTCTCGGCAATGTCGTCCGTAGAACCTGTTCGCAACAATGTCCGGTAGGTTTCTTCGATCGCCCGGTATGCGGTCAGCAATGCGTCAACAGGGAAAATAATCAGTCCAAATCCGAGTTTTGCCAGCTCCGTCGCAGACAGAATCGGACTCTTGAAGGTACGAACGCTGTTGAAGAGCAGAATGCGGCCCAGAGGAGCTAGTTGTTTGGATATTTCCTCAATTTGGTCGATCGTTTCAGGAGCGTCGACGAAGAAACCGTCCACGCCAGTGTCGGAATAGCGCTTGCAACGCTCGATGGCTGCCTCGATACCCTCTACTGCAACAGCATCTGTCCGAGCGATCAGAAGAAAATTCTTGTCGTCTCGTGCGTCGGCTGCCGCCCGCAGCTTCTGCTCCATTTCCTCGACCGGAACGACCAATTTACCGGCGACGTGTCCACACCGCTTTGGGAACATCTGGTCTTCAATATGGAGACCTGAACATCCGGCACGTTCCCAGAGACGTACCGTGCGCTGGACATTGAGTGCCCCTCCATATCCCGTATCCGCGTCTGCCAGAACTGGCCTTGTCGTCGCCTCGCAGATTCGCTGGATGTGCTCCGACATCTCTGTCTGGGTCATAAGTCCCAGATCGGGTCTGCCAAGTCGCGCGGCCGCGCCAGCAAAGCCGCTCACATAGATCGCTCCTGCTCCGCACTTTTCAGCCAAGCGCGAAGTCATTGCGTCGTAGGCACCGAGTGCAACAACCTGCCCTTTGCCCAACATCGCTCGCAGTTCGCTCGATCGAGTCATGGCGCGTCTCATCTCATCCCCTCGAAGAGCGCAAGACAAATCGGATGTAGTGCCAGTGTCAACCGCGCCAACACTCGGGCCTTACATCTGCCAGTCGTAGCGCGGCTCGTTTGGTGGATCGCCGAGCGGGTCGGTGAGATCGTCGACCTCGGGAAATAACCCACTACTGCTTAGAATCTCATCAACACTTCGAATTGAAATGCTCTCTTCCAGGGCCGCAAGTCTCAGGCGAATCCAGTCGACCATACGTCGGACGTTGTTCGTCGTGACGTCGCCATTGGATCGAGCAGCCTCCTCTAGCCACTGACGCAGCATTCCGGTCTCGCGCTGAATTCGCGCGATCCTTCTCCAGTAACCCAGCCTCTGTCGCTCGCGCTCGCTGCGCTTTCTTGCCAATTCCCGACGTTGACAGAGTTCATTCCATCGTCTTTCGCGCTCTTCCCGTTGCTCGCGTTCCACACGCCGAAACACGAGAATCGCCTCGATACCGTCAACGATGCTTTCAAGAAGACGGTCTATTTTCTGTGACTTTCCATCGGCCCACGTGTGACGCATTCCCCTGTCATAGCCGTCAATCAAAAACGAGAGCGCGCCGGTCTGAACAATGTCGAACTCCGGATAGGCTTGATTGAATATCGGACCGGGATCGCCGTAGCGTGTCGATCCAGCCCAATATTGCTTAAGCTTTCTTTCTCGTCTTGCCTCAACCTCAAGTTCTGCGGCGGTTGGCTCATGCTTCTGGCGGCGTGTCCTTTCCTTGATATCGAACTGCACCAGATCCTTCTCCCGCGCGACAACGACACCGGAGTCATCAGGCTGCAGCGGAATGCCTCTGGCCTCGAGAGCGCGTGCGAGACCATCCAGGATTGAGACGACCCGCTCGACGCTCGCTGCAGAGATCTCGAGTTGGCATAGCCCTTTCCCTGATGTTCTGACGTTGCCCGTTGCATTAGGCTTGGCCTTTCTGAGTGCTCGCACTGTTGGCTCAACAGCCATGTGCAGGTCAGCGGAAGTCTGCGGTCGCGGCTTGGACACTCCTTTGGCCCTTCTTTGCACCCGGTTTTCCTTGAGTCGCGTGCGCACCTCTTCGGGAACACGCGAGAGCGCCCCGTTGATCTCAACGCGATCGAGATAGACATCATCGACATCAACAAAGACTGCCTTCTTCACGAGTTTTCCGGCATGGAGCTTGTTCCAATAGCCCTGCTCGGGCCGGGGTACGCGGTGGCGGACACAGACCTTTGCCAATCCGACATCGGAAATTCCGAGGTCTGACGCGACCTCGCGGAGCGGCTTGGACCAGACAAGGTCATAAAGTTCGCGCCTCGTGAGAATTGTAGCAGTCATCATCCATCCTCCTCTCGGAGCGAGCTACGTTCGTCGATCTCGACGGCCGGTGACCACAGGAAATTCATCTGTTGAGGGGCGGAGTTCACTTCAGCCGACGATTCAGTACAGCAGCCAATCTCACGCCAGCCCGTTCCAACTGAAGTGCGACGACGGCTGTTTGGGCATTGGCGTAAGAGCTCGGCAGGACGATGGGCGCATTGGTTGCACCGCTGCCATGAAAGTTCCCGTAGACGAAGCGTTTCGCAACTGTCCAGGTTTCGTTTGCCCACGTCTCTACCGTTCCCTGACTCCACGATTCTCGGTCACTCTGCTTGATTTTGCTCGCAAGCGTCCTCGCCACAGCCTCATCCGAATCACCAAAGGCCTCAACCACCGCCCTGTCCCAAACTGCATGCAGGTTTGTCTGTTGGCCTTGAAATACCACCCTGACCATGTTGCCGCCTCTGTCGTGGTTGTCGGCACAGTGAAGCGGTTGGTGCAGATCGCCCATGAAGTGGATCAGGAAACGAAGCGCTTCCGCCCGAATGGGCTTCGATACGGAGGAATCTCCAATGAGGTTTTCCTCATGCTCAATTTGTGCGACCACACAGGCGTCTTCTAGACAATCGCGCGCCGCGTTGTATCCGTCGGAGTCGATTTCGATGTTCACGTAGTGCCAGGGGGCCGTCTCGCGTCGGCTAGAGCGGATTTCA
>Ga0207087_1053_pt2 | contig 19232 bp, 12 predicted proteins | sample Alteio_BWMinHeat_51_FD_153544 | JGI IMG/M metagenome (GOLD analysis project Ga0207087, IMG submission 153544) | Enriched cells from forest soil in Barre Woods Harvard Forest LTER site, Petersham, Massachusetts, United States -... | ecosystem: Environmental > Terrestrial > Soil > Temperate forest >... | reverse complement strand
TGACACTGCCGCTCCAGGCGACTTGATCATCGTCGACCCAACTTGCGCGACAGCTACTGGACTGGTCTCGTGCGGGACTACCGGTGCCGTCAAGAGTACCGCTTCTCACACCGAGATGCTGATCATGTGGAAACCGGTCCGGCTGCAGGGCGTCGGCGCTGCTTCAACCATCATCAATGCCAATACCCATCCAGCCGGCAAGCTACTCGACCCCTGGCGCCGGCATATCAACTGCCTGTTCGGCTTGACTCTGCAAGGCGCACCAAGCGGTAATACGACTCCGTACGATCCTAGCACCACCTTCAACTGCCCCGAATCGAATTGGCAGTACTTTAGCGGCTCGGGACAAACGGTAACTGGAGGGACAGTAACAGCGAGCAGCTCTCCGCAGATCGATCGGATGCCCTCGGAAGGCACGTTAGGCTGGGATACCACCCTTAACGGCAACTTGGCGGAACTGTTGCAGGAGCCCTCGCTCATGGGCGCTTATGAAGGAGCCGGAATTACAGTTCTGGCCAAAGGCGTGGAAATGCATGGGGCCGATCCGTTTGCCTCGTCCCTGGAGGGCGCTTTCCCGACCGGCACTACGCTGCTCAGCGGGGTCGTCAGTAATCCAGGCGGGGAACCGGGTTCAGCCGGCAGTCTCTCCGTGGGCGACGACAACCCCCTCTGCCATACTGTGACCTACAACCCGGACGGCACGGTTGCGAGCATTAGTAGCCAGACCAACCCGTACCCAAGCAACTTCATTTGCAACCCGTCGAGCATTGATGGCTTGAGCGTCACGAATAGCTCGCAGGGCGGCGGCGGTATCTTCATCCACGGTTGGGCGAATTATCTGCGAGTCGCGAACAACCGGGTTTACAACAACGCTGGTACGCTCTCGGGCGGCATCAGCGTTGGGCAGGGCGAATTTGGTCCTCCGTACACCCAAGGAGGAGGCTTGGCTAACCTGCCTCCCGGCTCGTGCAGCGACGGCACGGGATTCGTCACCAATCAGCATCTGCCGTGGTGCCTGGACTTGCACGTAGACGTGCATAACAACATGATTACGGACAACTCCTCGATCGGCGACGAGCTGTTCTCCGCCACGCTGTCGGGCGGAGGTGGCGCTACAATCTGCACCGGCAACGACTACTATAAGTTCAACTACAACTGGGTGTGCGGCAACCTCAGCTCCGGTGAGGGCGGTGGGGTTGTTCACCTTGGGGAAATCTTCAACGGGCAAATACAGTACAACGCGTTCGTGTTCAACCAGAGCAGCAACCCGACCATTCCGACCAACGGCGGCGGAATCATGGTCCAAGGGACGCCGGATACCGACCCGACCTGCCCGGGTGTGCCGGACACTGATTGCCCTTCGGGCTTGAGCGACGGCACGGGTCCCGGATTGGTGATCAATGGCAACCTAATCCAGGGCAACTCGGCCGATAGCGGGAGCGGCGGCGGCATCCGTCTGCAGCAAGTGAACGGGACGGGGGTGGGGACATTCCCGAACCCGCGGCCTGCCAATACCATCCCTGGCAACGCTGCACCCGACTGTACGACACAGTACACCTCCACGGGGGCTCAGAACTGCCTGTGGAACGTCGTGAGCATCACCAACAACGTCATCGACAACAATATGGCGGGTTGGGACGGCGCGGGCATCTCGTTGCAGGACACGCTCGTGGCCAACATCATCAACAACACCATCGTGCATAACGATAGCCTCGCTTCCTCGGGTGTGCTCACCACCAGCCTTGGGGCGCCGCAGGCCAGCGCGCCGAGCACGAACTGCCACAATGCCGGCGGCACCGCGTCCTGCCCGCAGTCGGCCGGCGTGACGAGCACACTGAACTCTACGCTCCTGGGTCAGGCCATGGCTGGGTTGACCATTACCTGCCCGTCAGGTCATACGAACTGCACACACTTCTCGAACCCGATTCTGTATAACAACATTATCTGGCAGAATCGCTCGTTCAACGTCGGTGTGGGTGGCCGCGGTGCAGGAAACCTGAATCAGCAGAACCTCGTCACGCTATTCAATGGTGGCACGTCGACGCCCGCTCCCAGCCAGACGTTTACGGGCATGTGTTCCGCCGGTGTCACCTACTGGGACCTCGGCGTGCGCGGCGACACGAACGCGGCCGGCCACCAATCGGGGTTCACCATGTCCCCAATACGGTCAGTGCTGAGCAGCGGTGGTTACAGTGGCACGGGGGACGTGACCACGGAGCCGTCGTTTGTCAGCGAATACTGCAACGGCTCGCGCGTCCCGCCGGAATGCACGGTGTCGGATGGCTGCGGAGGGCCCAATGGCTTTGGGGTTCCTCCAGGTATTGCCGACGCGGTGACACCGAACCCAGTCTTTAGCCTGACGCCGTCGGCGACGGTGGACGAGGGCAACAACTGGATCAACGTGAGTTGGGGCCCGCTGTCGCTGACTAACCCATCGCTTACGGGTGGACAGTACGGTAATTACGGTGGTGGACTCCCGCTAGGCAATTACGCGCTGCTGCCCAGTTCGGACTTGATTGACACTATCCCGTGCCCAGGGGGCGCGCCATGCCTGCCAACGGGCGAAATAGTCGCAGCACCGACGACCGACTACTTCGGAAATCCGCGGCCGGATGCTACAGGAGCCTTCGATCCGGGGGCAATAGAATCCGTAGTAGACCAGACGGCAGCGGCGGCGCCAACGCTGACTTTGATTAGTCCTAATTCGGGTCTGCGCGGTACCGCCGTGCACGTGACCCTCGAGGGCACGAACCTCATCGGTGCCACTATCAATCCTATTGAGAACGTGACCATCTCTGGCGTCACGGTGTTGAGTTCGACGCAGGTCGCGGCGACCTTCACGATCTCAGGTACGGCGGCACTCGGGCCGAGGACGGTCACCGTCACGACGTCGACGGGAACCAGCAACGGCGTGACATTTACCGTGGTTGCGCGGACGCTGACGTCCATCAGCCCCAACTCGCGTGTCCGCGGTGGCACCAGCTTCCCAGTGACCCTCACCGGCACTAGCCTGACCGGTGTCACGGCGGTGACGGTGTCTGGTACCGGGGTGACAGCCAGCGCAGTTACGGTGGTGAGTGACACCACGGTCACAGCGACCTTCACTATCTTGTCGACGGCGGCAGTAGGCCTGAGGAACGTAACGGTCTCAGGGGCTGGCTCAACCAGCAATGCCGTTACGTTTACTGTAGGGCCTTTCCTGACGGCGATTAGTCCCACATCTGGCGTGCGTGGTGCTCCCGTGAACGTGACAGTGACGGGCGTTGGCCTGACCGGGGCCACGGCGGTGACTGTGTCAGGAACCAACGTAACCGTCGGCAACTTTGTCGCGGTCAACGACACTACCGTCACGGCAACGTTCACCATCGCGTCCGGTGCAACTCTAGGCGGGAGGACAGTCGCTGTCGTGACCCCTGCCCCTGGCGGAAGCAGCAACACCGTGACCTTCACCGTAACGGGTGCTACCGTGACGTTCTCCGGCCAACCTCCGGCGTTGAATTCCGGCGGTACTGGCACGAAGACCGGAACCATCACCGTGAGCAACGCAGCAGGGGCAACTAGCGCGCTCACCCTAACAGCGGCACCGACAGTCGTAAAGACTGCCGGCCCTGCGAGCGGGAGCTTCTCGATCACGGGTGGCTCTTGTTTCGTCGGTCCGTTCCCGCTTGTCATCAACGCAGGTGGCAGTTGCACAGTCACCGTGCAGTATGTGACCGGTGGGTCGACGCTAACGTCGACGGCACACCTCAGCTTGCCGAATTCAGGGGCCAGCGCCAACCCGCTGCTCGGTCCTAACTTTAACGCTAATTGATCAACCCTTAATGCAGGCCGCGCTTCCTTAAAGATGCGCGGCCTGCACCAAAAAAGAGAAACGTAGTAAACAAAACAAAGAATTTCGCTAAGGGATGCTGCTGGCGGAAATTTTCGTCAGCAGCATTGTGATTTTTGCGGACCCCCTGAGCAGGCGAGCCGCCCAAGCCTTTGCAGTTGCAGAGGGCGAGTTTGGCAGCAGAGTTGCCATACTACATTGCTTTGAGGGATTGCGAGGCAACCATGAGGTATCAGATTGTACGACTTAGCTTGGCCTTTGCTGCTGCAGCCTGCATTGGTGGGAATTTCCCTTCCACAATGTTCGCACAGTCTTCCGCTAGCGGCCCGGTCGGCACCCCTGCGGTCAGTGGGAGCCAGGCCAGCACCCCCGCCAAGCCGGCACCTGCGGTTCGCCGTACAGACTTGGCCGGTCGCGTTTCCAGGCAAGCGCAAATGTATTACGAAGGCATCTGGGGCATTGACTCGCTCAAAGTCAAGTACACGGAGTCGGGCGAGATGATTCGTTTCAGCTACCGTGTTCTGGACCCGGACAAGGCTGCACCGCTTAATGATAAGAAAGCCGAGCCTACCTTGATCGATCCGCAGGCGGGAGTGAAGTTAGTGGTCCCGCAGATGGAGAAGGTTGGGAAATTGCGGCAGAGCAGCACGCCAAAGACAGGCATGTCTTACTGGATGGCTTTCTCGAACAGCGGCAGGCGGGTGAGACCGGGCGACCGAGTGATCGTGGAAATAGGGCACTTCCGCGCCGACGGGATCATAGTGGAGTAGCCTTGCCTGTCGTCCTGCAGGAGCGCTCCCCAAGTTTGAGGGCGCGCAAAGAATTTCATTCGGCTTGCTTTATACTCAGCCGAGCTTGGTATCAGATTCCGCTGCGAGGACCACAAATGCTGCGAAAGACTTTGGCCATTGTCATCTCTACGGCGTTTGCCCTTTCCCTTAAGGCTGCACCGGGCACCTCTCCCACCGCACCCAATCTGTCCGCAGCGCAAGTCGTGGACAAGAACGTTGTGGCCCGCGGCGGTTTGCAGGTTTGGCGAGCGGTACAAACCATGACGCTCACTGGGAAAATGGGTGTCGGAGGAAATGAGCGCGCTACTCTCCCCGTACCGATCCCTGGCGCGCCAAAGGGCCAACGGAACACCCTAGAGGGAGTTCGTCAGCGACGTGTCGAGGAAGTCCAACTGCCGTTTGTAATGGATCTGGCACGTCCTCGCAAGTTGCGGTTTGAGCTACAGTTCAACGGACAAACCGCGATCCAGGTATATGACGGCACCAACGGCTGGAAGCTAAGACCATTTCTGAACCGCTTGGAAGCAGAGCCCTACACGGCGGAGGAAATGAAGATCGCCTCCATGCAATCAGAGCTGGATGGTCTCCTAGTAGATTGCGCGACCAAGGGCACACGCGTCGAATTGGACGGCATCGAAAAAGTAGAGGACCGGGATACTTATAAGCTCAAGCTCACTTTAAAGAGTGGCGACGTAACCCATGTTTGGGTAGATGCGCAAACCTTCTTGGAAACCAAAGTTGAAGGGCAACCCAGGCGGCTCGATGGCACCTACCATGCTGTGGAGGTCTATTACCGCGATTATCGGACTGTGAACGGTCTGCAAATTCCGTTTGTTCTGGAAACGAGAGTTCTCCAGGTGGCCAAAACGGTTCTTGGACTGAAGGATACGCCTGTTCCGCCGGAGAAAGTGGTCATCGAGAAGGTGGTAATAAATCCCAAGCTCGACGCCGCGATGTTTTCAAAACCGGTAGTCGCGGCCGGATCGAGTCTCAAGTAGAGCAAAGGTTCCCATTTTAGTCATCTGCGCGTGGCGATCGCTTTTTGGATTTCTAGCTGACTGAATGTGATTAAGGGGAAAAAGATGAGCATAAAACTAGCAGCAGCGATTGCGGTGCTCGTGGCGGCTCAAGGAGCATGGGCACAGAGCCCTGCGCCCGTCACTGCGCCCGCTGACAGAGCGACAGTGACAGCTGGCGACACTAGCAGCACCCGGGCAGCGATGACGCACCGGTTCGGGAGCAGAAAAGCCGGCACGCAAGCTCAGACGCCACAGCGTGAACGCCTGCAAGAAATGGAAGCTACGTTGAGTAGCATGCATAAATTATTGAAGCAAACGCAGGCCAAGGCTGCCTCGACTCACTCCAAGGACTCGGTCGCTAAGGCCAACCTTGAAATGTGGGAACTCCTGCTGAGTCACCTGGATAAGGAACTTCAGCAAGTTCAGATTGCAACGCTGGCTCGGGAGGACATGGAGGCTCGGCGGGCTGCCATGTACAAACAAGCGGATGAGAAAGCGGCAAAGGAAGCGCAAGCCGCAATGGATGCAAAAACAGGCCAGACTGCACCTGCACCTTCGACTGCGCTCCCTTCGCCAAAGCCGTAAGCGGTGTCTGGGAGAGTGCACGAGAGCAGCCGGACTGAAAGCCGCAATTCGATGAAAAGAACCTTAAGCGCCCTCGGGATTGTTCTGCTGGTCGTGGCTTCCTATGCCGTGGGCCGCAGGCGGAGCTTGCACCAGGCTGGCGAGGGGGCGAAGTCGCGGCGCGTCCTCTATTGGGTCGATCCCATGCATCCGGACTACAAGTCCGACCGGCCGGGCACTGCTCCCGATTGCGGAATGGAGCTTGAGCCGGTTTACGATTCTGCAATATCCCCCGTGGTTTCTGGGGCGCCTGCCTTGGACGGAGCCGTCGGGATTGACGTTGACAAACAGCAGTTGTTCGGCATCCGCGTCGCTGCCGTCGAAAAGAACTCTCAAAGCGAAATAGTCCGAGTTTTGGGACGTGTGGTTCCGGAAGATACGCGCGTTTACCGGATCACTGCCGGTTCGGCCGGGTTTATCCGGGAGACCTACAACGATTCGCTCGGGGAACGGGTCAAAAAAGACCAGAAGCTGGCGACTTCCTACATCGGTGAGACGTTAGCGGTAGCCTCTGGGTTCCTGGCAGCGACGCAAGGTGTAACGGGTGCTGTGGGCAAGGACGGATCGCGCACGCTAGCTTTTCCGGGCGCTGTGAACAAGCAAGGGGTGAGCAGTATTCAAGGTTATTCCGATCGCTTGCGCAATCTCGGCGTGAGCGATATGCAGATTAAGCAGATGGCTGATAGCCGCCAGCTTCCTGAGACGGTTGACGTTGTTTCGCCGGTGGACGGATTTATTCTGGCGCGCAATATTACGCCCGGCCAACATTTCGACCGCTCCGCCGAGTTCTACAGCATTGCTGACCTGAGCCAGGTCTGGATTGTTGCAGATATCTTTGGCAGCGAAGCGCAAGACTTCCTTCCAGGCACAATCGCTCGCGTCACTGTTCTAGATCAGAGAAGGACTTTCCTGGCTCGCGTGAGTAACGTTCTGCCGCAGGTTGATGCAGCAACGCGGACACTAAAGTTGCGGCTCGAAGCGGACAATCCCGGTTTTGCCCTGCGGCCAGAGATGTTCGTCAATGTGGAATTGCCGGCGCGAGTGCCGCCGGGACTAACAGTGCCTTTAGACGCGCTGATTGACTCAGGCCGTGAGCAGCATGTTTTCGTCGAGCGCAACAGGGGGATTTTTGAACCGCGGCAGGTTCAAACCGGGCGGAGGTTTGGCGACCGCGTCCAAATCGTGCGGGGCTTGACTGAAGGCGAGCGCGTAGTCACAGGGGGAACATTCCTTGTGGATTCGGAGAGCCGATTGAGATTCAATACTGGGGCGCCATTAAGACAACCACCGCACGACAAAGTTACTCCGCAATCCAACAACGAACCTGCACTAGCTGTCCGCTCTGGCCAGGTTAAGGATCCAGCGTGCGGCATGATGATCGATGCGGCTAAGGCCGCCTCCGATGGCAACACGCTTAATGGCGATGGCGCTATCTATTATTTCTGTTCTCGGCGTTGCAAGGAGAATTTCAGCAAACAGCCCGAGCATTATCTCGACTTGAATTCGGCGCAGCGTCGCCCATGATCAACCGCATTATTGATATTTCGGTCAGGCACAAAACCCTTTTGCTGGCTGCCGTTGCCGTGGCTTGCGTCATGGGCTGGTGGTCCATGATGTCCCTTCCGCTGGACGCCACGCCTGACTTGAGCGAAACCCAGGTCATCCTCTATTCCCGTTGGGATCGCAGCCCCGACATCATCGAAGATCAAGTCACCTATCCGATTGTGACTTCAATGGTCGGAGCACCAAAAGTAAAGACGGTGCGTGGCATCTCCGATTTCGGATACTCCTATGTGTATGTTGTGTTCGAGGATGGGACGGATCTGTACTGGGCGCGCTCGCGCACTTTGGAATACCTATCCGGGGTACAGTCGCGGCTGCCGGAGGGTGTAAAGGTCGAACTTGGACCCGATGCAACGTCGCTAGGGTGGGTATTTCAGTACGCATTGGTCGACAGCTCAAGAAAACATAGCTTGGCCGACCTTCGCTCTTATCAAGACTGGCATCTGCGCTACTACCTGAAAGCAGTTCCAGGAGTGGCAGAGGTAGCACCGATCGGTGGCTACACGAAGCAGTACCAGGTTAATTTAGATCCGAATCGCCTCCAAGCATACGGCATCCCCATTCGCCGCGTAGTCGAAGCTGTGCGGGAAGGCAACAACGAGGTTGGTGGGCGCCTGCTTGAGTTCGGCGGCACAGAGTACATGATTCGGGGCCACGGCTATGCCCAATCCATCCAGGATTTCCAGAATATTGTGCTTCAAGCAAGCGAGGATGGCACGACCATACGCATCAAGGACGTAGGCGAAGTGGTGGAGGGGCCTGAGCTGCGCCGGGGCTTGGCCGACTTGGACGGCAAAGGCGAGGTGGTTTCTGGCGTGGTGATCATGCGCACCGGAGAGAACGCCCTCGGGGTCATCGACCGGGTCAAGCGGAAGCTGACCGAAATTGAGCCGACTTTGCCAGAGGGCGTCAAAATCGTTCCTGTCTATGACCGCTCGCAACTGATTGACCGCGCGATCGGCAACGTCAAGACGACCATTTTTGAGGTGGTCATTACTGTAGTTCTCATTATCCTAGTGTTCTTAAGGCATTTTCCTAGCGCGGCCATCCCTATCATCACTATGCCGGTCGTTGTGCTGCTTTCCTTTATCCCTTTCCGCCTTCTGGGAATCAGCGCCAACATTATGTCGTTGGCAGGTGTGGCTATTGCCTTCAGCGAACTAGTTGATGCTTCCATTGTGGTGGCTGAACAAACGCATAAGAAGTTAGAGCTATGGGAAAAAATGGGGCGCCGGCAGGACTATCGCGTAGTCGTGCTAGCGGCGGTTAAGGAAGTCGCTGCGCCAACGTTTTTCGCTTTGCTGGTCATAGCCATCTCTTTCTTGCCTGTGTTGACTTTGCAAGCACAGGAAGGGCGAATGTTCAAACCGTTAGCCTACTCGAAGACTCTAGCCATGCTCATTGCCGCCGGCATGGCTATTACCTTTGACCCCGCGTTGCGTTTGCTGCTCACGCGCGTTCAACCCTTCGCATTTCGCCCCTCGTGGCTCTGCCGGGGACTGAACACCCTGCTGGTTGGGCGCATCCGCTCAGAAGATGAGCATCTCATCAGCCGCTGGCTCATGCAGATGTACGAGCCGATAGTGCGGTGGACGTTGCGCTGGAAGTGGGTGGTTATTTCTACTGCTGTGGCTATGGTTGGCATCGCCGTTCCCGTATTCATGAACCTAGGTTCAGAGTTCATGCCACCCCTCGACGAAGGTGCCATCCTCTATATGCCGTCGGCAATGCCGGGCATTTCCATTACCCAAGCTAAAGCGTTGCTCCAGACCACCGACGGCATCCTCAAGAGGTTTCCGGAAGTGGACCATGTGCTGGGAAAGGCTGGGCGGGCCGAAACTTCGACAGACCCTGCCCCCCTGTCTATGCTCGAAACCCTCGTTATTCTCAAACCCTACTCTGAGTGGCGTCACGTTCCAACTTGGTATTCCTCTTGGGCTCCAGAGATAGCCAAGTCTGTTTTTCGCCACCTCACTCCCGACACGATCTCGTCAGAAGAACTCATACGTCGTATGGACGAAGCCCTCAAGGTGCCAGGTATCACAAATGCTTGGACCATGCCCATCAAGGGTCGCATGGACATGTTGACCACTGGCCTGCGCACTCCAGTGGGTCTGAAAATCTCCGGTTCGGACTTGGGCACCATCGAACAGATCGGAACCAGCATTGAAGCTATGTTGCCCCGCGTGAAAGGCACACGCGGCGTGTTCGCGGAGCGCGCGGGGACCGGCTATTTTCTAAACTTCCAATGGAACCGGGAGCAGTTGGCGCGCTATGGATTGAGCATTGAAGACGCCCAGCAGGCGGTCGAGAACGCGATAGGCGGCGAGGACGTGACCACAGCGGTGGAAGGGCGAGAACGATATCCGGTAAACGTGCGCTATATGCGCGACTTCCGCAGTGATCTGGGCGCGCTGCACCGAGTACTTGTTCCCGCCGGCGGTCGACGGCAGCTGCCGCTTGGTGAACTGGCCGAGATCAGCACTTCCAGTGGTCCGTCAATGATTCGTGACGAGAACGGCTTGCTGACTAGTTATGTCTATGTCGATACTGCTGGCCGGGATCCGCAAACGTACATCCGCGAAGCGGGCCAGCTGCTGCGGAGCCAATTGAAACTTCCGACGGGATATGCAATTTCTTGGAGCGGGCAATATGAGGCCATGGAGAGAGTCAGGCATCGCCTCACACGGGTCGTGCCGCTGACATTGGGTCTGGTCCTGCTGTTGATTTATGCGAGCACGCGTTCGTTCACGAAGACCATGATCATCTTCTTAGCCGTTCCCTTTTCCGCGGTGGGTGCAATCTGGTTCCTCTATCTTGCCGACTACAACCTGAGCGTTGCGGTATGGGTGGGATTGATTGCTCTGATGGGCATTGATGCTGAGACAGGCGTCTTCATGCTGCTCTATCTCGATTTGGCCTATGACGAAGCGAAGCGCGAAGGCCGCCTGAACAGTTTAGGAGACCTGCGCGAAGCCATTGTTCACGGCGCTGCCAAGCGATTGCGGCCGAAGTTCATGACCTTTGCCATCACTTGCATTGGGCTGTTTCCCATTATGTGGGGGACGGGTGCTGGTTCCGACGTGATGAAACGGATTGCAGCGCCGATGGTCGGTGGCATTTTCACTTCCTTCGTTCTCGAATTGCTGGTTTACCCTGCCATCTACGAGGTTTGGAGGTGGCGCTCCTTTCCGAAAGCGCTAAGAGCCGCCGAGGGCCTTGAATCCCTGGAGTTGCAAGCATCTGCAGGGTTACCAGGATCACGGTGGACGTGGAATGCGTCGATCCCCCCTCAAGAAACGCCCGATGGCCAGTAAGGATTCCAGCCCCTCCTAGAAGGAGCTTCGCTCCATCCCGTTTGCGCGGCAGCCTTTCTGGAGTCTGGTTTCGCGGAACGCCATGCGAGGCATTCGTCTCATGGCCTGCAATTATCGTCTGATCCAAATTACGGATGTGGGGTCAGGTCACACTTTTGCCGCGTGATGAGAACGAGCACTGAACCGCGCAATTAACGATGCGCGACTCCTAAAGGCAACCGCCGTTGACCGGCCGGAAAGACCTAGCACGGCGACGTACCCCTTGCAGGTTCCCCAATTTAGCACGCTGTTTTGCCTGCGCGGAGAGGCTCTCTCGCGTCGTTCACGAATCCTGTAATCCGAGAGGGCATTATCTCTTCGCGACACCTACTCATCGGCGCGCGCATCGCACTGCCTTAAATATAGTAAAACATGATTTAACCATTCAGTTCCCTAGCACTAGGAGGTCGCAATGGATTTCTCCGTTCTCCGGCTTCACAAATCGGTTCTCTCAATGAATGCCAGCCGTTCCAGGCTGCGAGTGAAGGGATTGCTCTTCTTGCTTGGAGCGCTCTTGGTTGCCCCAATTGTTCGTGGGCAACAACCCGGCGAAGCGCCTCCTTCAGACAAGGAAACGATGCAGCTGTTGCTAAAAAGAATCACCCAACTGGAAGCCCAGGCAAAAAAGGTGGATGAACTAGAGGCCCGAGTCAAAGAATTGGAGGGCGCCAAGTCACCGATTACCACTGCAGAGAAAACAGTCGCCCCTGTCCAGCCGACCGTGGCTTCCGAAAGCGAAAGCGAATCAGCGGGGGAGCGCGCAATGTCGGACAGAATGGACGTGAGCAAAACGCTGCTACGCATACGAGGCTTCGGCGATACGACTCTTCACGGCGACACCCAAAAAGGAGACAACACCGCCTTCACCCTCGGACAGCTCGACCTGTTTGTCACCTCGGACGTCTCGGAAAAGTTCAAATTCCTCAGTGAGATCGTCTTCGAGGGAGGGCCGGACAATATCTACGGAATAACCAGGGGAGAAACCAACACTTTCAGCGTCGATGTCGAGCGATACCTTATCCAGTATTCCCACAACGACTATTTTAATATCGAGGCTGGTAGGTGGCACACCGCGATTGGATACTACAATACGGCCTACCACCACAGCACTTGGTTTCAGACAACTACGGACCGGCCCTTCCTCTTTGATTTCGAAGACCGCGGAGGAATTCTGCCAATCCACACTGTAGGGGTTTCGGCATCCGGATTGATACCCTCCGGAGGGCTTGGATTGCACTACGTCGCCGAAGTAGGTAATGGGCGTGCTTCGCGTTCTCCCTTAAGCGAAGAGCCAGTGCAGAACGTAGTTGATGATCAGAACCATAAAGCATTCAATCTCGCGCTTTTCGCCAGGCCCGAAGCAATCCGTGGGTTGCAGGTGGGCTTCTCCGCCTATCGGGACATGCTAGCACCAGTCAACTCGCCGAAAATAGGTGAGACCATCCTTGCGGCTCACGCCGTATTCATACGTCCACAATTTGAGTGGCTCAACGAAGCTCTGGTGGTTCGTCACTCCGTCGTTGGAACGTCCCAAGTTTTTAATACGCCGGGTTTCTATTCTCAGGTCTCAAAACAGTTTGGCTCCTACCGGCCTTATTTCCGCTACCAGTATGTGAACGCTTCGAACACAGAGCCGATTTTTCCGGACGTTCACTTGCGGCATGGCCCTTCTGTGGGTCTCCGGTACGATGCCAGCGAGTCCGTGGCTCTGAAGCTGCAATATGACTACACCGCTTTGCGAGGACAGGCGGCCATTAGCGCCTTAGCCCTGCAAGTCGGTTTCACATTTTAGCTGAAGACTAAAGATGCGGCGCTTGGCTCTTCTTCTGCTCATACTCGTTGATGCCGGCTATGTGTCTGGAGCCTGGCCGTACGGGTTCGTTGAACGCGACGGACTTCCACCTCAAGGGGTCTCTTCAGCGGGAGAAAGCTTAGCGATTGTCGTCAACCGGGCTAACGCCGTCGATAATCTTTCCACCGCGGAGCTTCGCCGGATTTTTCTGGGTGCACGCGGCCATTGGCCGAGCGGTCGCCGCATCACGATCGTCATGATGGAACCGGGCCAGCCCGAACGCGGGGCAGTTCTTCGCCAAATCTGCCAAATGTCAGAAAATGAATTCAGCAATCACTTTCTTCATGGTCTGTTCACGGGCGAGGTACTTGTCTCACCGAAGATCCTGGCAACACCGCTAGGGGTCCGAAAGTTCATCTTTAACGTGCCGGGTGCCATCGGCTATCTGCGCATTTCGGACGTGGACTCGTCCGTAAAAATCGTTAGTATCGACGAGCGTTTTCCCAACGAAAAAACTTACCCTCTTCACGTAACGCCCCCATCGGTTAAATAGCATGAACAAGCAAACCAAATTTGTAGCGGGAAAAGCGGGCGATCACAGACCGGGCGCAGTTGCAGGATTGGGTGTCCTCTCTCGTTATAGTTCTGCGCTTTGGCTTTTCCTCGTCCTTTGTGTGGTAATCGTGGCGGGCATCGTTGTGATCCATGACGTCCGGAGCACGGGCGTCGAGGCGCAGAAAATGTATGCAGGTTCTGTGCTGGGCCTTCGCAGAATTGGCGATTTGCAGTATGCCGCGCAGGAGACGCGCCGCAGCACCTTTTACGCGCTGAGCACCAAGGATAGCAACCTCCAGGTGAAGTATGCCGACCAGTCGCGCGAGGCTGACCATCTTGTAATCGAAGGTGTCAGCGCATACCTAAATGAAGCTAAAACACCGGTCGAATTGGAGGTTGGCAAGCGGCTCCAACATGACTGGTTGGCCTACCTCAATGTTCGTGATGAAGTCTTGGCTTCTATACTGGAGGGAAGCACGAAGGAAGCTGTAGATCTTGACCTCAAAGACGGCGTGCCACTATTCGATCGAGTTCGTGAAGACCTTGAGGCCATCGAGCGTCTATACGACGACCAAGCCTTCCAGCGGCTTGCGAACGTCGCGGCTAGCTCCAGGCGTACGATGATCCGGTTAGTCGGCGTCCTCGGCATTACGTTAGTTTTTGCCATCGTATCCGTCTGGGCCATTCAGAGAAGCAGAATGCAGTCTGCGATTCAACTAGCTAGAATGCAAATGGAGTTCGTCGCTTCGGTTTCTCATGAGCTGCGCACACCGCTCACGGTAATCTCTTCGGCCGCGGATAATATTGCTGACGGCTTGGTGGAAGGGAAGGAAGAGATCAAGAATTACGGATCGGCAATTCGATCTCAGAGTCAGCAAATGACCGAACTGGTAAATGAAATATTACTCTTCGCCGCAACGAAAGATCGCAAGAGTGCCTACGTTTTGCGTCCGCTGAAAGTATCCGACCTCCTGGACTCTGTGCTCGTGAGGACCTCGGAATTGGTAAAGAGAGCTGGCTTCACTCTCGACGTTCAAATCGATGCCGAGTTGCCCTGTGTCGTGGGTGATTTGTCCGCACTCTCTCAATGCCTACAGAATCTGCTCATAAACGCCATAAAATATAGTGGTTCGAGCCGCTGGATCGGCGTCAGAGCTTTCGTCAGTGATTCAGAGGTGCATAAGGGCAAAAGGGTTTGCATTGCGGTTCAGGATCGCGGTATTGGCATTCAGCGTTCGGAGTTATCCCACATTTTCGAGCCCTTCTATCGCAGCGCCGCAGTCACGGCTGAACAGATTCATGGCACAGGTTTGGGATTATCTCTATCAAAAACCCTTGCCGAAGCTATGGGGGGAGAGCTCTCCGTCGTCAGTGAACTCGAAGTCGGTAGTATTTTTACTCTGCACCTGCAAATCTCGGAAGAACTTAAGCTGCCAATTGCCAGTGCTGCCTCCGGAGCAAATAAATGAACGAGAGCATTTTACTGATCGAAGACGAAGAAGCGCTGCGGATGACCCTGGGCGATCGGCTGCGAAGCGAGGGTTACGTTGTTGACTTTGCCGGGGATGGCGAACTGGGTTTTGAAAAAGCAACTCATCTGCCCTTCGACCTGGTCATACTCGATATCATGCTGCCTCGCTGCAGCGGTCTCGACATCTGTCGTGGCATCCGAGCAGCAGGCTTGGCTGCGCCCATTCTCCTTCTAACTGCTCGCGGCCAAACGATTGATAAAGTGGTTGGTCTGAAGTTGGGTGCCGATGACTACGTCACCAAACCCTTTGATACCATGGAACTCCTCGCCCGCATTGAAGCCTTGCTGCGGCGCTCCACCACGCGGGCCGGCCAAGGTATTCTGCAGTTTGGTTCAATCCGTCTAGATCTTCGTGGGACGACCGTCACTCGCGACGGCAAACCTGTCTACCTTTCTGCCCGGGAGTTTCATCTTTTGCGTTACTTGGCAGAGCATTCGGGAACAACTCTCTCGCGTGCTGAACTGTTGCGCGAGGTGTGGGGGTATGAGGTCGGCACTTTTACACGTACCGTAGACGTGCACATTGCCAGCTTGCGCCAAAAATTGGAGGATTCCCCCAAGAACCCGGTCTGGATTCGTACGGTCCCAGGCCTGGGTTATAAATTCCAGGGATGAATCGGTGCTGCTCGTTTTATGCGAGAACCTTCAGCGGCGGCCGGCGTTTCACTACTGTTCCAGAAGCTTCAAAATGGATCTGCATCTCTCGTAATGGTCCTTCGTGTACCAGCTCGGCGCATAGTCTTCCAGTAGGGCGCACAGCTCGATAAAGGCATCGGCCGAAGCTTTTCCACCCCGTCGGACGGCAGATTCGGCTCTCTCGTGGTGCTCTTGCGTGTACCACTGAGGAGCATGGCTCTCCAAATTGTCATACAATTCCCGGAGCGCTGTCACAAGTCTCGCGTTTTGGTGTTCCATTTCGGAGAGTGCACCCATGTGCCGCCAATTACTGCCTTCATTGTTTTGATTGGCGCGCCTGACGAACACTGAGTGACTCCATCTCAAGCGATGTGCTTCCATAATCAGAAATCAGAGTGAGCAACCTTCGTTAGACTTCCCAGAGATCCTACGCGATTCGTAGGCTCCTTTGGCCTGCACTCCGCTTCCCATTACATTACTCACTGATCCAGCAAGGTTGGCGTAAAAAAATGTAAGTTGCTTGCAAACCTGACCGGATTTCAAGCAAGTTTGTGGCCTATTTAGTGCCTGACTGGCCTGGAGCATCGTCGTGTGAGAGCTCCCGAACTTCACCCTCTCGAATCCCCTACCCCCGAGCTGCTTGAGCCATAGGCCTAGTGATGTCTCAAATTCACGCGTGATGCCCCTTAGCGCTGGATCTGGTTAACCCAGAAGCACTTCATTTTGGGCCGAACTCGCGCAAGGAGGCATTGCCTCAGTTTCATGCGGGCCGGTTATATAGGTACTAGTTCTTGCTCTATTTCCGCTATTATCCGTTGCCCTAAAACTGTCCGCCAGTACAGTTGTTTTTGACTCACCGCAAGGACCAACATAAGTGACGAGGGTAACCTGAAGGCCTTACAGAAAATTTACACGCTCTGTACAAAATCTTCGTGGTCGGAGGAATTCCGCCATCAGGGAACCCCTCACCTGAGTGCGATCGACAGCAGGAGCGTCTTAGGGGGCATTACGTCCAGGTGGATACATATTTTGTGTTGGCTCGTGCTTCTGTCGTGGCCGACCACAGCTGCTCCGCTCCCCCCTCAACGGGAGACCACTCGAAGTCCGCACGGTCCCCTTGCCATACCATGTGAGAATTGCCACACGGCCACTGGTTGGAAGCCTATCCGCGCAATTCCGGAATTCGACCACAATAAAACCAAGTACCCTCTTCGAGCCATGCACGAGAAGGTGCGATGCGCCCTATGCCACGTCAAGCCCGTGTTCACCGACGTCGGCAAGAATTGTCAGGATTGTCATGACGACGTCCACCAGCGGAAAATGGGCACGAACTGCGCACAGTGCCACACGGTTCAAGGCTGGAACATCGCCGTCCAGGCAGTGAAAGATCACCAGAATCGCTTCCCCCTGTTGGGTGCTCACGCCGCCGTGCAGTGCGAGGATTGCCACAAGAGCGCGGCAGTGGGTCAGTTTCAGGGCTTATCGACGGCATGCAACTCCTGCCATTTGCGTGATTTTCAACAGGCCAAGAATCCGGACCACGTGGCTGCTCAGTTTCCGCAAACCTGCGACACGTGTCACTCGTTTGACAGTTGGCTGGGTGCCACCGTAAACCACTCCGCACCTCCCATCAATTTCCCGCTCACGAACGGGCACGCCAATGTTCCCTGTATGAATTGCCACGTAGGCGGCAACTACAACCTGCAAATCGCAGCCACGGACTGCGGGAATGCCGGATGCCATCTTACAACGTGGCAGCAGACGACGAACCCCAAGCATTCGGCGGCGGCCACGGTGTTTCCGATTGCGACTTGCTCGACTTGCCACAATACAGTTTCCTGGCTGACAGCGAATTTTGACCACTCGACTACTGGTTTCCCACTGACGAACTCACACCAACTGGCGCCTGCGGGCAAAGTGACCTCCTGCGGAGACTGCCACCTCAGCAACAATTACAATTTGCAAATCAGCCCGACGGACTGCGGGAATTCCGGATGCCATCTGACGACTTGGCAGCAGACGAATAATCCGACGCACTCAAGTGCTGGAGCGACCTTTGCGGCGGCCAATTGCTCCACTTGCCATAACACGACGCTATGGACAAACGTAACGTTTAATCACGCGGCAACCGGCTGGGCGCTGACGGGCTCGCACCAAATGGCACCCGCGGGCAAAGTGGTGGCCTGCACGGATTGCCACGTCGGCAACAACTATACGTTTACCACCGCGAACACGGATTGCTACGGCTGTCACCAAACGGCCTGGAACAGCACGCCGACGTTTGGCGGCGCCGTGCCAAACCACATTACAGCAGGATTTCCGACATCGCTCTGTTCCTCCTGCCACGACACGGTTTTGTGGACGAATTCGACATTCAACCACGCCAGTACCGGTTTCCCGTTGACGAATTCGCACCAGATTGCGCCGGCCGGAAAGGTCACGGGCTGCGACCAGTGCCATGTGGGGAACTATTCGACGCTGGCAATTCAGCCGACGGACTGCGGGAATTCCGGATGCCATCTGACGACCTGGCAGCAGACGAATAATCCGACGCACTCAAGTGCTGGAGCGACCTTTGCGGCGGCCAATTGCTCCACCTGCCATAACACGACGCTATGGACAAACGTAACGTTTAATCACGCGGCAACCGGTTGGGCGCTGACGGGCTCGCACCAAATGGCACCCGCAGGCAAAGTGGTGGCCTGCACGGATTGCCATGTGGGCAACAACTATACGTTCACCACCGCGAACACGGATTGCTACGGGTGTCACCAAACGGCCTGGAACAGCACGCCGACGTTTGGCGGCGCCGTGCCAAACCACATCGCGGCAGGATTTCCGACAACGCTCTGTTCCTCCTGCCACGACACGATTCTGTGGACCGATTCAACCTTCAATCACGCGTCGACGGGATTCCCGCTGACGAATTCACACCAAATTGCGCCAGCCGGAAAGGTCACGGGCTGCGATCAGTGCCATGTGGGGAACTATTCGACGCTGGCAATTCAGCCGACGGATTGCGGGAATTCCGGATGCCATCTGACGACCTGGCAGCAGACGAATAATCCGACGCACTCGGCGGCGGGAGCGACCTTTGCTGCGGCCAATTGCTCCACCTGCCATAACACGACGCTATGGACAAACGTAACGTTTAATCACGCGGCAACCGGCTGGGCGCTGACGGGCTCGCACCAAATGGCGCCCGCGGGCAAAGTGGTGGCCTGCACGGATTGCCATGTGGGCAACAACTATACGTTCACCGCCGCGAACACGGATTGCTACGGGTGTCACCAGACGGCCTGGAACAGCACGCCGACGTTTGGCGGTGCCGTGCCAAACCACATTACGGCAGGATTTCCGACATCGCTCTGTTCCTCCTGCCACGATACGGTCTTGTGGACGAATTCGACATTCAACCACGCCAGTACCGGTTTCCCGTTGACGAATTCGCACCAGATTGCGCCGGCCGGAAAGGTCACGGGCTGCGACCAGTGCCATGTGGGGAACTATTCGACGCTGGCAATTCAGCCGACGGA
>Ga0207087_1092_pt1 | contig 19323 bp, 19 predicted proteins | sample Alteio_BWMinHeat_51_FD_153544 | JGI IMG/M metagenome (GOLD analysis project Ga0207087, IMG submission 153544) | Enriched cells from forest soil in Barre Woods Harvard Forest LTER site, Petersham, Massachusetts, United States -... | ecosystem: Environmental > Terrestrial > Soil > Temperate forest >... | reverse complement strand
TTTCCTGTTGACTGCGCAGCAAACACCCGATTCCACCAACAATCGCTTGGCAACGATTCTTCATCTACCCGTTTTAACGTCGGACGACTGGCGGGTACTTTTCTCGGAAGCCGAGTCAGGGAATGTGGCTGCGCAGTATTGGCTCGGTAGAATTTACGATGCGGGTAGACTCCTCCCGAAAGACGGCGAAAAATCAGCTCGCTGGTTTCAGAAATCTGCCGAGCAAGGCTACGCCCCCGCAGAGTTTGCCGTCTGCCTCATGCACGCGAATCGCAAAGACGCTGAGAGCGAACAGTGCATGTGGCGCGCAGCCGCGAAGGGTGTACCCGAAGCTGAGTTTTGGATCGGTGTGGCCTATGATCAGCATCTCTGGTTTGGAATCACAGATAAGCGGGAGGCATTTAAGTGGTTCAAACTAGCCGCGGAACACGGCTATGTTGACGCTGAAGCTGAATTGGGACAATGCTATGACGATGGCGATGGCGTCGAGCAAAACTATGCTGTAGCCGCCGAGTGGTACCGAAAAGCGGCAGAACATGTTCCAAACTTAGGTGGAGCGGGGTATGGAAGAAACAATCTGGGGCTTCTCTACATGGCGGGCCAAGGTGTTCCAAAAGATTATGTTCAGGCTTACCTGTGGTTTTCCTTGGCCGACAACGAAGCAAACCTCAATGCCGCCCGAGCCGAGATGACCCCACCACAAATTCTCCAAGCCCAGCAGATGGCCGACGAATGGAAGAAGCAACATCCCGACCCTGCTATCTACTGAGGGACTAGAGTCGCAAAACCTGTCTCTGGCGAATTGATACCGTGGCAAGGCTTTCGATGCGGTGTAACACCGTTAAATTCTGATCGCTTTGTTGCGCCTTGCGATTTCTTCTTCTTGAATGTCGTCGATTTCAAAGGCATTCGCGCCGGATAGCATTTTCGCTATGGACAGATGCTCGGGAAGACTGGAAACGCTGCAACCCGCAACTGCGGCTCAGTGATTTGATTTGAGAGCTTCGGTAGTCTATCTTGGCGGAGTGGCGACTCGCGATGAATATCTGCGAGGCCAAAAATAATCAAGGGCGCATCGGCCGTTAGGCTTTTGCGCCCTCTTTTTTAGAGTTCCCCATTACCCATTCGTTGCACTTGGATCGCAGCGAGCCCTGGGCTGCGGCTTCGTACAGCGTTGCGGCCCGTGACTTCAACGGCGTGCGAAACGCCGTCCAAGCCTGGCTGCACACGCGCTTTTTCTCCGCCGTGTGCCTTAACGCGTGAAGGCGGGTTAGCCCGGGGTAGCGGGCCGTTACTTCGCCGCTATGGTATCGAATTTCCCCGACCCTTCCTCATAAAAGAGCGCGCCTTCCGTCTTGTCACCGCCGCTCCAATGCGTGTGGCCGCCCGGGACTCGGAGGAACTCACCCGGCCCCACACGCTTTTCGCCCGCATCATCTTTATAGAGATAAGCGCCTTTGACAACGACTATCCACAGATCGCTCGTATGCGTGTGCATTCCCGCGTCGTACCCCGGCGTGAACTTCGTGAATGTGGCGTGAGGCCCCTTGTCCGGGTCGCCCCAAAGTACGGCCATGGAGACCCCCGCCGCCGGCGATTCCTTGAACTTGGCCTTATCTGCAGCCACGTAGATCACGCTCTTCTTCTTCGTGCTCGACGCTTTCTGGGCTTGCGAAGCACCCATCGACGCTGCGGCAATGATTAAAGCCGCTACTCCTGACACGATAAGTGATTTCTTCATTTCGTTTTCCTCCGTAAGTTCTTCAGCTGGAATTTCTGTTTGGCTGCCCGGATGGGCACCGTTATACACCCGAGTCCGCCAATTGCGGCAAGTATTCCTGTTAATGCGAATTGATACCGTGGCAGCGAAACGATCGCGTCCTCGAAGCGCGCAGCAACTAAGAACGCCAACACCGGATGATTTCATTCGAGCTTATTGCAGAAGTTGCCCGGATACCGCCGTGAGCGAGAGCCTTTAGAAAGTCAGGCTGCGACTGGTGTTTGGTATGGGGCTCGACAATGTGGTTGCCATCGAAACGAGCCGAGATTGGCTACTGGTCGTGACACGGTTGTATCCGGCGTTCGCCCCTTTAGTGAGGTATGCGTGCGATGGTTGTTGAAATAGGTCTTGATGATCCGGCGCGTGTATTGATCCATGACCACCAGGACCCAGTGGGACCGCAACGTGGCCGACTCGCACCTGAACAGATCCATGTTCCGGAGACTATCTTTCATGTGGCCGAGGAAACAGCCAGGAGGGACCATCGGAGTCCTGTCCCGGCCGGTAGTGATGGGCGAGAATCTTGTGGATGTGGAACGCCAAGGCCATCTATTGTGCGATTCGCGGACGGCCCCAGTTGGGATTACGCTGCTTCATTTCGACGACTGCACGGACGAGTTCTGCACTCGGTCCTTTCGGGCCGGCATCCGTCGGCGATTCGGTGAGAATAGCATCCGGTACTTTTGCTTGCTCATGGTTTTGTGAAAGGCTAGCAGTGTCGAGGGCTTCAGTACAATTGCGAACGGAGTAGACGAGTTGGACGCACCAAGAGCGCCAGCAAGCCGGCGAGGATGCGCTCCGACGAGGGCAGATTGTTCGATCGAAGCCGGGAGCGATTCGCGATCAGCAGTTGGTGCTTGAGGATAAGGGACTCCGCAACTAGGGGACGGACTCCGCCAGGACCGAGCAACGAGGCCAAGGTGGTGATCAAGTGGATGAACAGAACGACTAGATTACGCATCGCAGAATCGTAGCAGGACGGGAATCCCGAGGAATTATGGGCGAAATAATAATTCGCCAAAGACAGGTCCGCAAAGGGCTTCCGGCGCGCCAGCTTCATCAAGAACATGACCCGCCCCAAGAATTATCGGCTGACTGAGCGCGGCAAGGCGCAGCGATCCAAGACTCAGCACGGGAGTCTGCGAGGTTAAGGCGAAAAAATCGGCTCTCACGAACGGACCGTCACTTGAACGCTCCCGCTCAAGTAAATCAGTCACACGTTACAGTTGAAGAGTTGTATGAGCGTATCTAAGCACTGGTGGGGCCAGCGGGTTGGAGCGAAGCAGAAAATTCCGTAACGTTCGCCGTACCTTGAAAGTTCGTCTTCCACGAAGCAGGCGGCGATTCAGCGAGTGGAGTAGCGTTTTGTTTTCTGGGTGCGGGAATTGACGACGGTAAAGGAGCCGTCGGAATTGCCGTTGAGTTGGAGATAGTCGGCGGCGTCGGGACCATCAGGATTCGCGATGTATTCGTCAGCCGCGTTGTGATCTTTACCGCCCTCGATGGAAAAATGCAGCTGCCAAACATCTTCGAGATGGGCAGAGTGCTTGATGATTTCCCAGGCTGAGGGTGAGCCGCCTTTCTTGGCGCCATTGTCCATAATGGCGACACGCGGCTCGACCCCATAAACGAGAGCAGGGCTCCCGCTCTGTTGCGAGCCGTGGTGAGAGACGATGTAGATATCGACCTTGCCCAATTTGTTCGCGGGACACATCAATTGCATTTCCTTCTCCCAGGTGAGATCGCCCAGATCCAAGATTTTCAGATTGCCGAAGGCGATGAAAATGCCTAGCGACCGCGCATTTTCGGTCTGGTCGACGGGTTGCTTTTTGGATTCTTTGCAAGCGGGATTTGGGTAGCCTGCGCCGGGCAGAGGACTTTGGATCAAAGCACCATCCGAACTGACGACAGTTGCATGCATTCGCAGAACCGGCAGGATGTCGCCCGGTTTTACCGTGATGTGTTTGAATTTTTGGGTGGCGAGCAATTCCTGATAGGCGGTCCAATTCTGAATTGTGGATGCGACGCCAGTTTCGCGATTGTCCCCGTGATCGATGAAGGTGTCGACAGGAATGCGTGCCACCAGCTGGGGAAGGCCGCCGACGTGGTCGGAATGATAGTGAGTGATCAGGACGTAGTTTATTCTGGCGAGGCCGGCTTTTTTGGCGACGGCAACGATGCGGTCGGCATCGCGCCCGTCATTGTCGGGCCAGCCGGTATCAATAAGGAGGGATTGGCCGTCGGAAATAACGAAGAGCGTGGCCTGGCCGCCCTCGACGTCGATGAAATAAACGCGTAACGGCTTTTCATCATCGGTGGCATTGGCAGAGATTGCAGCACAGGCGCTGAAAAGTGTGATGAGGATTGCACCGAGTGTTTTGGCGAGGAGAGTCCGTAGGGCCGAACTGAATTTGCGCGCGGAATGCTGGGTGCGGCCCATGTCGAGAGGCTCCTGTGGCAAGTGAGATGAAATACGCGTGTGCGAGCGCCGACAGAGATAGTCAGACTTGTTGGGCTTGGCGTCAACACTTGCTTTGGCTCGCCGTACCCGAGTCAGGTCCGGTCTGTTCGGCCCGAAGTGTTCTGGATCGCCTATCCAGTGGTTGACCGGCTCCAGAATTGCGCTGTAGCCACCGAAAACTCGGTCTGGTCCTTCAAACGTGCTTGCCTCTGGCGAATTGATACGATGGCAAGTTGTCCATGCAATGAAACAAGGTAACATTGTTACAATCTGGAACGCTTTGTGAGGACCTCGGCTCGCGATTCTTGGATGTCGCTGGCTCAGGGCAGCGACCAGGATGAGTTTCTGACGACATGAGATGTACTTATCTTATGTCCTGCGAATTATGCGCGAATGTATAGCTTGGGTATACACCACCTACCAATAATCGGATAGCCAGCCCACTCCCCGCGATTGGCCTTGATCCCGTACACCACACCAAGGATGACGTTTGCAATCCAGCCACCAATCGTAAAAAGCCAGAGCAAAGGAAAGAAAAGGAAGAAGGCTGGAAACGTACTTGGATTGTGAGGCCGGGATATTTCGTGGAAGACGCCCACGAACGCCACAAAAAGGAAAAGCGTGAAGCAGCCAAGGAAGAGCGCCATATAACAGAGCTGCCATATAAGAGCTTGTAGCGCATGAAATTTCACAAACGGCGAATTCTGCTTGATAACGAGAATAACTAGCGGCCCCATAAAGCCTGTAAAAATCTGAAGCAGGTGCCCAAGGAACGCCATTGTGCGTTCGTCCTGTGTAGGCTCGGGCAAGGAAGCAAGTACTGGTTGATCGGCCACGGCTTCAACCTCCAGTGTACCAGCTTCAAATTAGCGTGAATCCACTGCCAACGCCGACGGGAGCAGTGCTCGTGTGCGCAATCAGGGATTAACCTGTAGCTAGCTCGAGGGAGATGATGAGTCTCAGAAAACCAACACTCTGGAGGAGTGAGCCCAGAAGTGAACGTCGAAACCGATGGCAAACGTGGCGCTGTTCAGCGTGGTTAGACTTGTGAGCTGGCCGGTCAGCGTGTCGGTGACATGCTCGTTGCCAAACACCAAAAGGGTGTCACTGAGGTCGATGCGCACATAGAGACGATTTGGAAAGTAACGCTCTCCAACTAAGCCGACGAAAGCACGACTAGGTTTGTTCAAATCCGACGGCAACCTGGGCGATTGTTTTGAACTCGCCCATCGGAGCACTCGCGCATCTTCAAATCGGCAGAGCCTACGTGATGCAGGGTGACACCCGTGCCTCGCCAAAATTAAGAGCGCATTTGAAATGAGTGACATAGTGCAGCGATGCTAGTTGACGTTCCAGTGGGTGCGAGTCCCGCCGGTAGAGCTTGCTCCACCGTAGTTATGCTCGACAACGGGAAAGGTGACCGACCCGCCTGAAAGCTCGGGTGTAAAAGTCTCCGTTGGCTCGGGCAAAGCCCAGTCAGATCCGCCAAGGCGGCAAGCAAAATGGCAGGCCGTAGCGAATCAGGGAAGCCCCGAAAGCATTTCCCATCGGAAGCGGATGATGGGGTAAATGGGAGTACCGAGTCGCTTATGTCACGACGAAGGCCAGTGCCGTTGGCGAAGAATTTGAGCAAAAGCAGCCGATGGACTCCCTGGGGTCGTAGAGGGCGGCATGTCCATGAGGAACGAACAACGAAAACACGGAACCAGTCGTGGGTCCCCTAGGCGCACCAGCACAGCGAAGGCATCCCGTATAAATCGCACTGCGGTGAAATCTGGATGTGCCTGCGAGTGGGACAGATGAGGTCGATTAAGCGCTGATGGACTGGGACACTAGAACCCAGACTGGAGCGAGGACCTCTGGGGTAGAGGATCCAACTCCGATTCGCGCGATGGTCCTACCCGACCGACGAGGTCGCGTAACAAGTTACATGGATGGGATTCAACCATTGCGGAGTTTTCTCAAAAGAAAGAAGGGAAAAAACGACCAGATCCGCGTCGCAGAATCGTAAGAGGACGGGGAATCCTGGGGAAGCATGGGCGAAATAATAATTCGCCAGAGACACTATAATGGCTTCCCATTTCCAAGGCCGCTCAGTAACCCGGAGGCGACGCCATGCACAAAACCGTAGAGTTCGTTGATTTCCGCCCAGCTTCATCAGCAAAGAACGAGACGGCGATTGTCTTCGTTCACGGATTTACCGGCGACGTCGCGAAGACCTGGAGGCGCATCCCCGAGTTCCTTCAGGCCGATTTTCGCTTGAACGAGTGGGACTTACTTGGCGTCGGCTATCAGAGTAATCGGCGCTTCGATCTGACAGGCCTATGGAGTTCGGACGCGCGGCTGGAAGAGATCGCTATTATGCTCCACGCCTGGCCTGAGCTCTCTCCTGGAAATTACAGAAGGCTTGTATTCGTAGCGCACAGCATGGGGGGACTAGTCGTGCAGGCGCTTGTTTCCTACGAGGACCTGCGCAACCGCACCTCCCATGTTGTGCTGTTTGGAACGCCGAGCGGGGGACTCACAAAAGCGCGCTTTGCCTCATTCTGGAAACGCCTGATCCAGAACATGGAGGCCAACGGTCCGTTCATAAAGGCTCTTCGGGAAAAATGGACGTCGCTGAAGTTGGACTCTTCTCCACCGTTCGCCTTTGTTGCGGTGGCTGGCGAGACGGACCAGTTTGTGCCGCCCGAATCGTCGCTGGGACCATTTCCGCAGTCAAAAGGTGACGTCATTCCAGGCAACCACCTGACAATGCTCGATCCGGAGTCCGCCGAAGCTCCTTGCGTCCAGAAAATTCTTCAGATTCTCTGTAAGGACGCCGCGCCGCACGGCGCACGAAGTGCAGCGAAAGTGTCCATCGAGACCGGCGAGTTTGCCGATATTATCGGCCGCCTGTGGCCGAATCGAGCCTCGAACCCTGAGCAGTTACCCACCAATCTCGATGACTACGGCGCGTTGCAGCTTGCCATTGCGCTTGAGAAGACGGGTGACAGCGCTGCCGCACTGGGCGTCTTGAAGAGTCACAAACCGTGGGGTACCGACGTTCTAGGAGTTCTGGCAGGCAGGCTAAAAAGAAGATGGTGGCTAACCAGCAGCGCGGACGACCTCGAAGAGGCTCGCAAGCTGTATCAGCAAGCCTACGACCAGTCCATCGCGAAGAACCCTCCCGATCACGACCAAGCCTATTATCATGGAATCAATCTTGCGTACCTTGCAGTCGCAGCGCAGCGCGATTTCAACACCGCTCGACCGATGGCGTCGAAGGTATTGGAGCATGTGGCCCAAGCTTCGGATCCCGGATTGAAGCACTGGCGGCTCGCCACCGAAGGCGACGCACTGATGATCCTTGAGCGCGCCGACGAGGCCATCGCCAAGCATCAACGGGCGGCGGACCAGGAGTTGAAGCCTTGGGAGGCCAGTTCGATGGAGGAGCAGGCGTTGCGTGTCGCCGATCACTGCCGGCCAGGCAAGGCATACCGGGACAAGCTGGCCAATGCATATGAGGGCAAGCCATGACGAAAGCACCACTATGTTTCATTCTGATGCCGTTCGGCATCAAGGCCAACGCCGACGGATCGATGATCAACTTCGATCGCGTCTACCAGGACCTCATCGCGCCCGCAGTGCGTAGCGCCGAACTCGAACCCATTCGCGCTGATCAGGAGGTCACTGGCGGAATTATCCACAAGCCGATGTTCGAGCGCCTGATGCTGTGTCCGTTTGCCGTTGCCGATCTCACCACCGCGAACGCCAATGTTTATTACGAACTCGGTGTCCGCCACGCCTTCAAGCCATTCAGCACTGTCCAGATCATTGCTGAGGGCAGCCGCCTTCCATTTGACGTGCAGATGCTGCGGACCATTCCCTACAAGCTGGGCAAGGACGGAGTGCCGGAACCTGCCGAGGCTGCTACGACGAGTACGGCCATAGCTACGTTTCTACAGAAAGCCCACCAGGGCGCTAAAGACAGTCCGATCTTCCAGCTTATCGACGGCCTTCCCGTTCCTAATTTGGAACATCTGAAGACCGATGTGTTCCGTGATCAGGTGGAGTACTCAGAGCAGGTCAAAGTCAAGCTGGCGGATGCCCGTCGCTCCTCTCAGAAAGCCGCTGCGGTACGCGCCGTTGAAAAAGATCTGGGCGAAATTGCTGATCTCGACACCGGCGTTGCCATTGACTTGATGTTGTCTTATCGCGCGGTATCCGCCTGGGAGGGCATGGTGAAGCTGATCCAGCAATTTTCTAGCCCACTTGCGCAGACCGTTATGGTTCGCGAACAACTCGGGCTGGCCTTGAACCGGCTCAAGCGGCGCGAGGAGGCGCAACAGGTGCTGCTAAACCTGATCGAGGAGCGCGGCCCCAGCAGCGAGACTTGTGGAATTCTGGGCCGGGTGTACAAAGACCAGTGGGAGGACGCCACCAAATCCGGCAACGCGTTACTCGCGAAAGGCTATCTCGACAAGGCCATCAAAATGTACCTGCAAGGCTTTGAGGCTGACTGGCGCGATGCCTATCCCGGAATCAATGCCATCACCCTGATGGAGCTTCGCAATCCCCCGGATGACCGCCGCAAAGAGCTGGTTCCGGTCGTGCGTTACGCCGTGCAACGCAAGATCGAAAAAGGCAAGCCGGACTACTGGGATTACGCGACGCTGCTGGAGTTGGCGGTCCTTGAGGGCAACCAGGACACGGCCACTCAGGCACTCGGCGATGCTTTGGCTAACGTTTGCGAGAAATGGGAGCCGGAGACCACCGCGCGCAACGTTCGTCTGATTCGTGAAACCCGGCAAGCGCGCGGCGAGCCGACTCCGTTTGAAGCCGATGTGGAACAGACGCTGTGCCAGGCGGCTGGAATCCCCTAATCAAGCAGGCTTAGTTAGGAGCGGCTTTATGGACAACATCGATACCGCCGGCATTCGCACCACCGCGGCGAGTGAGCTGTTCAAAGATCGTGTTCCGTCCGAAGACGCTGAAGTAGTCCGGAATGGCACCGCCGGCGTCCGAAGCTAAATTCAGCCTAACCGTCCCGGCCGAAGTGACCCATGCGATTGCTGATACGGCGAATCGGGGCGAGGCAACTTCACTGTAGAAGTGGTGATTGGACGCGGTTCTCAAATCGCTCCTTGTTTGTCGTCAAGCCGGAAGTAATTCGATTACTTCCGCATCGTCACTTGGGAATGGCGATGAACACTACTGTCGCAGGCGTAGACATAGTCACCGCCTTCAGTTAATTTGTGATGGATCGAAATGCGAACCAGGTCCATGAGCGTCACGCGGCGGGAGACCCTGCGGCTTTTTGGCAGTGGCCTGGCGGCGACGGCCGTGTCTTTGCGCGATGGGCATCATGATTACTTGCCGGCCGAGAAAGCTTTGGATCGAACTAGCCTCCTGCAATTGTTGGGCGCAGTGCCAATAGCAGCTCCGCCCCTGGCGGCCGAGCGCGTTGAACGCGACGATCTGGGTGATGTCGTACGCGAGAAGGTTTCATACGCGGTCGAGCCCGGTGAGCGCGTGCCTGCTTTTATTTTGCTTCCGAAGGAAGCGTCCACACGCCATCCTGCGATACTCTGTCACCACCAGCACGGCGGCGAGTTCCAGGTGGGTAAGGACGGCCCGGCAGGACTGGGCTCGGACTCCAGCCAGCACTACGCGCTCGAACTGGCTCGCCGCGGCTACGTCACGCTGGTCTTCGACGCGCTCTGCTTCAACGAGCGGCAGGACGCCACCGGAAGGCTTAAGGGCGGCGACTACGAGCGGTACGAGGCGATGTACCGCATCACGGAAGGCAAAAGCCTGCAGGGTAAGTATGTGTGGGACGCGCGACGCGCGCTGGATTACCTTGAAACTCGGCCTGAGGTCGACGCCTCACGCTTGGGTATGATCGGCCATTCGCTCGGCGGACAAGAGACGCTATTTACCACTGCCGTTGACACGCGGATTCGCGCAGCCGTCTCGAGCTGTGGCTTCGGCAGTCTACCTACGCTCAAGCGCGACCGGATCAATCACAACTACGCTCTATTCGTGCCCGCACTCGCTAACCAGGGCGACTACGGCGCCGTGCTCGCTCTGGTCGCACCGCGCCCGTTTTTCGTTGCCGCACGCACTGAGGATCCCATATTCCCCAAGGACGGAATCGAGGAGACAGTGGCGACGGCGCGTCGTGCCTATGTGGCCGTTGGTGCGACAGACCGGCTGGGCACGTTCTTCGAGCCCGGAGCGCACGCGTTCTCGCCGACGATGCGTGCGGCCGCCTACGCCTGGCTCGATAAGTGGCTCGCGCCTCGCAAATGACGGGAACACAATGCAAGCCTAAACAGCAGTTGCAGGCATTTCCAAAGCAACTGCGTTTTCGATTTTCGGTCCATTCCGTCCAACAACGGACTTTTCAGACGCGAGCTCGAAGCCCAAACCGAGGCGACGCTGAGAGTCTTGTACTGCGTACCTACGAACCAGAAGGCCGCGAGTGCGAGTCTCTCCGGGCGCGCCACTCACACAACGCGGTGTACCTCCGCCACTTTGTGGAGAGGCTTGAGTGTAGATAATTTAGGTGTACTAGTGTAATTGACTTAGGTATGGTGTCCTCGATGAGCAAACCGTCGGACTTGATTCAGGGAACACTCGATCTGCTGATACTGAAGACCATTGCGCTGGAGCCGATGCACGGATGGGCCATCGGGAAGCGAATTCAGCAGGTAAGCAAAGAGGTGTTGCAGGTGACGCAAGGAGCGCTGTACCCGGCTTTGCACCGGTTGGAACAACAGGGATGGGTGCGCGGAGAGTGGCGCGAGGCCGATAGCGGGCGAGAGGCGAAGTTTTACAGTTTGACGAAAGCGGGACGGGTGCAACTGGCGAAGGAGCTAGAGCAGTGGGAGAGGCTTTCGAATGCCGTGGTGATGGTGATCAACGCCGCGCAGGAAGCGTGAGCGAAGAGCTTAGCGCGAGAGCGACGGAGTTTGCGGGTGAGACGGCGGTTGATTGGCGCGATGCCGGGAGAGGGACATGAAACTGTGGCGCTGGCGGGATGTGATACGAATGAGATTGCGGTCGCTGCTGGGCCGCGAGCGAGTGGAAACGGAACTGGATAAAGAGATGCGCTTTCACCTGGAACGGCTGGTGGAGGAAAACACTGTTGCTGGAATGAGCGCCAGGGAAGCGCGAGAAGCGGCGTCGCGGATGTTTGGCGGCGTCAGCCAGATTCAGGAGGAGTGCCGGGACATGCGCCGTACACAATATCTGGAAAACTTTTGGCAGGATTTGCGCTACGCAGTGCGGATGCTGGGGAAGAGTCCGGCGTTTACCGTGGTGATGGTGTTGACGCTGGGGCTGAGTATCGGAGCCAACAGCGCGATTTTTAGCGTGATCGACGGCGTGCTGCTGAAACCGCTGCCGTATCCGCAGGCGGAGCGGCTGGCACGAGTTTTCTACCGCAGCGACGCATATCCAAAGTTTCCCTTGAATCCCTGGGATTTTCTGGATTTCCGCGCGCGCAACCGATCGTTCGAAAGTTTTGCCATTTATACGCGAGCGGACGTTCAGCTTTCCGGAACAGGAGATCCGGTAAGACTATCCACGTTTCGCATCAGTTCAGGCTATTTCCGAGTGCTCGGAGTGGAACCTGCTCGCGGGCGCGAGTTCGAGTTTGCGGAGGAAAAGTCCGGAAGCGGAAACGTGGTGATCTTAAGCGACCGGATTTGGAAGCAACAATTCGGCGGAGCACCGGATATTCTCGGACGCAAGCTGCTGCTGGACTCGCAACCATACACGGTGGTGGGAGTGATGCCTCCCGGAGTGGACCATCCGGGAAATAGCTACAACGCGGTGGCGTATGGAGATACGGTCGATGCGTGGTGTCCCTTTGTGTTTCAGGGTAACTCCGCTTCTCGAGGGTCGCACTATGTGGAGGGCATCGGGCGGCTAAAGCCTGGTGTGACGCCGGTGCAGGCTGCGGCGGATTTCAATGGAGTCATGACGCAGATGGCGACGGAACATCCAGCCGACAAGGGTTGGACGATCTACATGGTTCCCCTCTTTCAGGAGATCGTTGGCCCGGTGCACCGGATGTTGCTTGTGTTGGTGGGAGCGGTCGGGCTGGTATTGCTGATTGCGTGCGTGAATGCGGCGAATCTTCTTTTGGCACGTGCGGCAGCGAGACAACGCGAGATAGTGGTGCGCGCGGCGCTTGGAGCAGGGCGTTGGAGGTTGGTGCGGCAGATGCTGGCGGAGAGCTTGCTGATTTCAATTGTGGGCGGAGTGTTGGGAGCGCTGCTTGCTGTGAGCTGCGTGAGGGTGCTGGTGTCGTTTTTGCCGGCGGGATTTCCACGGATGGGCGCGATTCACGTGAATGGGATGGTCTTTGGGTTCACCGCGCTGATTGCGATTGCGACTGGGTTTGTTTTTGGATTGGTTCCGGCAATTCAGGTGTCGCGCGCCGATCTGCAACAGGGACTTCGCGAAGGGGGAAGAGGATCGAGCGGCAGCGGGCGGCAGACGAGACTACGCGGCGCATTGGTGGTTGGGGAAGTGTGGCTCGCTTGTTTGTTGCTGGTTGGGGCGGGAGTAATGCTGAGAAGCTTCGTGAATTTGGTGAGGCTCGATCCGGGATTTCGTCCGCAGCACGTTTTGACCGCGCAGGTTGCGCTCCCGTATGAGAGTTACAAGTCCCCGGATGCGACCGTGAGTTTCTATCAAAGGTTGTTGACCAATTTGAGTTCGCTGCCTGGCGTGAATGCAGCGGGCGCGGGATCCGACCTGCCTTGGACGGGATACGACGACAATACAGGTTTCAACGTCGAAGGGAAGACAGCCGCGCCGAATGAGGAGTTTCACGGGCGATATCACGTGGCGTCGCCGGATTATTTTCGTGCGCTGGGCATACCTCTGGAGCGAGGGAGATTTTTCGACGGGCGGGACAAAAGGGATGCACCGAACGCGTTGATCATCAACGAGGCCATGGCGCGGCGGTATTGGCCGGGCGAAGACGCTGTCGGAAAGAGAATCAACTTCACGGACGACAAGCCGAAGGATTCGGACTGGTTCACGGTTGTGGGCGTGGTGGGAGACGTTAAGGACAAGCCGGAGAGCAGCGGAGCCGAACCGGCGTTCTGGTGGCCAAGTCTGCAACCGCCGGGGACCTTCGGAAATATGGCGATCGTACTGCGATCCAGTTCCGATCCGGTGTTACTGACCCAGGCTACGCGCGATGCGTTGCACGGAATTGACCCGAGTTTGGCGCTCGCAAACGTGCGGTTGATGGATCGAGTTGCGGAGGGACAGTTTTCGACGGCGCGATTTGCGCTGTTTCTGGTTGGACTGTTCGCTGGGCTCGCACTGGCTCTGGCAGCGATCGGGATTTATGGCGTGATTTCGTATTCCGTGAGCCAGAGGATGCATGAATTCGGAATGCGTATCGCGCTGGGCGCGAACGGGTGGAATTTGATGGGGCTCGTGATGCGGCAGGGCGTGACGCTTACGGCAGTTGGCGTAGCGCTCGGGCTGGGGTGTGCGCTGGCGTTCGCAAGAGTCCTGGACAGTTTGTTGTATGGAGTGACGGCGAAAGACCCGCTGACGCTGTTTGGCGTGGCGGTAATGGCCGTGGCGACGGCGACACTGGCGTGCCTGCCATCGGCGCGGCGTGCGACCGGGGCTGATCCGATGACATCGCTTAGAGCGGAGTGATACCGTGAAATGAGAGGCTGCGGAGAGTCTGTGAAAGATGGAAAAGGTACGGATCCTGGGAATTGAATCGTCATGCCACGCGTAGAATAGGTAGAACAACACATACTTTAGTCATTGAGAAGCAAAGACGGGCCTATGCAATGCTGGATTTGAGTCCGATAGATGCCGAATACCCGCCAAGATCAACTTGTTTTACGCAGAACACACCGGGCCTATAAGATAGTGTTTCTACTTCTGGTTCGGGACCAGGGGATCGGTGGTTCACATTTTCTCACATCCGTTTTTGCAGTGTTCGGTGGTTGCAGCGTTTCAAGTCGCCCCAACAGGAGCGCTGCGTGGCAACGGAAACAACGGTGAATTGCGAACCGTTGTTCCGCGCTTGACGCTGCAATGCGGTAAAGAGCCGTTTCAGTTCAACTTCGGTCCAACTCATGAACGAGATAAATGGCGCGTTCCTCGTTCCTCTGTAAACGACACCAGAAGCAGAGTCTCTCCGGGCGCGCCACTCACACAACGATGCTTGTCCTAAATATCGCGAACTCTGTTTTCTACTAACTTATTTATTAACACAAATATATCCGAAGTGAGGCGTAAGCGTCATCCAGAGGCCCTCTGGACGAATTGTATGTAACTAACGATGATGCGCTCGTGGGCACTTAAGGTCGTGTCCACGAGGAGATAAGTGGACACTTCAAATCGAGCGGGAGTTGAAAGAGGGCCGAGGAGAAAGCGTCGGACGGCCGAAGAGAAGCGCAGAGTGGTTCAAGAGACCTTTGAGCCTGGCGCATCAGTAGCACGGGTAGCTCAGCGGCATGCCATCAATGCCAACCAACTCTTCCTGTGGCGCAAGTTGTATCGCGAAGGGCTGCTGGGCGAAAACAGCAGTCTGAGACTGCTTCCGGTAAGCGTATCGGAGGCGGCGGTGAGCCCAGCAGCTCGGGCCAGTGGCGAGCTGCCACCTTCGGTATCATCCGGTACGATCCACGTAGAGATTCCCAAAGGATATCTTCGAATTACGGGCCGACCCGATGTGAGTTCGCTGCGTGTGCTGTTGGAGTGTCTGCTGAAATGATCGGCATACCAGCAGGAACGCAGATCTGGATCGTCGCCGGGGTGACCGACATGCGGCGTGGTTTTGTCGGGCTGAGCGGCCTGGTGCAAACAGCGCTGGAGCAGAATCCGTTTTCGGGACACGTGTTTGTGTTTCGTGGGCGGCGAGGCGATCTGATCAAAGTTCTGTGGTGGAACGGTGACGGGTTGTGTTTGCTCGCGAAACGTTTGGAGCGCGGGCGTTTTGTTTGGCCGCAAGCGAGCAACGGCACGGTTTCACTGACGCCGGCACAGCTATCGATGTTGCTGGAAGGCATAGACTGGCGACGCCCGGTGCGCAGTTGGGCTCCGCAAATGGCGGTTTGAGGATGACTGCCTTTTTCTCTCTTCTTATTTCTCGCATTTATTTTTATTTTAGATTTGTTTGTGCACTTTTCACTTGCGCGCAAAAAAGTTCCTGGCATACTGCGCGCATGACAAGTGCTGCGATGCTTCCCGATCTCGAGAGTCTTGATCGCGATGCGCTGAAGGCCCTGATCATAACGCAGCACGGGCAACTGCTCTCGCAACACGAACAACTTCTTTCCAACAAAAACGAAATTGAAAGCTTGCAGCTGCTGATTGCCAAGCTGCGACGCGCGCAGTTCGGCCGCAAGTCGGAGAAACTGGATCGGCAGATCGCGCAGTTAGAGTTGAAACTGGAAGAGCTGCAAGCGCAACAGGCCGAGCAGGGGCGAGAAACGGAGAGCCCGCTGCCGCCCGCGGCATCTGCGGATCTCCATACCTCGGGCAGGCCAGCGCGGCGGCAGCTGCCCAAGCATCTGCCACGCGAAACGCGGAAGTATATGCCCAAACAGGAAGCTTGCCCGGACTGCGGCGGGAAGTTGCGGCAACTGGGAGAAGATGTTTCGGAGATTTTGGAATACGTACCAGCGCACTTTAAAGTCATCCAGCAGGTACGACCAAAGCTGGCCTGCGCGGGTTGTGAACGTATCGTGCAAGCGGAGGCCCCGAGTCGGGTAATCGAGCGAGGTGTGGCTGGACCCGGGCTCCTGGCGCATGTGTTGGTCTCGAAATATTGTGACCACTTGCCGTTGTATCGGCAGTCGGAGATCTACGCTCGAGAAGGAGTGGAGTTGGACCGCTCGACGATGGCGGACTGGGTGGGCGGAACCAGCCAGTTACTGGAGCCGCTGGTGGAAGAGATGCGTCGGTACGTGATGACGGCGAGCAAGCTGCACGCGGACGACACGCCAGTGCCGGTGTTGGCGCCTGGCAACGGGAAGACGAAAACGGGACGGTTGTGGGTGTATGTGCGTGATGACCGACCGGCAGGAGATGAGACGCCACCGGCGGTGTGGTTCGCGTACTCGCCGGATCGCAAGGGAGAGCATCCGCAGGCGCACCTGGGCAGCTTCAAGGGAACGCTGCAGGCGGATGCGTATGCGGGTTACGAGAAGGTCTACGAAGGCGGCCACATTCTGGAAGCTGCATGCATGGCGCACGTTCGGCGTAAGTTTTACGATCTGCAGGTTGCACACAAGTCGCCGGTCGCGGCCGAGGCCCTGGAGCGCATCGCCGGACTCTATGCCATTGAGAAAGAGATTCGGGGACGTTCCCCAGACGAGCGACGTGAGGTCCGCAACGCGCGCACGCGGCCGTTGCTGGAATCGCTAAAACAATGGCTCGAGGAGACCTTGGGGAAGCTCTCCAGAAAATCGGACACTGCCGTCGCGGTTCGCTATGCACTGGGACGATGGGAAGCACTGGTGCGCTTCTGTGACGACGGTCGCATCGAGATCGACAACAACGCTGCGGAACGCGCGTTGCGCGCCGTCGCTCTTGGCAGAAAAAATTATCTCTTCGCTGGATCGGACGCCGGCGGCGAGCGAGCCGCAGCCATGTACAGCTTGCTTGGAACGGCAAAACTCAACGGTCTGAACCCGGAGGCTTATCTGCGCCAGGTTCTGTCACGCATCGCGGATCATCCGATCAACCGCATCGAGGAGTTGCTGCCTTGGAACCTCGCGACAAGCATAGAACCCGAAATAAGTCAGGTCGCTTAAACAAGAAGGCCATCGGGAAGGGTTCCGCGAGCAGTCCGTTGTACCTCCCCAACATCGAGGAGCTGATCGAACAGGGCCAAATCACTGTTGGCGTGCTCCGTCCAGTCTGGACTATCGCCGCCACGGCGCACGACGGACACAACAGCTTGGCCATGCTCGTACGTCGACAGGGCGAGACCTTGGCTGAGTTGTTGACTCGGCTCGACCTGGCGATCGCCAAGGCGCAAACCGAAGGCATTTTCACTGACGAGATCAACACGCCATCGATCAATTCGAAAAATCGATAACATCCTTCGAGGTCCTGTTCCCGAGCCGTATCTTCCTTACTCTTTTACGATTCGTCCAGAGGGCCTCCGGATGACGCTTACAGTGAGGCCGCGCTGAAAGTGAAATGATATTGATTCACATATAGAGTGTCAATAGGAAGCGAGCGACCGCAACCAAGCCTTCCTATCTCATTTATTTCACGACGAACTGGGCTTCACCGACCCAGTCATCAATATGGCTATCATTAGGCGCGGGATGAAAAGTTTTCGCGATAATTAGATAAGTGCCCGCGTCCTTATATGTGTGCGACAACCCTTGTCCGCAGTCAGCTCCGATGGGACCTGCTGGCGATCCCGAGCCGTCGCCCCATTGTATGGAATAGCTGCAGCCCACCCATTTGCTGTACTTGCCTTTGCCGAGGTCTGTCAGATTTTTCGGACCGGTGATCCGCACGGAGCGGGAAGTGCCGCCCGCCACTACGGAAAGCTCAGTTCTTTCTGTGGGAGCCGCGGACGATATCGGAAACAACGTCAGCAAGGCGAATGCGAACCTGATTATCATCATGGCACGGCCCGCTCTTTCCGTTTACTTTTACCTATCGCAATGCTGGAACAAAAGCAAGTCTCTTAATCAATGCGATTGACTTGCCGCCACAAAGCTTAGTTCGGTCTTTTCCGCTAAAATTCTTGCCATGCTCGTGTCGCTCCGCTATTTCTTCGGCTGGCCACGATCGCTCAGCGCAGACCCGGCCACAGCACCTGGAACTGTGCCTGGAAACATGGATGAGGAACGGTCAACCGGGGCAACTCGACCGAGGAAAAATGGTTGCGCAACTACAAGCTACGTCAGCCGCTGTCTCCCGGCTTCACACTACCGGCCGCCTTCCGCAGCGACAGTCTTACGCCGGACTTCTTCGAAATAATCGCGGGCATCACCTTGTGTACGGATGCCGATAACTCGATCGCGAACTCGCGCAACGTGGGCATCGAGTGCGACACCGGGTGGCTGCAATTCTTGGTCGGTACGCGCAGCAACGTAGATAAATCCTGGAAGGTTCCGATTCGTTTCGATTGGGGCGTTGGGTTGCGTTGCCGGCGGGGTTTCGATTTCGAGCGTGTCGAGTGCTACCTCGCGATGAGCGCTTTCGTCCTCCGGCTCAAGTCTGAACACGTCGGGCCGTAGCATTCTCGGAGTGGGCAGCGAAGGGAGTGACAAAAGATCACGGGCCGCGCGGTCGCGTGCGGTGAGAGGCGGAATGCTGAAGAGCCGTTCGACAGTGGTCAGGAAAGAGCTGTGGTCGTAGATCCCGTGGTCAATTGTGTTTTGAGGGATCAAGGGGGAAATGACAACTGCAGGAACACGTGGACCGTACTGGTCGAAAACAAAACCGTACCTGTTGGCCCCACCAAACTGAGCGTTGTCTCCCGGTGGAGTCGCGCGCGGAGGAGCAACGTGGTCAAAGAAGCCACCGTGCTCATCCCAAGTGATGATGAGCATGCTGGATTCCCACAGCGGTGAATTGCGAATCGCTTCATAGGTGGCCTTGACGAGGGCTTCGCCGCCTGTGACCCCGTCGAGAGGGTGTTGCGAGTTGCCTCCGATGTAGTCGGTGGTGACATGCCCATAGTTCGGCTCGATCCACGTGAATTGTGCCGGATAGTTTGGATCACTGATGTCCTTGGCAAATTCGGAATACCGGGTTATGTCCCAGATGTGAATTCCCTTGAGAGCATGCGCGAGAGTAAATATCTTGTTTCCTGCATAGATGCGCCATTTTAATCCAGTATCAAAAATGCTGCCGTTCTGGAACTTGAACCCGCCAATCGTCTCCCACTCCAAAGTCTCGACAGTCGTCGGACTGTGGTCGAGATCACCCGAAGACGCTCCGAGACCGAAAAACCGGTTCGGCCATGTTGGCCCGGGCATGGAACAGAACCAGGAATCGCAGACCGCGAATTCTTTCGCCAGCCCCGATAGCACGGGTATCCGCGCAGTTGTGAAACATTGCATAACATCGCCCG
>Ga0207087_1012_pt1 | contig 19427 bp, 21 predicted proteins | sample Alteio_BWMinHeat_51_FD_153544 | JGI IMG/M metagenome (GOLD analysis project Ga0207087, IMG submission 153544) | Enriched cells from forest soil in Barre Woods Harvard Forest LTER site, Petersham, Massachusetts, United States -... | ecosystem: Environmental > Terrestrial > Soil > Temperate forest >... | reverse complement strand
AATGCGTGCAATAATGCGGTAGTCAACGGCTGTACGTTTTCGCCTACGAGTACGTTAACCGTTAATGCGACCAGTATTACCAATACCGAAAATGTGTTGGTCCAAAATTGTATTATCAATGATGCGGATGTAACTGGCGCTAGCATAATAAATATTAGTGCCCCTGCCAGCGGGTTCCTACAAGCGATTGTACGCGATTGTGCATTGCTCGATTGCAATAGTGTGGCAGCACCCGCTGCTTTGCTTGCCGTCAGCTCAACTTCTACCGTGAGTGCTACGTACATCGAAGGATGTAGAATCATTAATGCGAGCAACAACTTCGGGGCTATTGGAGCAAGCACAATTGGTGATGTTGTAATTAGAAATTGCTCAGTGCAAAATTATACGAGCCTTGTTCCAGCTTCTACTATTTTTGCTCAAAACTGCAATGGGGTGGCTATGATAGAATGTACCATTGAAGATATGATTAATGCTGCTGGTGTGTTTGCCTCGAGATGTCAATCAGTTTTGTTCAATCGCTGTTCCATAAGAAATATGATAAATGGTTTTAATGGCGTAGCAGCAAGTCTTTGCACTCATGTAATCATAACCAACTGTACAGTGCAAAATATAACTGCTGTCGGAAATGCGGGAACCCTTGTCGATATTATAGGAAGCTCCGCTACTCCTTATGTCATTATTGAAGGATGTAAAGTAAGTGATGGTATAATACAAAATTCAAGTCCTATTAATAGCTCGGAAGTAACTACTGGCATTATCAGAAACTGTCAGGTACAAAATATTCACGTTGGTAGCATCACTACACCCATTTACACGATAATAGGTCTAAAGGGTATAAATGGTACTACCGTAGCTGATCTCATTATAGAAAATTGCCAGGTAAACAGCATAACCAATGTTGGTGGAGGTGCGTTTGTGGCAAATATTGGTGAATTCAATGCTGGAGATGGTACCATACGAGATTGCACCATACAAAATTGTCATGGTGCTGGTATGCAGACAGGTATTACCATCCAAGCAGCTAGCAGTGCTTCGATTCTCTCTAATGTTCTATTTGACCTTACTACTACTGTCGCCGCTATCGACCTGACTGGTGTGGGCAGTCCCTCAATTTTCAACAATGTAATCGGTCGACTTGTCTTAGGAGTACCATATTCTCCTGCCGTAGGTATTGGTGGTACCGTAGTTTCTGTAGCTGCATCTGGCGGGACGCTACCTACCACTACCGGTTATTGGGCAAATATAGCACCATAAATTTGTGAAGTGATTCGAAATTCTGTTATAAAAAAGGAGCTTTTCGTATGATGAATAATGCAAATAATACCTGGCGGAATGTGCTTAAGGGCAAAATGATCGTTAGTGCACTGATGCTCGCCCTATTTTTCAATAGTCAGATCTTTGGCATGGCATGTGTGCCGTGTGCTGGGGTGCCAACGCCGCCGACAAGTATTTGGAGTTTAGTGGCCACTATTTATGCAACGGGCGAAATTGGCACGACTATCAACAATGCATCATTACCCTTTACGATTACGCAACCCGGTATTTACTCATTCTGCGAAGATCTACTATGGACTGGTGGTGGCGCCGCTATAACGATTAATACTGGTAACTTGATTGATCCGGTAATTATTAATATGGCCGGTCATCGTCTTGATATTGCCAGTATTGGTAATGGCATTGTTGGTGTGGGTACGAGCATATTTACCGTGTACAACGGTACCATTGTGACTTCCGGTGATGCTTCCCCATCTACATTAATTTCTGGTTCTATTGATGTTACCAAAGTAGATTTTGCATCCTCTATTGGTGGTAATACGAATAGTGGTATTGTCATACCAGGAGCCAGCGTTATTCCTAATTTGGTACCACGCATTACCAACTGTACCTTCAGAAATATAGCGTCTGCCATCACCGCTGCTATTACTCCTTTGCAGGTAAACAACTGTATCATTTCTGGCAGCTCGTTACATGGAATACAAGTCACTACTGGCGTTGGCATTCTCGAGCTTTTCAATTCTACCATGGAAAATATAGGCGGCTCATGTGTTAACTTTGCGGGTGCTATTCCTGCTGCTTCGTGTGCGATTATTGGCTGTGTCCTTGGTAATGTCTCTGTTGCGGTGCCAGCGATTACGGTGACCGGCGCTTCATTTACCCTTCAGGAAACCACTGTTACCACGCCTGTCGGCGTGAGTGCGACGGGTACTTTTGGTGTTTTATCTGGTACTACGGCATTTGTTAATCGTTCTATTATCAGTGGTATGACGGTGGCTAACAGTACTGCGTTATCATTGAACGCGTATGACGTGACAACCGTTGCTCGCGCTACTCTAGAAGATGCTACTGGCACCAACATAGGTGGTATTGCTATAACTGCTGGTGGGAGTGCCACTATTACCGACAGCTCGCTTGTTGGTTTGACTGGCCAAGCATGGCTTATAAACAATTGCAATAATGCACTCATCAACACTTGCCTGGTAGAACCTGCTGCGGGCGCACTATTAACCACTAATGCTACCAGCATTGCCAATACTCCTAACGTATTAGTGCAGGAGTGTATAATTAATAATGCGCAAGTCACGAGTGGCAGCATACTCAGTGTTACTGCGCCAGCAAATGGCATATTACAAGCGATTGTAAGGAATTGCGCGTTACTTGATTGCAACAATACGGCTACGGTAGCACTGCTTGCGGTTACTTCAACATCTACCGTAAGTGCTGCTTACATAGAAGGGTGCCGAATACTTAACGCTTCTTCTGCTGGCGGTGCTATTATGACAACATCTATCGGAGACGTAAACATTAGAGATTGTTCGGTGCAAAATTATATCGGCCTTGGTGCAGCTGCAATAGCTATTCTTGCAGCATTTGGTAATGCCGTAGAAATAAGCAGTTGTATTCTTGAAGATATTACCAATGCTGTCGGTATTTTCTCCTCGTTCTGCGCTGCGCCTCTCTTGGATAACTGCTCAATAAAGAATTTGAATGGCACCAGTGCTTTTGCCGTAGACCACTGTGCATCAGTACTAATTCGCAACAGTGCTATTCAAAATGCTATTATTGTACCGCTTACCGGCCTTGGTGTTCTGCTAGGTAGCACTAATAGTCCTTCGGTCATTGTCGATACGTGTCGCGTAAGTGATATAATATTAACCAATGCGAGTGCGATTAATTGCTTTCAGGCAACGAGTGGTCTTATCAGAAATTGTCTACTTAACCATATTGTGAGTACCGGTACCGCTCCTATTTTAGGTCTTGATATGCTGGTTACCTCAACAACTAATAGTGGTCTGATAGATGGATGTGATGTGAATAATGTAGTTAATGCCGCTGCAAATGCCATCCAAATATCAAATGCGCTTGATGGTGTGGTACAAAATTGTATCATACAGCAAGCTACCGTGATCAATGCTATAGGACTCACTATCGGTATGACAAATGCACTAATAAAGTCTAACCGAGTATTTGACATTACGGGTAATGGTATCGATGTAGTAGCAACTACGACTACTGACTTTTTCAATAATGTAGTTAATGTTGTTACCGGCATAGCGTATCAACCAGCTTCTGGTGTTGGTGGAGCTATTGTTTCTATCGCCGGATCAGGCGGTAATATACCGGCTGGTACTGGTTACTGGTCAAATATAGCGCCGTAAGAATAGTTCTTTTATAAATTTAGAAGGCCCTTAGAATTTTTTTCTAAGGGCCTTCATTGTTTTCATCGTGTAACGGTTTGAGAGGAATGAGTACTCAGATTATCGTTGCTGTAAAGGTTAGTTAATTTGTTGATGAGAGTGATGTTTCTTTTTCTAAGGTGATTTCCACTCCTGATATTTTATCATTCACCTGCCTACACTAGGAATAGACATCCTCTAGAACCGTTGAAAATGCCCCCAGTACGTCATCCTTTCCAGCCGTCGCTTTCGTCTGCGTCCGTCGAAGCTGCAAGCGAAGTCGGAAAGGATGACGGAGGGGACGGTACAAAGCGATGTGGAAGAGAAGATATAAATGAGTTTAAAAAGTGATAATTTATACGTTTCCCGTTGTTAGTATCTAACTTGTTTTCATCAGCGAATTACCTAACCCTTACAGCAACGACGAGCTGAGCGTCTTTTGCTCTCAAATCTTATCCCGAGTTGGCGGTTATCTAAGACAAGCTTTCATCTTCTGAGCCTGAATTGGAACCTGATGAACTGGAACCTGGATCTTGTTCGTACACATACTCAAGTGCCTTGCCCTGTTTGTCAGATGAATCCTGCTCTTTATCTTCTGTACCCGTTTCTTTATCTTGAGCATCAGCTTCTTTGTGCAATACATCAAAAAGGGTTTCGCGTTTTTCTTCTTCTTGCTTGCCAAAAATAACTGTCGCTGCAGTCTTAGCATGCGTTTTCTGCTGCTCTCCAAAAAGAGCTTCTAGAAAAACATAAAATGCCCTATTATCCAGTTCAGCAGGCTTGTTTTCAGATGCAGCGTAGAAGCTAGAACTGACTTGACTTTCTGATGAGCTCATCAGAATAAACAGACCATGAGGGGTTTGTATTACGTTAGGGCTTTTTTGGGCTTGCGTTTTTGCAGGAACAAGTGTTTCCAGTCTTTGCGCCCAGAGACTAGGAGATTGAGTGTCATTCAGGCGTTTTACACCAAAGCGTAGTATCTTGACAGTATGCGCTGAGCTTGGCTGGTCATCTAGCTGATTATTTTTAAGGGCAGTGGAGCAATGGTGCTTCCTTGTAAACTCGTCGTGGCTATATTCGATTACATGATCAGACGAAAATGGTGTCGATGGATAATATTTATTTAGTTGAGCGATAACCGCTTCATTGTCCACGCTTGTATTATTGTTGTTATTGTTCGAAGAACGTGCCTGAGAGCTTTGCGCGGGAGCGAATATTGTCAAGAGGTCATTTAGCTCCATGCCGCTGCGTGATGAAGAACTACTTCCAGGTCCTCTAGATGGCATGCTGCTAAATAGTGCTGAGAAAGGATCTTCATCCTCATGATCATCATCAAGAAGCTTCGAGATAAGGAGCTGGGTGAAGGGGTGATTTCCAGATAAGGGGCGGCGTATATTATCTTTCTTGCCATCGTCATCCTGGAAAGCGTATATTCCGCTGCTTGCCACCATGCAGGTCAGAGAAAGGAGAAGTAATTTGGTCATGACAGATCCTTTTTGTAGTAATGTATTATGTTGTTATTTGCATGCATGCAAGTATACCGTGCGAAAAAATATATTCTACCGATTAACGTGGGTTGATCGAGGGGATACATCAGTAAGTATCTCTTTTACCTGCTCGGCAAGCGAGAGATTTGCATAGCTGATTGTACTGTTTACTAGCAGAATGATTGTAAGCAAAACTATTTTTTTCATACAACTTCTCACTTTCTAATAAGACGGTGTGCGCCGGCAATGGCGCCATTGATGGTGGTTTTTCCTTGAATAATCACGTCCATTTTATCTTTTGGTGTGATGGTGATGTCACCGTTGATTTTCGTGTCGATCAGTTGTAGCGGTTCCGGTTTTTTGTTACTCGTTGGCAGGGTGATGGCAACATTTCTCAAGCTGCATGCGGTAAATACCTGACCAGCGCCATATAAATCTAAAGCGATAAATGTTGTTTGCTGCGCGTTGATAGTGCCAGATACGGTGCACAATTGCTTGCATGAGCAGTGGGTAAATTGTGCAGTGCCGTTGACTTGGACCGGCTGTTCGAAGGTGACGTTGGTGGCAATTAGCAAACCGTTTACCTGCGTATTGCCCGTAACAACCGTATCCGCTGTCGGGCTGCCTAAGGTAATGGTGCCGCTGCTGTTAATAGAATTGACGGTGCCAGTCAACGCAGACATGCCGCTCGTTCCTGATGTGCTAGCACACTGTTTTGGTCCATATTGTAGTGCCACGATGCCGCCTACGATTAATATAAGTGCGCATATGCTGCCGACAGTTGTTTTATTCATCGTCTGTATTTTTCTTTTTCTCAAATTGTTCTATCAATGCTTTGACAGAACCTGACTTTGGCTGATCGCTGCCTGGATAGGTGCCATTACGCTTTTGTTCTTGCACTTCATATAAATGTTCTAAGAAAAGATAATGGAGTTCGTGGAAAGGCTCACGCGCAGATGAGTGATAGCCGACGCAGTAACTGGGAAGTGGATTTGCATTAAATGGTCGCTGTTTTGGTGCATAATACCAAGATTGAGATTTCTTAGCGAACTGTCGGCCTTGTCTGTAAATTACTCCATTTAGGCTGTCATAACGCGTTATCGGCGTATCATCATCCAGCAATGTCTGATAGATTTTCGTTATTTGATGTACATCGAATGCATTTGAAGCCAGCCCACTCTGTTCTAAGTAGCGCATAATATTTGATGGTAATGGTGCACCATCCGGTTCGTCGGTAGATATAACGTGCGTAACAATTTCATCTTTTTCGTTTGCGTCTTGGCATGCTTGCGCGGTGTTGTTAAAAGTAAGTGCCAATACTGCTAAGCTCTTCACAATTGTAGGTGTTAGGTAATGTGCTGATGAGAGGGATATTGATTTTTCTAAGAGTGCATTCACCCCTCGGTACGTCATCCTTGCGCAAGCGAGGACCCAGTTTTTCAGCTTATTAGTGTTCAAATCCTTATCTATAACTGGCGCAAGATTTTGTTTCTTTTTTCTCATTACACAATCCTTTGATCAATATCACAAATAACAATTTAAACTGGGTCCTCGCTTGCGCAAGGATGACGGAGGAGAAGTACAAATTGACGAGAAAGCGAAAGTTAAGCGAACCCAGAGATGATATTTATTCATATACTTTTCGTTCATTTTTTACGAGCGTACAAAACCTTCCGCCTTTAACCAACTGCCGGCCCAGTGGTGAATAGCAAACGCTTCATTCTTTGCCCACTTTGTCGGGGGCAAATCACGTTCTTCATACCCGCACGGATAAAAATAGCTGGCGGGAAACGCGATGTTGATGTAATTACCTTCGGTGACTTTTTGCAAGAATGAGCGGGTAAAGTGAATTGGTCCCGTTTTGGAAACGATAGGGACGATATGCTGATTGCGCTTAATGCCTTCAACACATTCACGCATGATCGGATGTCCCGGAATTGCGGCAAAAAGTGCGGCACCCAACTGCACGCGGTTGGTATCAAGCGGTTGCAGGCCGGTGTAAAAATCGTAGCAATAATTTAAATTATCAAGCGGTTGCAAGCATTCAAAATCGGTATCGACATACACACCGCCATACCGATAGACGATTTCCCATTTTAAAATATCGGATCGTTCACCATAATTGCGTGAGGCATCGAAAAACGGTTTGTTATCGAAAGACAATGCATGCGTGTCAACCACAATGCGCATTCCCCTGCCACTGTTCCGGCTGGCGTGTAGGCACGTATTGAGTTCATCAAAGGTTTTGCAGATTACCGTGCCAAATTCATAATGCACCGGATTATCTGTCCAGAAAATATGTGTCCAGTCCGGGTGGTAGTCGAGCCAGCTTTGATAGAACGGTTCGTACGCTTTTGGGAGTCTGCCGCCCAGCCAGATGACATGCAAAATACGCGGAACTTTGATGATCTCAGCCGGATTGGCGACAGCGTTCTTATTTTTGTCATACACCTGCTTGAACATATTCAGGAGCATCAGCGTGTTATTGTCAGCTAATATATGGGAAAATGCTTTGACTTGCATAGATGCTTCAAAATCAACTACCATGATCGGCTTTTTATCCAAATGCCTTCGGGCTACAAAACTTGCTACCAGGCCGGCGGCGCTTACGAACGTGATGCTGTACCAGAGATAACTTTTATAACTAATAGTCATTCTATTCTCCTTATTAGATCTGAAAGTCTTATGTCAAAGGTGATGCTACCCTACCAAATCGTGACAATTCGTCAAGGATAGGCTAAGCTGACAGAAAGTGGGGCACAGACGATATTTTATCGAATGCTTTACGAACAGAATGTGCATATAAAATAATTACATTAGAAATAAGGATGTGCAAAGCATGAATCGATTATTCAGCAGAGTCTTATATGTTTGTAGTATGATGGTGGCAGTGAGCGGATCATTCTCATGGGCAGTGCAGCTAGAACAGATTGAAGAAACAGTTAGAAACTTTATTACCCTCTGTGCTACTGATGATCTTTCTGCAATAGTCCACCTTAAAGAAATTGCTCATCCAGTTTATCAGCCTGTTTTACTAAGGCGCTACGGTACCCTTGACCAAAATCAAAAAAATAGAATGGCTAACGTTATTGCACAAATTAAAAAGGACGCATTGCCTTTTACCGTGCAGAAAACTACGGTAAACGCTTGTAATAATGTTCAATTACTTACTGATCCACTTGCTCATCTAAGTAACTTTTCAGAGGTTATTACTTTTATTGTCAATCGGCTTGAACAGGATGGTGGCAAAATTTCTGAATTTACGCAAATAGAACCCCTTATTCAGCGTTACGAAATACAAGTACTCAGTCGCGACTATATCAATAATCTACCTGACGACGTATGTGGCAAGCTTGAAGAGAGGTTAATTAAATTACGTTCAAATGATCAAAAAAACTTAAAAGATGCGCAAGATGATCCAACGCTTAGTGAGAAGCTAAAAAATGCTCTGGAGTGTTATCAATTTTTTATTGGTATTTTAGAAGACAAAAGGGGCAAAGGAGGCTGGAGCTTAGGTCTCATGAATCTGCCTGTCAGACCTACGTATTGGAAATTAACTGATTATGAATTAGCAGAACGTCATCTTAAGAATTTTGTCACTAATCTTTATGAGTCTAAACATTTAGAAGCACTCCAAGCTATAAATCGGACGGTGGTTGCTGATATAACTTCTATGCTGAGTGATGAGATGGCCGTGAAATTTTTCCTACGGCGGAATTATCAAGATTTGGCCACAGATGCTATGATAGAAGCAGTGCGCGAAGCCTGGCGCATTATCGATATTGATGGCTATTCGGAGGAGGCGTATATACAAAAACGGCTAGTCGAAAAACGAGACGGACAAGAGACTGAATTGAGTGCGAGGATTCGCTATCACGCACAATTCAATGAGCTTCGCGATGGTAAAACGGCTCCGGCAGCAAAAAAACTTTTGCACTATATTGCCCAGACTGGAGGTTTTGCTTTAGTGCCGCCTCCTATCATCATCATTCCGCCTGTTCCTCCTGTGCCACCAATACCTCCTGCGCTTCCTCCTATTGATCCACCGCGCGGTCCAGGCGGTCCACCGCCACTTTCTACTCCATGGCTAAGCGCTAAAATTACGTGGATAGCATTACCTACCGTAGCGGTGACTTTGATGGGCGTTGTCTATTGGATTTACGCAACACAGTATAAGCCGGTACAGTTTGAAGACGTAGATCTAGTTGACAAGCCTGATACAGATTCTAAACTGCAAGCGAATTCCGTTGCAGAACACATAACATAAGATAAAAAATAAAGAGTTTTGTATGAAGCATACTATGAGTAAGATATGGCTGTTGATGTTCCTGTTTACCTCAATGCAGGTTGCAGGTGCAGGGCCGATAACAACATTGTTCCTGCAGCTTGCACAATTAACCGAGCAAGAATTTTGCGAAGTTGTTCATTTGTTACCGGCGCAGCTGGTGCAAGCTGGCATTGTATGCGATGATTTTGCAGCGCGGGTAGTAGCACCGCCAGAAACTATTCAGCAACGTCTTGTTGCTAATCCTATGCTTGATCAAGCGGTACGCACGATTGTCTGTTGGTTGCAAAAAGGGGCTATTTCGCTGAACTCACAGCGATTATTTTACGCGTTGCTCAGCGGTCTGGCCGAAGAAGTTGATCCGTTCAAAGGGCTCGATTCTTTTATTTGTCCGATTAACTCTTGCACAATTGAGCGTTCGCTAAATGGCGTTTTAACACACCCTATCAACTGATAATTTTCAGCCCCTTTGCCCAGCAGCGCGATAATGCTGCCTGGCTGCGCATAGTGCCACGCTTGATATATGGCAGTACGCCGATCAACAATACACGTTACTTTGTGATGCATGGTGCTATCGATGCCGGCAAGAATATCAGCAATAATAGCCTGCGGGTCCTGCGTGCGCGGATTATCACTGGTCAAAATTATCTGATCTGCCCAGCAAGCTGCAAGGGTACCCATCAATGGTCTTTTGCTTGCATCACGCTGGCCACCAGCGCCAAAGACCACAATCAGATGATCAGTCATAGAACGCAGCATCGGCAAGACCATTTCATATGATGCGGGATTCGATGCGTAATCAATAATCACCGTAATATTATTATCAATCAGATGCTGTTCAAAACGACCTGGAACAGGAGTGAATGTGCGTAATGCCTGTGCAATAAGGGCAGTATCAATCTGATAGTGCAATGCCACCGAAATTGCAGCCAACGCATTGTATGCATTAAACGTGCCAATCAAAGTGGGACAATCAATTTCGAAGGTAGCAGAACCGCTGTTGACTACTGCGCGTATGCGTCTCCTATTTGGATGTAAGACGGCGTGCGTATGCGCAGAATCGTCTAAACCAAATGAGAAACAGTTTGCATACTTTTTACTTGCCTGAACAGAAGGTTCATTATCGCTATTAATAAATGCGGGCGACGTTGCCGATGATCGTTGTGCCAGCAGTTGAAATTTGGCATTAAAATAATCTTCAAGGGTGGCATAAAACTCAAGATGCTCAAGAAATAGATTCGTAATGACCACTGATTCAAACGTAAGACCAGCAATGCGCGAAAGCGAAATTGCCTGTGCGGCAACTTCCATCACCACAAACGTGATTTGTTGATTAACACACAGTGCCAAAAATTGATGAAGATAATCCGGTTGTGCCGTAGTCAAACACGTATCAAAGTGTACATCTTCAATCTTATTTTGCGTGGTGCTCAGTAGCGCCACGCGGTGGCCAGCTGTGCGCAATATGTGTGCAATCAGATGCACGGTCGTTGTTTTGCCTTTAGTTCCGGTGACGCCGATTAATCGCAATTTTTGCGCCGGATTTCCGGCTGCGTGTGCGCTCAGTTCTGCCAATGTTTTGCGCACATCATCAACCGCTACTAATCGTGCATCATGAGCAATTATCTGTTGGCGAACTACATCAGGCACCATGGCATCATGAGCTACTACGATGGTAGTAGCCCCTTTATGCAGCGCCGTTGGAATATACGTTATTCCATCTTCTTTGAATCCCTTGATAGCTACAAAGGTTGAGCCCTGACCAATATGATCGGTGTGGCAGGCAACTGGATATACCTCTGGCATGGCAAGCGCCATACTATCCCTTTGTTAATCAGCTCTTTTTTTCATCTCGCGCTAAGCAGCGACGTACTTCGGGCAGTAACCACAGCAGACCAAACAAATTTATCAATAACATTACGGCGGTTACCACTTCTGCAGCTGCCCAGACTGAGCGTACTTCAATGAGTGCACCGATTGCTACTGATGACGCATAAAGAATGATAAATGCAAAGGGCCAACGGCCATTTGTTAAGAAAAGCCACGTTGCGCGGGAGATGTAAACGTACCCGACCATCACGCTGATGCCAAAGGTGAGTGACAAAAATGAAACGATGTAACCGCCGGTAGCGCAAAAGACGGTATTAAAGGCAGCGCAGGTTAATGCGGTACCGTTCAAACCGGTTGTCCATACACCACTGACCACGATGCACAAGGCGACTAAAAAGCAGATTATTGAGCTAATAAAAGTACCCAACATCGACATGAGTGCATCTTGCACCGGTGCATGACTGCCAGTAAAACCGAATAAAATAGCGGCAGAACCAAGGCCAGATTCAGTGGCCATTACTGAACGTGCCATGCCGAGTCTGATCGCTTGTTGTACCGAAAAGCCCAGTACGCCACCGATGGCAGCTACGGGGGTGAATGCGCTTATGGTGATCAAATGTAGTGCGGCAAAAAGCGCTTGATAATGAAAGCAGAGCAGCGAGAATGTTGCCACAAAAAAGACGGCCAAGTTGAGTGGTACCAATTTGCTGGTTACTTGCGAGACGCGTTGTGCGCCACCAAACAAAACATACAAAATAAACAAAAGCAGAGCGCCAGCAATGAAGTAGACATTAGTACCCCACGTTGTATGTATCGCAACGGCAATAGAATTTGCTTGCATGCAACTGCCCAAACTTAAACCGAGTCCCAAGCAGGCAATTGCATAAATATACGCAAGTATGCGGCCGCCCGGCACAGAATTTAAATAGAGCATCGGTCCACCAAGCAATGTTTTTTTGCCCTGAGAGCGCGCAGCAAACAGGACGCTGGTGTACACTTCTGCAAAGCGTATTCCCATTAATAAGACACCGAACACCAGAACCCAAAAGGCAGCGCCTGGTCCGCCTGCATAGATTGCAGTGGCCATACCTGCCAGGCTGCCGTTGCCCACGCCGGTACTCAAGGTGTTAATGAACGCCTGTATGGGAGTAGTTGCTGCACCGCCTACTTTGGCCGCCGTTTCACGTGCCGGAAAGAGCGTAATTTTCCAAGCGTCCCAAAAACGTCTAATTTGAATGCCGCGCAGTGCGACGGTATAAATAAGGCTGATGGAGGCGACATACAAAATCAGCGGCCAACTAATAAACCATTGAAATGCTTCAACTACTTTGAGCAACAGATCGTTCATGAAAGTCCTTTTGATATAAAAAGATATGTTTCTTATGAGTATATCTCTTGAGTATACTTGAATTTTTCGATGAGTGCATGTGTGGTGGATGAATGTAAGTAGTTTATGTGGTAATATGATTGTGCTAGGCGCCATAACTACTCAAGATAATATGTAAAATTGCAGCATTTGCGAAATAAACCATGCAAAAACTATCAATATTTTTCCTATCATTTCTTTTAACGTCGAATGTATTAGCAATGGAAGATGAATCAAGAACGGCCAAACTCTCTAAAATAGTCACCTCTAGAAAATTCTTAATTGGTGCCGGGGTATTTCTGATTGTTGATACCTCTATTTATTTTGCATGTATCTATAGCAAAAAAAGAAATAACGAATCTCTCTGGCAAGCATGGTGTCGCTTACAAGAGGAAGCGTGGGATAAGCTGCTTGGTAGGACGCATTCGCCAACTTTTTAAGGAAAAATAAAATGACATTTTTAGAGTGCCTAAAAGGAAAATGTTTTATGTTCTTCTTCATGGCTTTAGGAGTTTCTGCTGTTTATTATCCTTCAGTCTATTTAGGGTGGCGTAAAGCATCTGCTCTTTCTACTGAAATGATATTGCTAAACAGTTTGGGCATTATATTATCGATGACTTGCGTAGAATATCTGACCAGAAACGGTTGGATTAAGCTTAACAGATAAATTAGTTGTTCCTTAGCTGTAGAGTGTCGCAGCAGCTTTGGATTTACGCCACCACTCCGTCATCCTTGCGTCAAGCGGGGACCCAGTCGAGTATTTTAATTTAGTAACTTCCTCTGATCTAGTTATTTAGATTTATGCATATTTGTTTGATCGTAATGGCATGAGTGACACCATAAAAAATAAGCAATAAACTGGGTCCTCGCTTCCGTCTGCGTCCGCCATAGCCTTGGCGACGGCTGGAAAGGATGACGGAGGGGACGTGTAAATCGACGAGGGAGTGGAAGTTAATCGAGTCAAAAAAATGATGATTTATTTTACGCATTTTTCCTCGTTGATGGTTAGGTTCTTATTTTACCCTTTTTCATCAACGAATTATCTAACCCTCGTAGTCGTAAGCTTCTTTTCTACTGCTCACTTGGCGATTTAATCCATCTACGCTAGACTTACTCTATGACTCAACCAGAAAAAATTATTGCATTGGACCTAGGCGATCGCTGGATAGGCGTTGCCATGTCGGATCCGCTCGGGTTCTTTGCCAAACCGTTTACGACCGTGCAGGCGTACGAATTGGACGACTTCTTGGCCAAAACCATTGAGCAGCACCAGATACGTACCATTGTAGTCGGTTATCCAAAGACGCTACGCAATACGGAAAGCGAACAGACAAAAAAGGTAATCGCGCGTGCTAATCAACTAAAAGAGAAATTTCCGACAATTGAGTGGGTGTGGTGGGATGAGCGGCTGACCAGCAAACATGCTGCCTCGTTAAAAAAAGAAAAAACAAAAGAGGATAAGGTGCATTCACACGCCGTGGCGGCGGCAGTAATTTTGCAGAATTATTTAGAGCACCTGCGGTATAAAAAAGAGCTAGAAAAAAGGGATGACCAATCAGACGATTGATCATCCCTTTTAGTTTTTTCAAAAAAAGACTAATTACTGCTTTTCGTCTATGTCCTCATCTACCCAGCAATAACCGAGATTGCCCAGAGTACCGAAAACGGTAGAGACCAATGCGCAACAACCAATTGCTTTGAGTGCGGTTTGCGCGCAGTTCCAATCACCGGATATAACGCCGGCTACGGTGTTGCTTATGCCATTGCCGTCTTTTTGACAGAAACCAATGAGCGAACCAATAATGGTAACAGTTGATAAGAGGGCAATGCCACTTTGAGCATTGGTAGCCACTAGGCGTGCAAATCGGGATGGGTAAAAAGTTGCTTTTGCACTGCTTCTTGAAGAGCCGGTGGTTGCACTTATAAGGCTGAGCTTGACGCCGCTGGCCTGAGTTGCTGGTTGAGCAAGCAGGATTATAGCAGCAGCTAGCGTAGCAATTTTGCGTATATTCATAATTTTTCCTTCTTTTTATTCTCAAAAAGGAGCGGGAAAAACCGCTCCTTTTTGAAATGCTAGTTTAGTATGTCATGCATGCTGTGTAGTGTCTAACTAGCTTAACCATTGGCTGGTTTTAGTTTGTTTCATCATCATCGTTATCAACATCAGCTGGAGCGCCTGATACCAATGCGTGGACCACATAACTGAGGCCAGCCAACACCACTATCGCGGCAGTAACTTCAGCTACTGCAATGCCAGTGCTATGGTTGCTGATAAAGTCATTGAGTGACTCACAGCGTTGTCCAGAAATAATGTTGTGTTTGTTGAGCTTGTTAACGAGTGCTCTGTTCAATTCACCAATCTTGACTGGAATTAAAGCGAGCTTTTCTTGAACAGCCGCTAAGGTGCTTTTAGCAAAGTTGACAGCGCCCTTACCAGCTTCTTCGGCTCCTTCAGTGAGCTCTTCTATGCTTGGCTCGACCGGCGTGCTGCTTCCAAAAAATGGTGTATCACTCGGTGCTGGAGTAAAGGTAGGTTGCGGATAAGTGATAGAGCTTGGCGGCCATTGAGCTGGTACTTCGGTAGTGGTACCTATTGTTGATGGAGCAACGTTAGGCGGTGGGGTAGCTGAGGAGAATACGTCTCCGAAGTCCTCAAAATCATCCATACCGAATGTTTGTGAAACCGGCTGTGCGAGCATTAACACACCCGCTAACAGCATTAAATATCTAAGGTTTTTCATAGAATGTCCTTGTTGTAAATGTTACTAGTTACGAATTAAGAAAAGATGAAACGGCAGTGCATGCTTCTTTGGACAGAGTGACCGCGGTTCCTAAAGTTTCTTTAGGAAAGCAGATGGCAGATGCAACCAGAGCGCCAGTTACTGCTGCGGTAATACTACTTACATACGTTGGGCATGCTTGGTCCATAAGATATTCATACAACAAGCAGTCGCTGCTTTCAGGTGCTTTTGTATAGCGCACACCGTCATTATGAATATAGTGACCACGTATATAATGATATACGTCGTTGGCTCTCCAGCGGTTATTGTCTCGTCCGCTTGCTTCAATGCCAAGTCCAACGGCAGCGCCTAGCAGAGCAACACCGATTCGGGTTTCAGATGGATACAAGAGAGCTGCATCAGTTTTCGGGGCAATCATGCCCAAAATAAGCCCGAGAGCTAAAAAGAGAGTCAATTTCTTCATGAAAAACTCCTGATGTAAGGTTATGGAAATTGAGTATTCATCATCTAATTTAGACTCTTGCGCACGCAAAGCAAGGACCGTTTTGGCTATAATTTCTATTGGTTAATTAATGCTAAGGAAGGGGGTGAGTAGGGGCAAGAAGGGTTATTTTGTATTAGTAATTATGGGGGAGAGGGTGAGAAAGGTTGGCCATTCGTCATTAAATTGCACGGCTGACGGACAGAACAGCTCAAAAAAAAGAGGAGTAGTCTATTAAGCTGCTCCTCTTGAAAAAAGTGTTAATCTAAATCGTCCGACGGATCATTATCTAAATCATCCGATGGATCATTGCTCGTCTGAGTAATATTATTATTATCTGCATCATAAACCACGAACGGACTTACAGGTGGCGGAGTGCTGTAATCAGGAGAGGGCGCTGAAAAATATGATGGACCGCTATAATAACCAGAGGGTGCCTGCGGTGGTGGTTGACCGCTATAATAACTAGAATAACTAGGTGGTGACGTCGTCGGCGGTGGAAGCTCCCTTTCTGCCCGCGAATCGCGCATGAGGTCTTCGAAAGTTGCTGGCTCCCTAGTAGTAGACGAAAAATCGCAACCATGAGTTGGTGGGTTATGAATAGGAGTAAAGCTGGTTGAGTAGCTATAACTTCCAGGTGTTTCTTCATCTGGGTGGCCAGCAGTATTTCTGTAGGTTGACCATTCATTCTCGCGGCGGGAAAGCTTAATGCTACCATCGGCTCGTTTGCGAATGTTCTCGGTTGAGAGCAGGCTTAACGCATCCCATCCCTTTTGAGGGATTTTTTCCAGTAAGATTTTTGGCAGCGCATTAATACAGTTGAAGATCCCGCGTTGCAGAATCAAACCAGCTACCAAGCTGGTACCGGCGACCATAATCACCGGCAACCAACGTGGTTTAGTATTCTTAATAGTGTGGGCGTGCGAATCGCGTCTGAATTCGAATTCTTCAGTCGTTTCATCCGCATATTGCACGGGCGCATCAATGTCGAGCGCAACATGTTTTGCGGTAGTCTTAGCACATTCGTACGCCGTGACAATGCCCAGAGCAGTCAAGCTGACAGCTACAGCACAATGGGTGTCAGCTAGCGAAAAGGCGTTTGCTGAATTACTGCTTAAGGATGCCAGCGCTACGGCTAAGAGTGCTAATAGGAGCTTTTTCATGAGTGAGCCTATTGTTTTTACTATTCGTGTTCGCCGCTGTATGAGTACTGAGGAGTAAAGCCTGCGCCATCAGGAGCTAACAGATTGATGGTTTTGAGAAACCTATTCGGCATCTTGCGCTGAATGAACTCAGGAATGTACTTTTGAAGGGATCTCGCGATACCTTTTTGTAATACCAATCCAGCAAATGTTACTACACCTGCTGCTGCAATCACTGGCATCCAGCTAGGAGTCGTATTTTTAATAAGCTCTGCATGCTCAGCGCGTCGTGTTTCAAAGTCTTGTGCTGATTCGCCTTCGTAACGCACCGGACTATTAGCATGGAGAGCATGCAGTTGAGCGATGGTTTTTGCTATTTGGTATGCGGCAGTTAAACAGATAGTGGCGGTGCCTAGTGCAACAAAAGGTTTAGTATCACAAAAGAAGAAGGTTGGTTCAGTGGCTGGTGAGTGTTCGTAATGCGCTGCCGTTGATATTGATATACGTTGCGGTTGATATTCAGACATAGAAAAGACACTGCTGCTTGAGGCGAGTGCCAGACTTAAGAGTGCCACCTTAACGATTTTCATAGGTATGATCCTTTTGTAAAATTTTGACATGATAGGTAAGATCTTGACGACTATTTTTTTGTTAGTATAACAGTTTTTTCCTGATTGAATAGGCTATAGCAGCAGAATATTTTTTTAAAAAGTTGTGTTATGTGAGAAAATAAAGATTATTCGCTGGTAACTATTTATTGACAAACGTAGCTACGCTACCCTAGCATTGGTTAAAACGAGAGCACAGATGGAGCACTGTGCAGGGTGTACGCTTTAATCGGTTACAACCCCTAGGTTTCTGCCGTTCAGGATTAAAAGTATCACTGCACCTGTCTTAAAAAGGAGCGGCAGTATGAAGTGTAAAAAATGCGGGGGTCTGATGGTTATCCAATCATTCTTCGATTATTTTTTAAACTTTGAAGGGTGGAAATGTCTAAATTGTGGTAAGATTATAGTCAAGAAAGAAAAGACTATAGAATCCGACGCATTTAGCATTTTTTATCAACAACAGAACTGCAAAAATCGTAATAACAACTAACCGTATGTCTGAAACATTCCTTGCATTCCAAAGTAGTTACACCACGGTAGAAATAGCCCTTTTTAAGGGGAATGTGTGCTGTCAAATTATTACGCTAACCAAATTTGATGCCAGCAAACACCTTACAATAGCTCTAGATACGCTGCTTACCACACATCACCTGTCGCTGGCAGACATAACTTTTATTGCCGTCAATCGTGGACCGGGACCTTTTACTACGCTGCGTACCGTTATTGCCAGCGTTAATGGTCTGAGCTTTGCTACCAATCTACCGCTGATCGGGGTTGATGGCTTAGAAGTGTTTGCGCAGGAATTTCGCGACCAGCACTATCCGGTAACCGTGTATCTGTTAAACGCTTTTGCAAAACAGGTTTATTACTGCATTCAGCAAGAAGGGCAGGCAGATATTGTTGGTTGTTGCACGTTGACTGATCTTTTAACCACGCTGAAAGCAGATTTTGCGCAGCAGCCGATACGATTTCTTGGCAGTGGGGTTGCTCTGTATGCCGATCTGATTAAAGAGACGTTCAATCAACAGGCGGTTATTCCTGCCCCTATGCCAGAACAGTGTTCTATTAAACAGGTGGCGTGTGTAGCGTTAGCCGAGTGGCGCAAGGGCAGAACTGGCTCGTTTCAACTATCGCCAGTCTACTTGAAAGCAGCATTTTAACGCCGATTCGAGATAGATTTTAGATTGAAAAGTCAGTTTATATCGTCGTTGCTGTAAAGGTTAGATAATTCGTTGATGGAAAAGGGTAGATACTAACAACGGAAAATATATAAATAAATTATCACTTTTTAAACTCATTTATATCTTCTCTTTCACATCGCTTTGTACGTCCCCTCCGTCATCCTTTCCGACTTCGCTTGCAGCTTCGACGGACGCAGACGAAAGCGAGGACCCAGTTTTGAAGCTATTAATGTTAAAAACCTTATTGATAATTAACAGAAGATTTTCATTTATCTCTTTTTTATCACACACTTCGTTGGTGAAATGCCACAAATAATAATCTAAACTGGGTCCTCGCGCCCTGTCCGCCATAGCCTTGGCGACGGCTGGAAAGGATGACGTACTGGGGGCATTTTCAACTGTTCTAGAGGATGTCTATTCCTAGCATAGGCAGGTGAATGATAAATGAGATGAGATGGAAATCACCTTAGAAAAATGAACATCACTTTCATCAACGAATTATCTAACCTTTACAGCAACGACGACTGGAAGCTGTATTAGCTAATTATTGCCCCATTTTTTTCTTATCCCGGGTTGGCGTTAATTAAAGTGTACCCGTCTTGGTGTCGTCGCTCTTTTTTTATCAAATGCGT
>Ga0207087_1098_pt1 | contig 19586 bp, 20 predicted proteins | sample Alteio_BWMinHeat_51_FD_153544 | JGI IMG/M metagenome (GOLD analysis project Ga0207087, IMG submission 153544) | Enriched cells from forest soil in Barre Woods Harvard Forest LTER site, Petersham, Massachusetts, United States -... | ecosystem: Environmental > Terrestrial > Soil > Temperate forest >... | reverse complement strand
TCTCTGCCCATTTTCAGGGTGTCGGGAGGTTGCGGGCTTCACTGAGGATTTTGGTGAGCCGGTTGGAGAGGCGGTCGAGGCGACGGCGAGAAGTGCCGTTTGGTAACGTTCGGCGAAACATCTCAAGCACATGTTGAGCGCCGAGCAAAGAATCGATCAGACCATCGAGGCCGGCTCGGGGAGTGAACGGCGTCTTCGGCTGTGGAACAAGATGGCGAGGTTTGGAACGAGCTACCTCGAATTCTCGTTGGAGGTCCGTCAGCGCCACGTCGAGATAGAGCATGGTCATCTCGGGAGAAGTGTGGCCGAGTAATTTCATCACAGCGGGAAAACCCACGCCGGCTCGAAGCATTTCTGTCGCATAAGTATGTCGACACTGGTGCGGGACGATGCGGATGGAAAGGCCGAGCGCGTGACAGACCTGATGCAAGTAATCGCGGAGTTGACGAACGAGTGCTTCTTTGCTGCGCGGACGGGCCAGGAGCCGTCCATCGGCAGGCAGGGGATCAAGGGAACGAAAGAATTGGAGGCGTCGGACGAGTTCACACACAAAGGAATCCACGGGGACCATACGTTCTGTTTTGAGTTTGCCGAGCGGCACGTGAACGGCCCATTGATTCGGGCCGGTGGAACGCAGGCAGTCGAAGGACAGATCGGCACATTCACCGATGCGCATGCCGGTGTGGCGAATCAGCAGAAAGGCATTGCCACCCAGATCGTTGCGGCGGAGGAATTCCTGCTGCAGGAGTTCATCCTGCTCTGGCGTGAGCGGACGTGGGAGTCTCCGGGGGAGGCGCGGAATGTCCTCGCGGCGGATCAGATGGGCGAGTTCAGAAAGCTGTTCGGTCCAAGTCAGCTCGTTGAAGATGCAGCGCAGAGCGATAAGCAGGTTGATACAGGATGCGGTCGCGAGTGGCGGTGATTGCGAACGCAGGCGGGACATCCAGCCGAGGATGTGAGGTTCACGGCGCAATTGGTTCAGGCGCTGCACCTCAGGATGATCAGCGCCGAGATAGCTGAGGAAGTTGCGGGCAGTGCCGCGGTGGTGACGAGTGGTTTCGGGACTGAGCCCCGCGCCGAGAGAATCGACCGCGCGATCGAAGACCGGAGTCAGAGGATGTTGGAGCGGAGGGCGTCGCGCGCGGTTCATGAGGCGGTCACCGGCAGGGGACGAATGTGCTGCGCCACGGCACGTGCATACTCAAGGTAGACGTCTTGTGGCGTGACTTGCACGTAGATGAGCGTAGTTTGGATATCAGCGTGACCCATCAGCTGCATGAGCGCGGGCAGGCTCATCCCGGCGCGGATCATGTCCGAAGCAAAGGTGTGTCGAAAGCGATGGGGGTTGGCGAGGTTGATGCTGGTGGTCTGGCGATGGAAGCGAAATAAGGACCGCAATCCCGCCCGGGTCATGCGAGCTCCGCGCATGCGTCCTTTGAGTGAGACAAACAGCGCGGCGGAGCAGGGATTCGGTCGTTCCAGGCGCAGGTAGTGTTCGATCAGTTGCACGGTTTCTGGCGCCAGCGGCAGGAAGCGAAATTTGTTGCCTTTGCCATGAACGCGAATCTGGGCTTCGGAAAGCAACGCGTCATCCCGATTCAAAGCCAATACTTCGGCGGACCGTAGCCCTTGCAGAAGCATCAAGCCCACGATGGCTAAGTCGCGTGCTGTGCGGAAACTGGACCAGAAGCGCGACACTTCATTCACCGAGAGCGGCACAATGTTGCGTTTTGGCACTTTCACTCGTAATCGGCTCATGGCCAGCCGCGGCCGGCCAAGGCCCATGGGCTTTCGCTGCAAGAACACATGATGAAAGCCGCGGGCAATCTGGCAGGGAGCATCGGGGAACTCATTGCGGATGGCGCGATCGACAACGGCAACGCGGTCATTGATGATGGAAGGGGAAGGCCGAGGTGATTGGCTGGACTGGAAGCGCACATAATCCAGGAGCGTGGACTCGGTAAGGTCACCTTCCCTAATGTCGCCGGTGTAGTGAACACTCTCCCACCAGCGAATAAAATGCAGCAGATTGTAAGCATAGGTGCACAGAGAGGTGTTCGCCAGGCGGCGAACATATTCGCGATCCAGGTAACGATTGATCCAGCTGACCCCGCGGCCGGTGGCCTGCTCGACGATACGAACCGGACTTTGTGCGTTGTAGGAAGTCTGCTGGTAGATCACACAGAACTTCATGGCTGAGCAGCCTCCAGGAGAGAGTGAAACTGTCGCGCGTCACCGCCTTGGACAAAGAAGGAGTTCGGATCGTGACCATCGGGCAGGAGGACGCGGCGAGTGACGATGCCTTGCGCTTGGAGACGATGTGCGAGCTGCTGCGAGGCTTGTTGGCCGCTGCTGTCGACATCGAAGGTGAGATAAACGGTGCGCGGGTGGTCGCACAGCTGCCGAAACTGGTCAGCGTTAAGATGCGCGCCCAACGAGCAGGTGACGTGGCGAAAACCCGCCTGCCACAACACGGCATAGTCGAACAGCCCCTCGACGAGAATCACCTCAGGGCATTGTTGAACCTGTTCCCAACCATACAAGCCACCCTTCGAGCCGGGTAGGAATCGATGGGCGAAGGAGACGCCGGTACTGCGGCCGTAGAGGTTAACGACACGTCCGCCTCGGCAGCACGGGAAGATGACGCGCCGGTAGAAAGCGTCGCAGCCTTGTTGGTTGAGCAGGCCGAGACGCTGCAGGAGATCGCAAGAATAACCTTGAGCGGTGAGATGCCGGCGCAAGCTCCCACCAGGGGCATAACCGATGCGCAGTTCTTTGATCAGGGCAAGATCGCGCAGGCCTCGTTGCTCAAGATAGCGCAGTGCCTCGGGGTAGCGATCGAGTTGTTGCTGATAGAAAGTGGCTGCTTGCTCGAGCACGGCGACAGGGTCAGCTGTGAGAGCGCTTTGTTGGTCGAGGTAAGCGAGGCTTTCGCGGAAGGACAGATGACGGGACAGCTGGACAAAGCGAAGGAGATCGCCGCCCTGGCCGCAACCGTGACAGTAAAAGAGATTCTTGCGAGCGTTGACATAGAACGAAGGCCGGGTTTCTAAATGCAGGGGACAGAGTCCGACGAACTCGGAGCCGTGAGCGGCGGGCCGGGCGACCCAATCCTGCTGCCGCAGATAATCGAGCAGCGAAAGACGCTGTTTCAGTTTTTCGACGCCCTCGCCCACGGCGCAGTTTCCCCTCTGGAGGCAAACGTAGGAGAAGGCCGCCAGCATTTCCAGGCAAGGATGGTGGGTGGAGAAATTTTCTCAGAGACGCAAGGGCCAAAGAATTTGCAGAACCGGAATCAGCGAACACAAAGGCTCAGCTTGGTGATCGGCTGGATCACCAAGCGCCAGCCAGTGAGTGACACGCGCGAGTGTTTGCCGGAGAAAGGAAAGAGCCGGTTGGGAGCGGTCTAGATGCTGGGCCCAGCGACGTAGCGTAGAAGGATCGGGCGTCCGATTCGCGTCCTTCAGCGCAGGCGTCGCCTCTTCCCAGGAACAGTGCTGCTCTACAAAGCGCCGCCGCAATGCCTGACAGCGAACCAGCAAGCTGTACTGAGTGTAAGGGAGAGAAAGCAACGGCAGGAAGGTGAAGGTCTTTCCGCAAGCGGGACAGCGACCGCGCCGAATCCCGATCCAATCGTGGTGTTCATCATGCGCTTGCTTGCGGCGGCGTCCGTGGCCGATGATCGAATCGCGCTCACAAACCGGGCATCGCCGCAAGATGACCTCGGCGCAGCTCGCAGCCCAATCCGTTTCGAGCTTGCGCAGCGGAACGCAAAGTGGGATAAACACAATCGTAGCTCATCGGGGCTTTGCCCTCCGGCGTTGACCCGTCAAGATCGCAGCCGGAAGCGGAGCCCCTTCCTCCTGAAGCAAAAATCCAACTGGAAGAGAATACAGCTTGTCGGCTACGCCTATCTGGGGTGTGTTTCAAAGAATTGGCCGCTAATAAACGGCCAACCGGAAGTAATCCAGACGGGCAGCGGGCAATCAGTACCGGGAAGTCGGCTAGTGTTTACCGTTGGAGTAATCTAGGGATTGCTGCATCAGCTTCCGCATCATCACGAGGAACTGGTACGGACAGTTTGACGGCAAGTGATTTCGTGAGAAGGGATTGAACAGGTTAAGGCGATCACTCGGAGAATAAGCTTTCGAGATCACGAGCACCGTGAACCACACGCAGAATGAGACTCTCACCCTCGCGCGACAGATAGAAGATCAGGAACTTGGTGAACCCTGCGACTGGCATACGGCGAGTGCCACGAAGTTCGTCTGCCGTGAATCTACAGCGTGAGCCGGCTGCCGGCCTTTGAGCTATCCGCAAGAGCGTGCCAGTCACAGCCTCTTCCCAACGTTGCGCCAGACTCCGATCTGCTTGAGCTTCGTACCAGTCAGATTGTTCCAAAATATCCGCAATGGCTGCGTCGCTGAAAGCAACCCGAGACTTTTTCACGCGCGCCGAGCCCGTTCGCGTAGCGCAGTGATCAGCCCCTTTTTGCGGATCTCGCTGATCGAAACTTCAATCTTCGGTCCCTTTGCAGCGGCGAGTAGCTCTTGTTCGAGATTGGCCATCCGGCGCTCTTTGTCTTGGCGAATCAATTCTCGGATGTATTCGCTCGGTGTGCCCCAATCTCCGGATGCGACTTGGCCCTCCACATAGGCCTTAAGAACTTCGGGAAGCGAGATGTTGAGAGAGGTCATTGGCATGCCTTCATTTTATGTCATGTTATGAAGGCACGTCAAACCTTGGCGAGTAAATTCAGGACCGCGTTCTTACCGGTGGATTGGATGGGCCACGGGTTAAGGGCTGTCACTAACGAATTGTTATTTCGGCAGCCACAACTACATTCATCCTGATCGCCTTGGTTCTTTGGTTAAGACCGCCTCGATTTCATCTTCTTGGATGTCGCTGATTTCAAAAGTCTTTGCGCCGGATAGCATTTTCGACGGGGACAGGTTTAACAATTCGCCAGAGACACGTAATTCATCGCAGGCTCCTTCAAGTGGTTTGGGGTCCTGACTACGGCGACGAATCCGAATGACTTCGAGTCCAGATTTCTCAACTTTGGAAAAAGATCGAGCGCGATTCCACCAGACCGAAATACATCTGCACTAAACTCTCGTGGGGATACCGGTTTGAATGTGTTATATAACTATATATCACTTCTGAGTACATATAGAAAAAAGTAGTAGCAAGGCGCAAATACCCGCATATTTGCTGAGGATTTTAGCTATGGCGGAGAGGGGGGGATTCGAACCCCCGTTAGGGTGTTTATTCCCTAAAACGGTTTAGCAAACGGGTGATTGCGCTCTGGCTCGTTGGTAAGTTGCTGAAAACTAAAGACGCCGTTCGGCTGACCCTGGACGGTTTGGGCACGGTTGGCAGGTCATTGGGATAAATTGGGATAAAGAATTTTGCAAACTCCGCGGCTCCATCCTCCTTCTCGGCGCCACTCCGATTCTTTTGGCCACGTTCGGCTCGCTCTGGACGATTTGGCCACGATTGGCAGCGTATTGGGATAAATTGGAAATTGGAATAAAGGTAGCCGATAGGTTGCAGGTGGCGGTTTGCTCACTCTACCTGACCCGTTCGCACGGACCGATTTTCACGTGTTTTGTTTGCGTTAAATTGCCAGCCTTCCCCACTCTCTTTGACGTGGCGCTCCCAGCAATGTTTTCCGGCTTCCCAACCGGGAACTACTCCGTTCGTGGACAGAAGCGCGTTTTGTCTGCACTAATCCGACCGACGAACCGATAACTTCCGGCTTGCCGTGATTCGGGCTTAATTTCATTTCCGAGCATCCCGTGAGATCTACAGGGCGATACTACCGTTGACATACCTCTACTTCTAGGGCTATCCTGACCGTAGCCCAAGTTGTCTAGGGGTACGCGCGAATGGCAAGAAACGATCTACAGGGAAGTCTCGACCTCCTTGTTCTGAAGACCTTATCCCAGATGGAAGAGTTGCACGGCTACGGAATCGTGCTGCACATCCAGAGAGCGTCCGATGAACTGCTGTCTGTCGAGGAGGGATCGCTCTATCCTGCCTTGCACCGCATGGAGCAGAAAGGATGGGTTCGGTCGGAATGGAAAGTGACGGATACGAATCGGCAAGCAAAGTATTACCGGCTGACGACTGCCGGGCAAAAAGAGTTGCAAAAAGCTGAAAAGAGCTTCGAGCAACTCGTCAAAGGAATTCGCGCCATATTGCGGTATGCGTGAGGTGAGCCATGTCGATCTTTAGGCGGATTGCGAATGTGTTCTCGCGCTCGAAATTAGACCGGGAAATCGATGCTGAAATCCGATCGCACGTGGAGATGCGCACTGCGGACAACGTTGCCTCCGGGATGTCGCCCGAAGAGGCTCGTCGCGATGCCCTCATTCGGTTTGGGAATCGAATGGTGATGCGCGAACGAGTCGCTGCCGCTGACGCCGCGATGGTGTTGGACGCTGCCGGCCGCGACTTGCGTTACGCGGCGAGGCAATTGCGCCGCTCGCCGACATTCACGGCCACCGCCGTAGTGACACTTATTCTGGGAATTGGCGCGAACGTAGTTGTGTTCAGCGTGCTGAATGCACTGCTTCTTAGACCTCTTGACGTGCCGCAACCCAGAGGCCTGTACAACGTCGTCCACCAAACGCAGGGGTACGACAATATGTCTTATCCCGACTACTTGGATTTTCAGAACAAAAACGCGACTTTCGCTGATATGGCAGCTTATAGGATAGAGAGCGCGGGGCTAAGCGCGGGAAACTCCGCGTACAAATGCTGGTACTACAAAGTTTCAGGAAATTATTTTGACATGCTGGGAGTACAGCCCGCGCACGGCCGGGTGTTTCATGCAAGCGATGAACGCGGGCCGAACTCCGCTCCCTATATCGTCTTGAACCATGACTTTTGGCGGCGCAATTTCGGTTCGGATCCGCGCGTTGTGGGAACCACGGTCGATGTAAACAAGCACCCGTTTACTGTTATCGGAGTTGCGCCAGCCGTGTTTCACGGAACCGAGGCATTTATTTGGCCTGATTTCTGGATGCCCGTCGTCGAAAGCCCGGATTATGACGGAGCGGACTTTCTTTCATGGCGCGGAGGGCACAATCTGTTCATTCTGGGAAGGCTGAAGCCGAACGTCACGACCCAGCAAGCGAGCGATAATCTCAACTCCATCGCGCGCGAACTGGCGCATCAGTATCCGGAAGACGATGATCTGAGTGCGAGGCTGGCAAAACCAGGACTAATGGGTGACCAGTTTGGCGGCCCGGCTCGGTCCTTCCTGGCCGACGTCATGCTTCTGGCATTTCTCTTATTGCTTGCGGCCTGCGCTAACCTTGCAAGCCTCTTTGCCGCGCGCACTGCGGATCACAGCCGCGAGGTTGCTATTCGGCTTGCGATCGGATCCAGCCGGTGGCAGGTCCTGAGGCAACTGCTCGCTGAGGCGTTGCTCATTTCTGTTCTTGGGGGCGCGCTAGGAACCATTTTCTCTACCGCATTGCTGCGGGCGCTGACGCGTTGGCAGCCGTTCCCGGAATTTCCAATCCATGTGACAGTCAGCCCAGATCTAAAGGTCTATTTGGTGGCTCTGCTCCTGTCCGTGGGAAGCGGACTCGTATGGGGCTTGGTTCCGGTGCGCCAAGTCTGGGCAACCAGTTTCGCCCAGGTGATGAAGAGCGGGACGGCAGGCTCGATGGTTTTTCGCCGCTTCGCGTTTCGTGATCTTCTCCTGGGAGTCCAAATTATGCTCTGCACTTTGCTGGTGACGGCCTCCTTTGTGGCTTTGCGTGGCATGCAGCGTTCGCTCCACGCACCGCTGGGATTTCAGCCGCAGGGTGCGATCCTGGCGGAGACGGATTTGCACATGGGAGGGCACACTGGGAGTTCATTCGCGCAGGTTCAAAAGCGCATGCTGGAGGAAGTTGCTCCCATTCCGGGGGTTACGGCGGTCGGGATCATCGATGAAACACCGCTAGGAACAGGCGGAAGCAGTACGCGGATTTACCGGCTTGGGACAACTGACTTCCGGCCGTCAAATAGCCCATTTGGGTCGAAGTATTTCTCGATTTCGCCCGGGTACTTGGAGGCGGCCGGGACGCATTTGCTGACGGGGCGCGATTTCACTTGGCACGACGATGCCAAGGCCCAGAGGGTCGCCATCGTGAATGAGACGTTCGCCCGCGCCATGATTGGAAACGGATCGGCTCTCGGGCTCCGGTTTATGATGGCGGACAAGATTCCGTATGAGATTGTTGGCGTTGTTGAAAACGGAAAGTATGAGTCGCTCACTGAAACGCCGTGGGCCGCGATGTTTTTCCCACTCGACCAGAATCCCGATAGTGATACCTCATTGATAGTGCGGTCGCAGTTGCCACCGGGAGAAATCGTACCGGAACTCAGAAGAGTGCTCGCGCAAATCGATCCTAGCTTACCGTTTGTGTTTCACAGCTGGCCTGAGGCACTGGCATTCGTTCAGTTCCCCGCACGAGCAGCGACGGCGAGCCTCGGCGTGATGGGCTTGTTAGCGGCGATGCTTGCCGTCACGGGAGTCTTTGGGATGGCGATGTATTCGGTTTCGAAGCGGATCAAGGAGTTTGGGATCCGCGTCGCCTTAGGAGCACAACCATTCCAACTGATGCGCTCGGCGCTGAGCCGTCCAGTCCTTCTGCTGCTTTCTGGCTCGATAGCCGGCTTGCTGCTAGGCGCGATTGCGAGCCAACTGTTGGCACAGATCGTGTACGAGGCCACGCCGCGTGATCCTCTGGTGTTTGCTGGAGTAATCACAACGATGGCGGCGTTGGGTTTCGTGGCGATCTATATTCCTGCACAACGCGCCTTACGCATACATCCGGCAGGTTTGCTCAGGGAAGAGTAATAGACTCCGCGCTCGGTAAATAACTTCGTGTGATGCTGAGATTGCTCCCAAATTGTCCCAGCTCTTCCACTACCGCTTCCTCGCGCGCCGCACCCGCCTTCAACTTTGCGCCCGCCAGCGCTTCCCGCACAGTGACGAGGTACTGCAGTGGCGACAGAAAGTAGAACCATAATGAAGGCTGACGATGAGACCTAACTTCAGCGGTACCTGGAGAGCAAATCTCCAACGAAGCAAGCTGTTGGGTCCGGCGCCCAAAGCTCTCCTAGTAAAGATCAATCATTCCGAACAGGAGCTAGTCGTCGAAATGCTTATTACAAAACCCGACGACAGCGAAGAGCGGCGTTTGTTTAAAGGTCTCAATTCTGGTCAGGAGGTCGCCAACTATGCAAACGGGGTGGAGGTGCCGAGTTGCTCTCTCTGGGAAGGTACGGAGTTGCTGCTGGGGACAGGATCGACCTCGCTGAGAAAAATCAATTCTGCGAGTCCGGTTTGGTGCGCCCTAAAAACTGCTTTGTTATGTAGAATTCTATATGTAGAATACTATATCACTGCAGAGCATGAAGAGAATCGTTCGGACGAGGCCTGTCCCGAAAGTACGTTGTAGGTTTCACGATTTAGCAGTGGGCTTGGCCGCGAAATCGGCCATGTCTTGGAACACGGTCTGGTGTAAAATAGATGTATTCAGAGAGGACTCTGATGAGCGCCACGACCGCCCCTCCTAAGCGTCTCAATGCTTCTTCGCGTGCCAAACGCGAAAGAAGTGTGCGCGAGGTGCTAGCAACGCTCCGCCTTGAGAACTTGGCCCCTAGCAAAGAAGTAGTAGCGCTTGCGAACGAATACATCGAAGGCCGGCTTGAAGCGAAGAAATTGACAGCTGCGGTTAAACGCCTCTACTCCAGGCATTGAGTCAAGAAGCCAACATTCAGAGTGATCCCTATCTCTACCCGGATACGTCCGTCCTCCGCAATCTTGCAGACATTCGCGATGCAAATCGTCTGAACCAGTTTGAAAGCGACCATTTCTTCGCACGACTCCTCGAACTTCACGAGAGCCCGATTCGCGGATCCTTTGACTCAGATCATTTGAGACATATCCATAAGTATGTTTTCCAGGACGTATACGCCTGGGCCGGGGAATTCCGCACGGTTCCGATCGCCAAGGGCAATTCCTTTTTCGCTCGACCAGAGCACATTCGAGCGGAATTGCAGAGGCTATTTCATCAACTCGCCGGCGAGAAGTATTTACGAGGGAACGATTCTGCTGGATTCTGCCAACGCGCCGCTCACTACCTTGGCGAGATCAACGCTTTGCATCCTTTTCGCGAGGGAAACGGACGAGCGCAACGTGAATTCATTCGAGAACTGGCTATGGAAGCCGGTTATGAGATTGCGTGGGACCTCGTTACGCAAGATGAAATGTTCGCAGCATCCGTGGCAAGTTTTCATGGAGGAAGCAGTGACGCTTTTGCGTCAATCCTGAACAAGATCATCCGTCCTGTTCGTTGAGTGCCCGAGGCGACTTCGACTAGACTTTGCGTGGCACAACAGAGACAAAAACTTCTCGATGGTCAGAATTCGTAATTTCTTTGCAGGTTGCCGTGGTGCGGAGAAGGGCAGCTTCGAACCCCCAAATATGAGAATCGGAAGTCCTGCTTTTTCCTATGTTTAGAGTTTCGCTTCAGTGAACAGAACGGTGAAATTCAGCCGGAAAAAGTAACACGGAAAATCGCCCGGAAAAAAGTCTGCATTATCAACCACTTATATTTTCTGGCGGAGAGGGGGGGGGATTGCAACCGTTGTTGTTGAGAGGGAGGGGACGATTGGTGACCGTTGGTATGTCTCTTGTTTTCAATGCCGCTTTTCAATTAGGCGGAATCGGCAGTGTTTATGAGGGTTCTAATGACCCGCAAATCGGCCAAAATTAGTAGCAAGACTAGTAGCACCTTAGGCCGCGGTTTGCTAATTCACCTTGACCTGTTCGCACGGACCGAATTTAATTCTTTTGTCACAACCTCCTCAGTTGTTCCGAAACCCTTCATTTTAAGTCGAATGCTTACCAAGTTCTTACCACGATCGGGGCAATATCGCTCGTTTCCAAACCGCTTCCACGCCCTTGCAAATTCGCTCTGACAATCTCGCCCTCCTCCGGCTTATCAACTCTAGAGCGCAAAATGCCGGTAGAACTCGCCTTGATAAAGGGCGAGGTCGGTGGTCCAAGCCAACCGCTTTCCCGGCTGCTGGACAGCGTGCGGCGCGGCCCAACCCGAGGTCAGAGTTTGCGACTTAGCTGCCAGTCTTTGGGTGTTGCGCCCGTGGCACGGCGAAACGTCTTTGTGAAATGGCTCTGGTCGGCAAACCCTGTTTGGAGCGCGATAAACGCAATGGATTCCTTGCCAACTAAGAGAAGTTCCTGTGCGCGTTTGATCCGGGCGTCGAGATACCATTTATATGGCGGCATGCCGGTCGAACTCTTAAAGGATCGAGCGAACTGTGACTGGGAAAGCCCTACCAGTTTGGCCATCTCCTCAAGGCTTATGTCCTGCGTCATGTGGGCTTCGAGGTACTCCATCGCTCGACGCAACTGCCATCGGGAAAGTCCGTTTGCTCGCTGCATCTGCGCGTTTCGGCGCGCAAACAGCGTAGCCGTCAATGCTGTCGTCAGGCCCTCACAGTAGAGGCGGCCACTACTTGAGGGTTCTCGACATTCCTCTGCCAGAAGTGCTGCGCATCTTGCCACCTTATCGTCGTACAACAACAGGACCGGCGTATCGGTTTTCGCCGAATCCAAGTCGTCGCCGAGGATCGATTCCGGGACTTTCGGACCGAAGCTCATCCTGAGTTCGCGAACTGATCGAAGTCCGTCAGTATAGGCCCACACTGTCATGTCCGCGGGCGCAAAAGTCGTATGCCCAGCGTCAAAGCGAGATCGCGGGGTCGGACGGTTGAGATTCAGGCGAGACTCGCAATATCCGCCTACCTGGCCGAGAACAATCGCAACGATCGTTTCGTGTGAAGAGAGGTCGTGCCAGGCTTTCCCAGGATCGGGATAGTGCACGATGTTACGCGCGGTGATCCCATTCCAACTGCGGGTATGGCTTTCGATCTTCCTGATCCCGTGCGGTGAACGAAATTCAAAGGGCTGCGATTGGCTCATATCTCTTTCCTTGGCCATCGAGCAAACAGAGCCTTAGATGAACCTTTCGAAGTAGTGAGGGCAGATAAAGAATAGCAAGATCACCGAACACGTGAAAAGCGGAAACAGACCAAAAACAGCGAAATCCGACAAGATGCACGATCTGTGGTGGTCCATATTTGTCCATTCAGGAGGGATGACACCGATTGAGGTTTCAGCCAGCTTCGCATCTAAAATTTTGCTTAAGCGCGCCCATTGTGCTCTTCGTCGCGCAAGGCATCGAGGGCCGGTCGGCGGCTTACACCACGGTTAAAGCTGCGGCCCAGAACGTCGAATCAATTTCCGTTCCGGGAACGAAAGCCTTTCCAGAGAGCATCACATCGACTACGGACGGCACGCTCTATGTCGGTCGTCTCGGAGATGGTGGGGTCGTCCGTATCAAACCACACACGCACGAAAACGTGATTTTTGTCCAACCAGGCGCTTTGGGTTCGCGCTCGATTTTGGGAGTCTTCGCAGATGAGGCATCGAACACGCTCTGGGCTTGCTCGAACGACTTGAGTGCATTGGGCGCACCTGCAAAGGGCAGCGATACCGGAAGCGCGTTGAAAGCTTTTGATCTTAGGACCGGGAATGGAAAACGCAGCGTCTCGTTGCCTGGAACTCACGCGTTCTGCAATGACATCACGGTGGACGCGAAGGGCTCCATATACGTCACGGACAGCGCAAATCCTACAATCCTAAAACTTTCTCCCGGTGCCACAACGTTCGAAGTATTCGCGCAAGATTCCGCTTTTTCTGCGCCTCAAAGTGGTGGTGCCGGGCTCGACGGAATCGCCTTCGGCGGCGATGGCAATCTTTACGTGACGACCTACACGGCTGGCGAAGTTTTGCGTGTGGAAGTCAAGGATGGAAGGGCCGGGCGCGTCACGAAACTTTCCGGTATCCATCACGTGCAATTTCCCGATGCTCTCCGAGCCCTAGGCAACAACAGTTTCCTCCTGATCGAGGGATCAGGAAGATTAGATCGCGTCGTGATCAGAGGCGACGCCTTCGCCGTCACGCCGATTCATGGCGGTTTCGTGACTCCGACGTCGGTCACTCGGATTGGCACGACAGCGTGGGTCAGTGAGGGCCAACTGGCCTTTTTCTTCGATCCTACGAAGAAGCACTTGTCGCCTTCCTTGCCTTTTCGAATCTACGCGGTCCCATTGCGAAAGGAAGACGCTAAATAATGAGGTTTCAACGCGCATCGTTTCTGAAGTTTTGGCTAGGCCTGCCCATTGCGCTCTTCGCGGCATACGGCGTGCATGCACAAGGCGTGCATGTTGAGTCGACTCCTTACCCAACGGTGACGGACGAACGGCTTCAGCATCCGGAAGCGGGCGATTGGCTCATGTACCGGCGAACCTATGACGGCTGGGGTTTCAGTCCGCTGAAGGAGATCACGTCGAGCAACATTCACAAGCTATCGCTGGCTTGGTCGATGAGCACGGACCTACTTGGCGCCCACGAAACGACGGCGATCGTCAATCGCGGCCGGATGTTCATAACGACGCCTCAAAATAACATCATAGCTCTTGACGCCAAGACCGGCACCCAACTCTGGCGGTACACAAGGAAGTACCCGGACGGCCTGTTCCAGCTCCATCCGACAAACCGCGGCGTCGCGCTCTACGGTGACTACGTCTATATGGCGACGACCGATTGCGCCCTCGTGGCTCTCGACGCCGCGACGGGCAAAGAGGTCTGGAACGTCCCGCTCGATGACTACAAGACAGGTTGCTACTCGACCTTGGCGCCGCTTGCCGTGCGCGGCAAAATCATCCTTGGCTACTCAGGCGGCGAGCTTGGCGTTCGGGGCTCAGTGAACGCTTTCGACGCGCTCACCGGAAAGCGCATCTGGAAAACCTACACGGTCCCTGCGCCCAACGAACCGGGCGGGGAAAGCTGGAAGGGCGAGGCCTACAAGCGAGGAGGCGGATCGACCTGGATTACCGGGGTCTATGATCCTGCAACAAACACGACTTACTGGGGCACCGGAAATCCAGGGCCATGGGTCGCGGACGATCGGCCTGGCGACAACCTCTACACGGACTCGACGCTCGCGCTTGATGCTGATAGCGGCAAAATCAAAAGCTACCATCAGTACACGCCGCATGACAGCTGGGACTGGGATGAAGTATCGGCGCCTCTCTTGATCGACACCGAGGTCGACGGGAGGTCCACGAAGACCGCCACGCACGCGGGACGGAACGGCTTTCTTTGGATTTTGGATCGCGATCGCCTCGAGTTCCTGCACGCTTTCCCGTTTTCCAATAACAACGTGTTCACGTCGATTGACTCGAAGACCGGGCGCCCCACCGTCGACGAGTCCAAGCGACCTGGCGTGAAACAAGGCGCCGAGTTCTGCCCGAGCATCGGCGGCGGCAAAGACTGGCCTCCCGAGGCGTGGAGTCCCCGGACAAAACTTCTGTATATACCCGCGAACAACAATATCTGCGCGTTCCTTCCGAAAGGTGAGGTCCCGGATTCAAAATCTCAGGGGATTTATGTGGGGTATGAAATCGAGAGCGTTTTTGGATCGGTGCGTACCGGGGCTGCCGCTTCCGATCACTTGGGGGAACTACAAGCTTGGGACTTGAATACCGGCAAGCGAGTTTGGCAGCACAATTTCAAAACGATCCTTTGGTCCCCGCTTCTGGTCACGGGCGGAGACGTTCTCTTCGCTGGTGGAACTCCGGATCGATTGTTCAGAGCGTTTGACGCGCGCACCGGCAATCAACTGTGGAGCTTCCCGCTCCCGTCGGGAGCAATCGGTGTCCCAACTTCATTTGAGGTCGACGGCGAACAATATGTTGCGGTCACTACGGGCTGGGACCTTGACGCCCGAGGCCTTCAAAACGGTATCGACAAGATTCAAGGGACGAAGTCCAACGTGCCTCAGGGAGGCACCATCTTGGTGTTCAAGCTTCGCAAAGCGCCGTAGCGAACTAATCAAGATGCGGGAAGCGATTCTGAACGGCCTGGCGACGCAGTGGATTAAATGAACACTGGAGGAGCGACTCATGAAGAACAACTTAGAAAACAGAACGGGAGTACGCGCGCCAATCATCGCGCGGCGCAAGTTCATACGTGCGGCCGCGACAACCGGTATTGCCGGCAGTATGTTCCCAGCGAGCCTTGGGTCGTTGGCTGCGCAGGGGACCGCCATGAAGGCTGCGCAACTCGTGCTTCCCACGGCGACGAAGGACGTTACTCCATTCAAGATCCAAGTACCGCAAGAGGCACTCGACGATCTCAAGCGTCGGTTGGCGTCCACGCGGTGGCCGGAGCGGGAAACCGTCCATGACTGGTCGCAGGGCGTACCCCTCCAGAAGGCTCAGGCGCTGATCGCCTACTGGCGCGACATGTACGACTGGCGACGGTTCGAGGCTCGCCTCAGCGCCTTCCCACAATACCGCACCCAGATCGACGGGCTCGGCATTCACTTCATCCACGTGCGCTCCCCTCACCGGAACGCGCTGCCGATCATTCTCACGCACGGATGGCCGGGATCGGTCGTGGAGTTCATGGAGATCATTGGGCCGCTCAGCGATCCCACCCGGTACGGGGGAACGGCGGAAGACGCGTTCGATGTCGTGGTGCCGTCGCTCCCGGGCTTCGCCTTCTCCGACAAGCCGGTGGAGACGGGCTGGGACGTGAACAGGATTGCCCGCGCCTGGGCGACGCTGATGCCGCGCCTCGGCTACGACCGCTGGGTGGCGCAGGGCGGCGATTGGGGGGCGGGCGTGACGCACGCCCTGGCGCTTCAGCGGCCCCAAGGCCTGATCGCGGCCCATGTAAACTGGCAGTTCGTCTTTCCCGAAAAGCTGCCGGACAACCCCACGCAGGCTGAGCGCAGAGCCATCGACCGGGCGTCGTGGTTCGCCAGCGACCAGAGCGGCTATTTTCGCGAGCACGCGACACGTCCGCAGACTATAGGCTACCCGCTTGCGGATTCGGCCGCGGGCCAGGCGCTGTGGATCTACGAGAAGTTTCAGGCCTGGACCGACAATCACGGCAATCCTGAAGATGCGCTCGCGGTCGATGCGATGCTCGACAACATCAGCCTTTACTGGTTCACCGACACCGCCGCATCGTCGGCCCGCATTTACTGGGAGAACACCCGCGCCGGATTTGGAGGCCTCTCCCGAGGCAGGATCGAACTGCCAATGGCGGCGTCGGTCTTTCCCCACGAGATATTCTGCCCGCCGAAGGCCTGGGCCGAAGCCCTATGGCCGAACCTGTTTTATTGGAATGAACTCGACAAAGGCGGCCACTTCGCCGCGTTCGAGCAGCCAAAGCTCTTCACCGAGGAACTGCGAAAGGCCTTCAGGTCACGGCGAGCTTAGCGATCTGGCTGTCGAATGCCTGCGAGTATTTACCTCCGAACCCGGAAAGAGTCGAAGTGTCGTCGAGCGGACCACTAGCGGGAAGGCGCTGAGAACGAGAGTAGCAATGAACAGTAGGGAGGAAACAAACTTCTGTCGCCGAGCTTTTCTAAGAACTGGTTCCGCGACGTTGCTGGTGGCAGTTCTCGGAGCAAGTGGCGAATCTGAATCACAGACAAACATTCACTGGGGGAATCACACGATGCCGCTCGATGCGAACGCAGTCAAAAATCTGATGAAGCAAAACCTGCTCGGAGTTTTCAGTGAACGCGACGCCGAGAATCGCCGTTCAATGATCGCCAAGATTTGGGATAGGAAGGGCATTTTCATCGACCCACATGGCCGTTACGTTGGACATACAGCTATCAACGACGCCGCAGAGCAAGTGCAGCGTAGGTTTCCCGATTTTGCATTCTCAGAGTTGGCGGATGGAGATGCGTACAGTGGTGTCGGACGCCTCTCGTGGGGTTTCGGTCCCCCAAGCGAGCCACGGAAGATGACCGGTATCGATGTCTTGGCCGCGTCTGACGATGGTCGGATCACCGCTCTCTACACGTTCGTAGACGCAGCTAAGGCTTGATCTTGTACCAAATAAAACTAATTCGTTGAAAGGAACACCAGAATGCAAATGTTCACGAAAGTTGGCCTCGACGCTCTTCTGACACCGGAGAATTGCGTCTTGCTCCTCATTGACCACCAGCCTTTCCAGTTGGCAAACGTAAACAGTCACGAGCCCACAATGGTGATCAACAACGTCACAGCTCTTGCCAAAACCGCGAAGGCATACGGTATTCCGACGATTCTCACAACCGTCAATGAGGAACGCGGAGGCGTAATCTTTAAGCAGATCCAGGCAGTCTTTCCGGATCAGAAGCCGATTAACCGCACTTTCATCAACGCGTGGGAGGACCGCCGCGTCGTTGAGGCGGTGAAGAAGACCGGCCGGAAGAAGCTGGTCATCGCCGCTCTCTGGTCCGAGATGTGTCTGGCGATGCCCGCTATCCATTCGATGGGTGATGGCTATGATGTGTACGTCGCTACCGATGCGTCGCGTGGCGTCTCTCAGGAAGCACATGACATGGCCATCCGCCGCCTGGTGGCTGCTGGAGCCCAACCGATTACGTGGCTTGGCATGGCCGGAGAACTACAGCGTGATTGGGCGCGCACAGAGCGCCTTGGAGAAGTCGCTCAGCTTTTTATCGACCATGCCGGCGCTACTGGTTCTGTGTTCTTGTGGGAGACGCAGCTCCTGGGTGCCACACAACTCAAGGGCGCGTAAGCAGGGGCCCCAGTGTCGACGCGAACAGCACAGGGCAACAGAACCGCAAAGGGTAAAGGAGACGGACTGCTGCGTATCCTTCTCCTTGCTGTGTTGTTTGCGGCTGCGGCAGCGAATCCTGCGGTTGCGCAGGTGCAGCTACCTACCGTGAATCTAGGGGATACGAATTTTGAAGACGGTTTCGGCGCACCGGGCTGGTTCTTGGAAGAGTTTCCGGGTGGTTACACTGCCGGTGAGTTGAAGGACTCCGAAGGAAAAACGGTTCCTGGATCCAACCGCGTGACGACCTACAGCACGACCAGTCACGTAGCCTTCGCCAGCAGGAAGCGCTTACTCGGGGGCTGGTTAGCTGGCGAGGTGTTGCTACCGCTAGTCGATGTTGATCTGCAACTCGACAGTGGCACCCACTCAAGAATTCGTGGCGTTGGTGATCTCACGCTCGGCTTCGGCCTCCAGTGGGCGCCCAAAAAGATTGGGAACGGCGTCTTTGTCCACCGTGCAATGATCGACGTGGGAGTGCCTACCGGGAAATACAACGATTCACGCCCAGTAAACCCCGGCAATCATTTCGTTGTCGTCGACCCCTACTATGCTTTCACTTACGAGCGCAAGAAGGTGGAGTTGAGCACGCGACTCCACTATCTGTGGAACTCCACCAATAACGATCCGTTTGTTGGATTCGGCATTAAAAGCATGCAGCCCGGTCAAGCCTTTCACGTCAACTACGCGACCTCCTACGAACTGTTCAAGAACGTGAGGCTAGGATTCAACGGGTACTGGTTGCAGCAGTCGACCAACCACGAGATCAACGGCGTTGCCGTACCCAATTCCAAGGAGCGCACCGTTGGCCTTGGCCCGGGAATTCAGTTTGGCGGCGGAGGAATCTGGTTCCGCGCGAATAGCTACATCGAAACAGATGTGCGCAATCGTCCGAGTGGAATCAAGGTGACTTTCCGCATCTCCAAAGCACTGCCGACCGCGGAATCCCAACCGTAGAGTGCGGTCGGCAAAATACCATGGCTTTTTGAGGTGCGGATTAGTAACGGGAAGTCGGCATCTCGCCAACAATCTGTGCGTCACTGCTAGTGGGTTTGTCGGTACTAATCCGACGGGCGACTCATAACTTCCCAGTTGCCCGATCACTTCCATTAAATGATCGAAGAAATATCAGCCAATAATGCTCGACGTTAGTCCGGAATGGCAGGATACGCGAAGTCTCTCTAAAGCAGAGTGTCAATTCGGCAGATTGAGTTTCTTCAAGAGCGCGCCAAATCGCGGGTCGTTGTCCAAGCTGTTCAGTAGGGGCTCCACTTTTGTAAACATCATACTGGGATCACGTTGGGCATAAGCTCGGTCCAGCCACTCGAACGCTTCGTCGGTCTGGTTGCGGAAGGCATGAATCGTGGCGAACTCGAACGCACTATCTATGTGGTACTTCGCAATCAACTCCCCGAATGCGGCGTCCGATTGTTTTTCCCGACTAATCGAGTCTTGATGAGAGCAGCGTACTCCGCTTTGGCTTCTTTATAGGCGGGCAAGTCGGGATCGGCGTCTCGCCACAAGGTCAAAAACTCTTCGTAGGATTTGCGGGCGGATGCCTTGTCGCCTATCAGTCTCTGTGCACGACCGAGTTGAAGCCGGGCCAGCGGGCCAGTGATATACCCCTGGCACAAACCCGGATTATCGATCAGCTTCTGGAATTCGCCCGCTGCTGATCGGCCATCTCCTGACTCCAGGTAGGCCAGGCCACGGATGTAGGCCGGGTACATGTAATCGAACGACTGGGTGACCGCGAGGTCGTAGCGGATGGTGCCGCGGAGCAAATCAATGGCGGCGGCGGGATCGTGCTGTTGCAACTTGACCGCGGCGCGAACTGTGG
>Ga0207087_1080_pt2 | contig 19623 bp, 28 predicted proteins | sample Alteio_BWMinHeat_51_FD_153544 | JGI IMG/M metagenome (GOLD analysis project Ga0207087, IMG submission 153544) | Enriched cells from forest soil in Barre Woods Harvard Forest LTER site, Petersham, Massachusetts, United States -... | ecosystem: Environmental > Terrestrial > Soil > Temperate forest >... | reverse complement strand
CCATGTAAATGGACGTCCAATTCGCCCCCGTCATATTGTCCACGCGAACCACCGCCGCCCGATATTCCGCATCGGCGATGTAAATCTTGCCTGCATGGTCCACGGCAACCCCAATCGGAGATACCAAGGAATAGATGTAGCCGTTGATCACTGGAGACTGAGTCAACGTGGTCAAATTCGTGCCTTTCAAATCGTCCATGCGAACGACCCGTTTGTTTCCGGGGTCCGCCACATAAATCCGTCCGCTCGCGTCAAATGCAACCGGCGAGACGTACTGCGTTAACCCGCTCATGGTTGTCCAGTTCGTGCCGTGCATGTCGTCCATGCGAACTAGCCGGTTGTTGCCTGTGTCCATCACGTAAATCTTGCCAAGGGAATCAACGCTTATGGCCGACGGATTCATGAACTGGCCGACACCGGAACCCCGCGTGCCGAAGCTCGTCCAGTTCGTGCCATGCATATCGTCGATGCGGACGACGCGGCTGTTGTAAGTATCGGCGATGTAAATTCTGTGCGCGGAATCCAGCGCAAGGCCGTACGCGCCGTAAAACTGCCCGACACCGCTTCCTTGCGTTCCATACGTGATGAGGTTGGTGCCGTTTAGGTCGTCCGAGCGGAGAATTTGGCCGCTATTTGAGAAGTAGAACGGCGTGTACGCGGAATTATAGGCTGTGGTTCCCTTGGCTGCAGCGCCTCCTGTTCCAAATCCCTGATTGGTAACGCCGTTGATCGCTTCAGCCGCGCCATTCACGCTCCAGGTGCCGCTAATGTAGCCAGTGAAGCTGTAACCACACGTGACATGGCCGCCCCTGCCCCCGCCTGAGCAGCTTTCCGTGAACGTCGCACTCGTAAAGCTCGCGCTTAGCCTCATGGTCCCGTCATTGGAAACGTAGTTCAGGCTGCCGCCGGCGCAATGGCCCGCGCTGGTGGTGGGGCAGTGAATGGCCAAAGTCCCGGCGGGAGTGGCAACGCTCGAGTTGATGATGACGCTTGAGCCTACCGATGTTAAACCACCGGAATTGGAAAAGCCGCCTTGATCGGCGTACGCGAGGGGAGTGAAGAAGGTTAGAAGCGAGAGAACAAGCGTCTTTTTCATCGAGGCACCTTACCCTTATTGATCGAAAAGAAGTGTGGAACGTAAAACCCAGAACGGGGCCTCTTGCAAGAACTAACAATCAGCCAGCTTGGTCGATCTGAATATCAAAAGCGCGTTAAATTTCGGATATTCTCTAGCTTCCACGCAACCGATTCTATCACAGCGCCTATGCGGATAATCAACTCGAACCTCTGTCGGTTTTGGGGGGGGGACCTACCGAGAATTCCATCCGTATCAGCCAGGATCCTTGTGGCATGCTAATCGCAGATCCCGTCGATGCACTTTCCTTGTTGGCAAGCACATCGGAGTCTAACGACTGGCAGTCTCTGCCTCGTCCTCTCGTCGAGTGCATCCAAGGTGTAATCCTCCGACCTGCGCAATCGCTACCACGCGCCCCTGTTCCGGCGGTTCCACTGCCCTGGACTCCGGGGCGCCTTGCCCAAGGCCAAATGCGTACGGGACCGCTGATAGTAGGCAAAATAGCTGTGCAGCGTTCGCCGCAACGATCTCTCATTCCACACGATCACGTGGTCCAGGCACTCGCGTCGGATCGAGCCCACCAGTCGTTCCGCAAAGGGATTTTGCCAGGGGAATCGCGGTGCAGTAAGCACTTCCTCCATTCCCATATCGCGGGTCATGGCAGCGAAGTCTGTTCCGTAGATGGCATCTCGATCCCGCAGTACATATCGGCATGCCTGATCCCAGGGAAACGCTTCCCGCATCTGCTGCATGGTCCACTCCTGCGTGGGATGTTCCGTCACCCCGAAGTGCACCACTCGGCGTCGCTCATGCGACAGCAAGACAAAGATGAACAGGACCCGGAAGGTCGCCGTTGGCACGGTGAAAAAATCGATGGCCACGGTCTGCGTCACGATGATTTGTCAGGAAGGTTCGCAAGTCTGTCCTTTGAGGGCCTCCGGCCCGCGAAGCTTCATGAAGGCGGTTTGCGGGACCGAGACAAATACCTGGCTACCGTAGATTGCGCCACGGCAATGCCCAATTTGAGCAGGTCTCCGTGAATGCGGGGTGCACCCCACAAAGGGTTGGCTTGGCTCATGCGTCGAATTAAATCACGAATGTTTGCCGTTCGGTGGCGACTCCAAAATCCTCGGCACGACTCTTATCTTCAATGACGTTGTCCAGGTGAGTTTCTCGGCGCGACTGCTTCCGGAAGCGAAGACGATGCGAACTTCGGAAGGCGCCCTTCTTGAAGCGGTTGGTGTCGCGCGCGAGCAGGTGCAAGCGCCGAGCAAGGAGAATGTTCTCGATGCTTTGAGCCGGTCCGCCACCCGCCTCCGCGAAAAACTTGGCGAAACATTGGCCTCCGTTCAGAAGTTCGATGTTCCTCTCGAAGCGACAACGTCTTCACTGGAAGCTTTAAAGGCTTACAGCATGGTCGGCAGAACGGTGCGAACCAGGGGCAATGCGGCGGCAATTCCTATTTGTATACGCGCGGTCGAACTCGACCCTACTTTCGCGGCGCGCTTGATGGTACGCGCGCCTTCTCGTGGAGAGGGGCGGAAGAATTGAGTTCCGCGAATTCAGGGACACAAGACTTTGTCTGCAACTGCCGCGGCAAAGCAGTAACAACGAATCGTTGGAGATACAGAAAATAACCGGCCACCCTGAATGCATTAGGAGCGGGGAAAACCTGTCGTAGGTTCTGCTCTGCTGTGCTTGGATTGACGCATTACTTCCGGGTTGCTCGTCAATCGGGCAAAACCGTGACAGGTGTCTCCCGCCTCACGGCGGTTGTCGTGTCCAACAGAGTGGGACGGTCCGGGTTGACAATCAACGGCGGCGCGCATGGTTTTGCTGAGTTTCTGTTTAAGCATACTTCCTGGTTCGCTCACAATGGTCAAAGCTGGGCCACTCTGAACTTACAATAGTTGAGATATGCTTTCAACATGACGCATCCTTCAGGGTCCGAGGTTCGGCCGGCCACCATCCTCGTAGATGTACAGCTGCAAAAGACGGCCGCCGAAGAGCACGATGCGTCGCTGCAGGAATTGAGGCAACTGGTTGAAACGCTGGGGTGGGATATCGTCGGAACGCTTACGCAAAGACTGCAATCCCCTACGGCTGCGTCTCTCATCGGGCCGGGAAAACTGAATGAGCTAAGCGAACTCGTGAAGGCGCCCAGCATGGCCGAAAGCGTGGTGTTCGATCACGAACTAACCCCCACACAAGTGAGAAACATTCGAGAAGCGACCGGCGTCGAGGTTTACGATCGACCGGCCATCATCCTCGAGATTTTTCATCGGCATGCTCGCACCAAAGAAGCGCAACTTCAGGTGGAGCTGGCAAGACTCAAGTACCTCGCGCCCCGCGAGCGCGTGTCCGGGGCCAAAGAGCGAAGGGGTGGAGGACGTGGCGCAAGAGGGGTCAGCGAGTCCTTTCATGAGATCGAGCGCCGGAAAGTGCGGGACCGCACCAGCGAGCTGCAACGAGAGCTCAAAGCGGTCCATCGAGAGCAAGTCGAGCGTCGTCGTCATCGCGAAGGTTTGCCGAAGGTCGCCATCGTCGGCTACACCAACGCCGGAAAGTCTTCACTCATGCGGGCGCTCACTTCGAGCGAAGTGCTCGTGGCCGACCGGCTCTTTGCCACCCTGGATACCACCGTGCGAGCGTTGCACCCCGAGACGCAACCCCGGATTCTCGTTTCCGACACGGTTGGTTTCATTCGAAACCTTCCCCACGATCTGGTGGCCTCATTCCGGTCGACTCTCGACGAAGCGCTGGACGCCTCCCTTCTGCTCCACGTAGTGGATGCGGCCGATCCGGCGTTCCGATCTCACATTCAGGTGACGAAAGAAGTGCTCGACGACATTGGGGCGGGAAAGCTCCCGTCTCTGGTGATCCTAAACAAGATCGACATCGTCGATTCTTCGCGAAAGGCTTTGCTGGAGAAAGAGTTCTCCGAGGCCATTGCGATGTCTGCGCTCAATCCCCAGGACATCGAGGCACTTCACTCTCGTCTCGTCTCTTTCTTTCTCGATACTATGACTGAGGTGGAGCTTGTCGTTCCCTACGGCAAGGAAGGTGTGCTCGCCGACATTCGCAAGAACGTCCACGTGCTCAGCGAGTCGTACGAGGAAAAGGGTGTTTGTCTCAAGGTCAAGGCGAACCCTGGCACACTTACCGCCGTGAAGCAACGGCTCGATTCGTAAGAACTCCCTCAGAGCGTCCAGGCTCGTGTCGATGGCCTTGCCCGCCGCCGCAGCCAGCGAGAGGAAGACCATCGCATAGAATATGTGCTCCACTTGGCGGATCAAAAAGAACCGGGCAAGTCTGTACTCGCCGCCGGACCCTACGAAATATCTCTGCAGAATCGAGTTGGGAGAATTTGGAACGTTCCATTCCAAGGCCGCCATGCCATAGCTCTTGCTGAAGATGATCTTTCCGTCCTTAGCCACCAGTACGCTTCCCATGAACATCTGGGCATCGACATAAGGCTGCTCAACTCGCTGGAAACGGAAGCCCGGCGCTTGAGTACTGGAGCTCTGAGCCAGCACTGCGAGGGCAATCGCTGGGAGTAGCTTCCGAAAAAGCCGCTTAGGCGATCGCGTCATCCGGCGATTGTACCTGCTGGTAAACCTCAGGGAAAGATAGATAACGATAAACGCCGTAGCGTTGACCGAACCGATCATTACGGGGTGGTCGGCGATCTGATGCCGGCAGAGGACAAGCCGAATTTGCTAGACCGTTGTACGGGCTAACGCCTGTGCCGGGGTTCGAGTCCCTCCGTCTCCGATCACTTCACGGGTTCCCAGCCCTCTGGCAGCATATCGAATGCCAGCGTGTCACGGTAGGCGTACTGATTGCCCTCCATTACGGCCACTGGCGTCAACATATGCCAGATGCGATCATCGTCGAAGACGTAACACTCACCCGATTCGCGCATCGTGAAGCGATCCATTTCCTGCTTGTCATTGTCGGTTATTATGACTTCGCCACCCTGAGCGCCGCAGCGGCCCACTAGATGCGTGGCGATGTACTTTTCCCCGTCTTTATGTAAGCCCGGTGGACTCGTGTCGCACGGCCGGCCAGGCGCAGCCGTGAACCTTATTAGATGAACGTTGACCAAATACTTCGTACCCACCGTCGACAGCGGTAGGTAATAAAGATGGTGAGCAATCATCTTGCGAACGCCTATCGAACCGGCGATCGCTCGGGGCAGCGGAGCGTACTCTCGCGGTTGGCCGCCGATTGTCGTGTTGTATTTTTTCAGCTGCACATAGGGCGTGCTCTCTTCGCTCAACCAAACCTTTACACCGCCCTCAACAATCTCGGCCCTGACACGATTTAAAGAACGATACCTGTCGCCCCCATCGTAGTATTTGTCCTTTGGAACGGACCAGGCAGCACGGGACAACGCTTCCAGCGAGCGCGCTATGTCTATATCAACCCTGAGCGGCTGACGACTGAACCCGCGCTCGACGAGGTCGCTTCGCGACCTGGCATTGGTTGCAACCGGAATAAAACTATCTTGACCCATGATTGCTCCTGATAAATGCTTGACGATTGCATGACCAACCACCACTGCAAGGGCCATGCGCGCGCGCAAATTATAGCCGACGCAGCCCATTACAGAGGACACGGCACGTGCCGACGATTCTGGGCGGGTGTAGGCTTTAGCGGCCAATCTCTGCCCATTTTCGCGCCTCTACTGATGATTGACGTCTTGTGGGGTGACGTGCACATCGCGCACCAGGGCAGATCTTCAATGAGCTACGATTCCTTTTATCCCACTTTCCGCAGCGCTTGAGCTTCTAAGATCTTAGCTGGAAGCGGAACTTCGTCCTGCTAAAAAAATCCAACTGGAAAAGACATACCGACGGGCATGGTTGAACAGAACGCTCATCACGTTCCGAATTTTACAGCCAGTCCCCGCTGATCGCTCGAGACGCTTAAGCCACAACTCCACCTAAACGGCCTTGATGTTCGGTAGTAGGTAGTCTCCCCAACGCCGCACAATCCATTTTCCGAGATAGCCTTGATAGACTCTCTCGGCAGAGTACGCGATGCGGGTGTTCGAAACGGCCAACTTCACGCTGGTGAAAATGATCAGCCAGCTGGGCCAGCGTCATGAATTTTCCTGTCATGCGAATGTCTGAAGCATTTATTTCTTGCACTAATCCCGACGTCATCTGGCGCGCTGAAGCTATGTCGCGCAATTGCTCGGCAGTACCCAAAACGATCCGGCGATGTTCCCACCATCTGTAGTACCAAACGTCTGGCCCCAATTTTCGGTGTTCTCGAAGCACACTTCCCTGCTGCATGTCATCCTCCTCCTTTAGCTTGAAATGCCGACGTGACGGCGCACTTGATCGTACTAACGCGGCCTTGGTCAGGGAGATACTTGGGAGTGGAATTTAGGATGCTGCACGTGCGAGACGAGAGTGCTTGCGACGGCCGCGGCAAAGCAGTGGCAGCGAATCGTTGGGGATACGGAAAATAACCGCCCACCTTGAATGCATTGGGGGAAGGGAAAACCTGTCGTAGGTTCTGCTCTGCAGTGCTTGGATTGACGCATTACTTCCGGTTAGCGCGTCACCTGCTAACTATATCGGTGTAGAGATCGAGAAGCGACTTCCTGTCATTGAATAGCCTGCCGCAGACTTGACGATTTTTCGTCGTCGGCTTCGCGGGCATCCCTGCTTGAGGGCCGACTGACTTCCTAGATAAGCTTGTCCTATTCTTCTCGAAGGGCAATGAGGGGGTCCACTCGCGTGGCGCGGCGAGCGGGACCTGCGCAAGCAAAAAAGCCAACGAATAGCACAATAGCGGTGACAGCGCCCGATGTCCATGGATCGTTTGAACATCTTCAGGCATGCGCTTGAAATCAGCACGCGTGCCGCCGCTTTCGCCCAGCCCGCGCATATCCAGTGTGACCGTGTTGATTCCCGCACTGGCCAGTTGGGCTGCCACGCCGTCCCACGATTTGCGGTCGCGGTTGCTCTGATGCAGCAGCAACACTCCGGGCCCAGGCTTAGCCGCGGCAAAGTAAGTGTCCTTCAGCGGCGTGCCGTCGGACGCCTTCAGGTTAACTACGCGTGGCAGCGGCGGCGATGTCTGCGCCCTCGCTGCGCTAGGCGTGGCGACAAGCAGGCAGGCTGCTAGTACACCGGCAGGCAGTTTCATCCGGGTCCTCCTCGGGAATTGCGTTGGCAATACTTTCAGTCACAGTGCGTAACTACGGGTTTTCTTGACTGCTCATACACTTCGCGGATGGCGTTGATCACCGTCTCCGGCTCGTCGAATTGAATGTATTCGGAGCTGTGGCGCGCGAATATCTGTTTGGCATTCGACGAGAGTCCGAGCCAGCGTGCTTGCGCCAGGGTGATCTCTTTCTCGTATTTCATTTGCTCCGGAGTGTCTGCAGGCTTCGTTTCCAAATGGCCCACGCCGTGGTTGCCGGAGGTGAGCACCCGAATGGGCCGCGCACCGAATGAGCGGCGGTGCTGCTGCATGTATGTCTCATCCGTTGGTGTCTGCTCCATTTCAGACATGTAAGCGTCATACATGGCGACCTTAGTCTGCGCAATTTTTAAGAGCTTGGCGTTCAATTCGGGGGACCACTCCGCCTCCGGCAGACCGCGAAAGAACTGCTGCGCGCACGTGCTTCGCAGCTCGCCGGGATGCGACGGCAACATCGGCAGGGGCTTGTGTTCGGCCGCCGCGTTACGACATTCACGCAGCTCAGCGATGATCCTAAGCTCGCCGCGACGTCGCTCTTCCGCCTTCGCCTTCGGTTCGAATTCGTCGGGATCCGCATCGATCATCACCAGTCCCGCAACTTCGGGCATATACCGGGCCGCAAACACCCGCATATTGTCCCCACCGAAAGCAGCAGCTGCCAGGATGTAGGGCGCGTCAATGCCGGCATTGTGCAACGCCGTATGCAACTCGTCGGCGATACGCACGCTGGTACGCGGCATAGGGCCAGGTTCGCTAAATCCAGCTCCTGCGCGATCGTAGCTGCAGGCGCGCGTCCACTTGGCGATCTCCGGCTGCACCTTCGACCAGGCAGGCGCCCAGTCTTCCCACCCGGAATCGAAGACGACTGTGGGCGAACCACTCCCGATGCAGTAGAGATTCAGCCGAAATCCCCCCGCGTCAACAAGTTGGCCAGGCCGCGCGTAAACGGCGTCGGCGGGAGCGCTGCCGGTGCTCGCTGCCTGCCGGCCAGACGCAACGACGGTGGAGACAAATACTACCAAAAGGAGCAAGGAGATTCGCGTTCGCTTCATCTTTTCACCTCTTCTGCGTCTTTGGAAGCCGACGGTTTCATCCGCGGAGGCCGCGCAGCGCTCCTTAGGGGATTCCGTCAGCTCAGATGCCGGTGTACCAGGCATAGCCCCCCTCTGCGGCCGCAGAGCCGAGGCCTTTGCCAAACCCTTTCAAACTATCTGTGACCGTCAGGCGATTGATGAACTTGCCGTTCTTGTAGCCGATTTGCCGAGGGAGCCGGATGCGAAGCGGTCCACCGTGTGCGACTGGAAGCTCACTCCCATTCATGCTGTAACAGAGACTTGTCTGCGGATGCAGAGCATCGGCCATATCGATGCTGTCCCACCAATCGGGTTCCATCGAGACATACACGACGTATCTGGCTTGAGGGTGGACCCCAACAAGGTGCAAGACATGGGAGAGCGGCACGCCGATCCACTCGGCTATATAGGACCAGCCCTCTTCACACACGAGTTCGGTAGTCTGGCTGCGAGACGGATAGCTCTTCAGGTCCGCAATGGAGAGCGACGCAGGTTCAGCGACCATACCATCGACGGACAGTCGCCAGTCCGCGAAGCCTCCGGCTTGCAGGTGCTTAAACTCTGCCGTGGGGGGCGCTCCAAGTTCGTTCGGGAATGGACGCGGGGAAATCTGGCTGCGCGGGAATTCGCGCGCCAAGGAATGCCTCGTCAGTAGCCGCTGCGAGGCATAAGTGAGCGTTTCGCCGAGGCCGTAGATTCCGCCATGATCGGGAGGCACCAATCCATATTTCTGCGCAAGGCGCGCTGCCACTGCCAATCCCGATGCGCCCGCCGTGGCCGCGAGCCCAGTTAAGATCAGTTTTCGGCGTGAAAGGTCGATCATGTGTGCTCCTTGCGTGCAGCGATGCGTCCCGTGATCATCGCGCCGGTGCGGTTCCTGAATCCGGCAAGACAAACCATCGCGACATGAACAAGCAGGAACAGCAGAAGAGCGACTGAGATAAAGAAGTGAATCGTGCGAGCCGACTGACGGCCACCGAGCAGAGTAACTGAGGCCGGAAAGGCGGACATAAACCCAGGCGACAGCGCCAAACCTGTCCAGATGACCAATGGGAATAGAACGAAAATTACAAAGACATAAATGAGGCGCTGAAACACGTTGTACGCGGAGGCCTCCGCCTCACTTGGCCGTTGAAGACGCAACGGTCTTGCGACTGAGCTCGAGAGCGCCCGCCAGGAAAGATTCGCCCTGGTAGGGAGCAAGTTTTTCCGGAAATGTCCAGTGAGCAGACCGGAGATTGCATACAGCAAACCTGTAAGCACCGCAATCCAGGCAGCTTCAAAATGCAGCGCGCGGCTCCAGCCGTTCTGGTCCGGCAGCACGTACCCGTAACCAGTCGGCACCAGCGGTCTCGAGGAAGGGATGTGCAGTTGGAACAGCGGAGTAGTCAACACGTTGCCGGTTTCGCCCCAGTAGAAGCGAGGGTGAGAGATCAGAATTTCCACACCGGTAAGGAGCAGGGCGAAAAAGCAGAGAGTGATGATCCAGTGAGTGACGCGGACGAGGACAGAGTGCCTCGTCGCAAGCGTTGTGACTGGGGCGGTCGAAACAGAGTTTGATATGCAAGCTTCGACCGGTACCCCCGCGGATTCCAGTGTCTCCATTCTTGGCGGCCCTCCGACTTTAGCTACTACATGCTAAGGCGATTCTACTACGCAATACGGTTTCTATGCAATGAGACGCGGCAGGGTCACGTCGGTGAGCGAGGATTATGTAGTGGTCAGTGCTTCAGGACAAAGCAGCCCCGCCATTCCTTCCAAACCACTTAGGAATGATTGGTTCATACAGCTTCAACCCACAACTCAACCCACAAAAGCCACTGCACTGTTGCGTCCCCCACGGCGGCCGGAGCGCACAGCGCTCTGAATCTCGGCGGCTAAAAATGTATCGCACGGGTGCATCCCCGCACGCCGACTGAATCCGTTGCCTGGGGCCCTACCTGAATATACCTTGACACGTATATGCTCTGTGGAGTATATCAAGAGCATGGAATCTGTGTTCGAAATCATTGCGGAGCCGAACCGCCGCGCGATACTGAGCCTCCTGGTCTCGTCACAACAGTCGGTTGGAGAGATCGAGCGTCAACTTCGTATGCCGCAGCCGACCGTGTCAAAGCACCTGCGCGTGCTGCGCGAGGCCGGTTTCGTGGAGGCCACGGTGGACGCACAGCGCCGCCTCTACCGGCTGAAACCGGAACCCTTTCAGGAGGTGGATGCCTGGCTGGAGCAGTTCCGCCGGTTCTGGTCGGATCACGTGGATGCTCTGGAACGGCACCTCGACAGCATGGAACGTTCAAGACCAACGAGGGCAACACCAACGAAAAGCAAGACAGTGAAAAGACAACGCGGTCCAAACCGCGAACGTGACAAAGGAGAAACGAAATGAAAATCAAATTGACCAGCGTGTACGTGGACGACCAGGACAAGGCCCTGCGCTTCTATATGGAGGTACTCGGCTTTGCCAAGAAGACCGATTTCAGTCAGGGCCCATATCGCTGGCTGACCGTGGTCTCGCCCGAGGATCCGGACGGCACTGAGCTGCAGCTGGCTCTAAACAATAGCCCCGCAGCCAACGCGTATCAGCAGGCGATCCTTCAACAGCGCCAGCCCGCGGCCATGTTCTTCACCGACGACCTCAAGGGCGACTACGAACGCATCAAGGCTCGCGGCGCCGAGTTCACCATGCCGCCCACTGACGTCACCGGCTCGACCATTGCGATGCTGAACGACACCTGCGGCAACCTCATCCAGCTCACCCAGCTGGCACGCTATTCACGCTAAGGAGAAGAACGTGAGCTATCTCGAGCAGTACTCACCGGGGGCCGCAAGCGGGGCCCAGATACGAAAGGACGGAGAGAAGTGGACGCTCATTCTCGTCAGAGAACTACGCCACTCACCGGAAAAAGTCTGGCAGGCGCTTACTGAGCCAGAGCATCTGCGTGAGTGGGCGCCTTTCGACGCCGATGGGAGCCTGGGCACGGTTGGAGCCACGGTGAAGCTCACCACGGTGGGAGCACCCGCACTTCACGTTACGGAAACAAACGTGAGGCGAGCCGACCCTCCCAGGGCGCTTGAGTACAACTGGGGTGGCTTCGATATGCGATGGGAACTCGAAGCCTTGGCTGGCGGCACACGCCTGACGCTGTGGACCAACATCGGTCACCGCTTCATCTCAATGGGTGCTGCCGGCTGGCACATTTGTTTCGATGTTCTGGATCACCTTCTCAGCGGAAGTCCCATCGGCCGCATCGTCGGCCCAGAAGCCATGAAGTTCGGCGGCTGGCAGCGGCTGAACGCGGAGTACGCTAAGCAGTTCGGTATTGAAACGCCCAACTGGCCGCCTAAGGCGGCTCAAAATTCGTGAATCCAGGAGGATCGCAAACCGTGCAACAACCACGCTCTATCATGAATACCGCACTTTGGACTGTGCAAGTGTTGCGGGGCATCTTCTTCAGCCTCAACGGTTTCGGCAAAATCTTATGTTACAAGTCGGCCCTTTGGAACCAAGGGCTCCAGGAAGTGCCTTGGTTTTCCGCGGTGCCGCAGGACCTGGTCATCATCATCGGGGGCTGTGAGTTTCTTGGAGGCGTCGGCCTGATCCTGCCGGCGATGACTGGGGTCAAACCGAAGCTTACGCCGTTTGCTGCCTTCGGCCTGACGCTGGTCATGATCCTCGCGGCTGTATTTCACATCGTACGGGGCGAGTACAATTTTGTGCCTACCAATCTGGTGCTGGGAGGGGTCGTCGCGTTCATCGCGTATGGAAGGTTGTTTGTAAGACCCATCGTGCCCGCGTCGATCAGCACCTTCCACGTACTTAAAGGGCTCGTGGCTCTCGGTGCGCTGGTCCTCATCGATTTTGCTCCGGCCTGGTACAGGTGGACACACATTCACTAAGTCATGGCTCGGTTTCGCACCGACGGCGGTATCGCCGATAAAATGGAGGACAATTGATCATGAAAGAAGCTACCAAACGGTCGATTTTTCGCTGGATTCACATGGTCTTTGCCATTCCGATAGCCGGTTATATTTACAGTCCGTTTGAACAAATTCCAAACTACGCGCCCGCTACTCGGTTTGTCTTCGTTCCTGTACTCGTCCTTTCGGGATTATGGATGTGGAAAGGCCATGTCGTTCGACGGCTTATTTCGAAGAGATCGGTCTACTCCCAGGAAAACGGAGGCATAAAAGCCCAATGAATCCATCGGAACGTATTGACCAACTGATCGTAGGACTCTCAGACTGGCGTGGCAAAACGTTGGCCAACGTCCGCAAGAACATCCTTGAGGCCGACCGCGAGATAGTCGAGGAATGGAAGTGGATGGGAAGCCCAGTGTGGTCTCACGACGGAATGATCGCGGTTGGCAACGCCCACAAAGATAAGGTGAAGCTTACCTTTTCCCACGGGGCGAGCCTCCCAGATCCTGACAAGCTCTTCAACGCGGGCCTCGGAGGCAACGCGTGGCGAGCGATCGATTTGTTCGAGGGCGATAAGATTAATGAGCGTGCTCTAAAAAATCTCGTCCGTGCCGCCGTTGATTACAATCAGATCAAATTGAAGAGGAAAGCACCTCCGGGTACTCGAGCGAAAGTACATAAAAGTAAAAAGTGATGATACTACAGCTTTTCTCACTAATTCTCTTTGCGGGACTGCCTGACAATAGTGCTTGACGCTGCTGGTTTGTCTTCACAGTCACGGACAAGAGTTCGGACCGCCGAAGACGGCACCCGAGAAGCATGGCAATCACTGGCGCGGTTGGCGCGTAGAGTCTCGTTCTGAGCTCACATCACTTCCGTGCAAGGTAGCGTTCAGGGCAGTTTTCCCTAAAAATTCCCAACCCACAACCCACAGGTTGGTATGTCTTATATGACTTGCGCGGCGTTTGGCAGTCCCAGCGTGTCTTGTAAGTCGTTGTAAAATCTATTCACGCAGCGCTGTCACGGCAGAGGTCGCGAGTTCGAGTCTCGTCGTCCCCGCCATCTTTTTCAATCACCTACAAGCCTAGCCCGAGCCAAAGAGATCAGCGCGACCTATGTCTTTTGCGTGAAGTAGTAGCGGTTTCCGCCTTCATCACGCTGTGTTCCAACGAGCAACGTGCCTTCGGCCTCTAGTGCGTTTCGGTAGGCCTCGTGGCCTAGTGAGTTCGAGGTTCTTCCGGTCATGGCATCCGCCCACGAACAGCTTTGACTCGGAGCAGTGAACAGCAGTCTGCCTCCGCTTGGCAAAACGGCGGCGACCTTGGCCACATGTCATCCTCCTCCTTTTAGCTTGAAATGCCGACGTGACGGCGCACTTGATCGTACTAACGCGGCCTTGGTCAGGGAGATACTTGGAGTGGATTTCCGATGCTGCACATGCGAGACGAGAGTGCTTGCGACTGCCGCGGCAAAGCAGTGGCAGCGAATCGTTGGAGATACAGAAAATAACCGGCCACCTTGAATGGAGCAGAGGCGTCCCCGTGACGAGCTCGGCTAGTCAATCACGAGACGCTGCTGCAAGCATCCGCGAGCTGAGCCATTGCTGCTAACGCCACTGCCCCTATCGCACAGAACCTAATCCGACGGATGACCTGATAACTTTCGAGTTGCTCGTCATTCGCCCACGAATCGCGGATTGCCTGGTCGAACCCCTGCGGAACACAACAAGACTTCCGGCGAATAACCTGCGACAGCCGTGCAACGGGGGTTCACATGTTTAATGACTTCGGCCAGCCACCCTATCTTTATCTGCGGGACTGCGTCCGAGGGGACTATCTTCGTTCGATCACTAGCTTAAGTCCATCTTCAGAGAGGATGAGAGCAGAGTGATTTTCCTGCCACCATCGCACCCATGTTTCGGGCGAATCGAAAGATTGATCGGTTGTATTTTTCAACCACGACACAGCGGCAATTCGCCGCTCCTCGTTAACCTCGATATCGAGGTCCCGCGCCTTCGTCAGTGTTTGGGGCACGCTAGTCGACCAGGCTTGGTCGATTCGCTTCTTCGAAGACCCACGGCAGGTTTACCTGTTCAATACGATCCAAGAGGGCATCCGCTCCATGCTCCCGCTAAGCAGGTCTTCGTCACGATCAATTTGCATAATTGGCGACATGGTCGGCCTGCTCGATGCTTTAGGCACAGAGACAGCGGTGATCGTCGGGCACGATTGGGGCGCCCCCGTCACGTGGTACGCCGCGCTCTTGCGGCCCGATCGCTTTCGCGGCGTGATCGGTTTGAGCGCGCCGTTCATACCGCGACAACCAGTTCGTCCTACCAGCATTATGCCCCAGACCGAGGACGCGCAGTTCTTTCAGCTGTACTTCCAATCCCCAGGCATCGCCGAGGCGGAGTTCGAGCGCGATGTCCGTCTGAGCGTTCGCAGCCTCCTCTACTCGGCTTCAGGGGACGGCCCCGAAGTCGGTGTAGTGCCGCGCCGAGGTGGCTTTCTCTCGCGCTTGACGAATCCGGCATCGTTGCCTCATTAGCTCACCGAAGCGGACGTGGATTTCTACGTAAGCGAATTTGCGCGCACGGGATTTCGTGGGGGGCTGACCTGGTACCGCAACATCGACCGAAATTGGGAACTCTTAGCGCCTGTGGCTGGAGTGCAGGTGACAGTCCCGGCGCTGTACATCGCCGGGGACCGCGATCTCGTTTTGGCCTTTCGTGGGATGGACCAAATCATCGCCAACCTGTCGAAGTTTGTACCCCAGCTCCGGAGAACACTTCTGTTTCCAGGTTGCGGTCATTGGACTCAGCAAGAGCGAGCCCAGAGGTCAACCAGGCTGTACTTGAGTTTGTCCAGCGCCTGTAGACCATCATCATTCGAAATGCCTTACCAGACCCCAGAGGCAACATGCGAAAGCTAATAGACCATCAGGATTTGGAGTTATGCCCATGGCATTCCGTAGAAGGGGCCGACCAACTCATGGAGAATATTTCCACCAGCGTTCCGCTCGGCAGGTTCGGCACGCAACGCGACGCGGGATCAAGCGAGCGGTGATGGCTGTGGCGCGCACCATGCTTACCATCGCCTACACCATGCTGAAGACCGGCCGCAGCTACCACGAGCTCGGCGGGAATTATCTGGAGCACATCAACCGAGATCAACTCCAGCGGTATTTTGTCAACCGACTACAGAAGCTTGAGCTTACGGTGACCGTGGTACCAACGGCCTGACTTTATTTTTGAAAGAGAATCACCGATGGACAGTCAAAAGATTTACCTGCTAGCAGAACTTACCGCTCTACCCGAATTCCTGGATGACGTGAAAGGCGAGCTCAAGCAACCACTCATTCCTACGCTTCAAGAGGCCGGTTGTGAAGGAATGTTCGAGACGTCACGGGAGGGCGACCCGCATAAGCTGGTCTTCTTTGAGATCTTCTCCTCTTCGGCGGCACATAGGTTTCACCTTGAACAGGACTACATGAAGCGGCTGTTTACAGTATTGGAGGGCAAGTTGGCTGGAGCCACGATTATGACCAAGTTGAATGCACTCTTGTTTGCTTTTCATCTCCGGCCAGGAGTTGAATGAGGAAAGCGGCGAACTCTTTGGTGGCACACTTTAGGCTCTTGCCTGGGAACAACGGGCGAAGAACTGGGTCCTTGCCGACGCGCGCGTAGAACGCTGCGGACATCCTCCTGCAACCCTCTTCAGCACCAAGTGCTTCCAGCAATGCACTCGGAGCGCGCAGCGAAGCGATGGTATCCTCCGGCGTTACTCGCCGGAAGCGCGGCAGCGATCACTCAGGGGTTTCCAGTGCATCGTCGGCTACTCTTCCCTGATCCGATTGTGGAAGAGTAGCCCGTCATCCATAACGCCCGTGTCAGAGTCGCTTAAGGTTGAGGTCGCACCACTTCTAATTGATTCCAGTTGCCGTTGAGCTTGCCGTTCGGATTGAAGTTCGGGTCGTCACTCATGACGTACTCATTGGCGCCATTGAGCCAGGCGTGGTCGTACTGGTTGCTGAGCTCGAACGTTCCGCCAGTCGCCGGGTCGCGGAAAGTCTGCACGCCGCGGATGAGCTGGTCCTGGCCAAGGAAGGCTTGGTTGGCGCCGGCCATCTGATTTGCCGTGACTCCGTTGATGACGTCGGCGACATGCTGCCGGAACGCGGCGATGATCGCCGCCTGCTTCGCCAGTTCCTCCTGCTTCTTCTGGTACAGGGAGGCAATGATGCCGTTGCTCCATCTCCGCCATTCCGGCTCGGGATGAATGGTGCTGGTGATCATCTTGAACAGCTTGTCATTGGCATCGAGCTTGCCTTTTGGAGCGTGGAAAAACAAGACGTTCACGGCGTGCCAATCATAAGCCGCGCCGCGACCGCCTGCCGGCATTGTGTGCACGACAATGGCCGCCGCCATCCATCCCTCGGCCGGTTGCCCTTTGTCGTCGTCGAAAGCGACGCGCACGCGAGCGGCGTCAACGCGAGTGTTGCCCGTGTTGCCTCCGGCAGCCGCAGGGGGCAGCCCGAGTTGGTGGCGGACCATCTCCTCGAGTTCCGGAAAGGGTTCAGCCGATACGAGGGTCGTGTTTTTGCACACCTTGGTACATTTCGGGACCATGTCCTGACGCAGAAACTCCTCTGCCCGGACCGGCGCGCGGACCGGACACGCTTTCATGCCGAACTTCACGTCGTTCTGGTTTTGCGTCTGCATCTGCCGCTGCCCGGCTGGATCGTCGATGTACTGCCATGTGAACTGTGGAAGAATCTGCAGCTCGATGGAGTTGTCGGAGCTGTTGGCGATTCCAACGACCGAGAACCAGTCGCCGAAACATCCGCCCTCGGCCACGCCCACATTCACCCAGCCCTTGAATTGCCAGTCTTTCGGGATCATCAGGTCATAGGCGGCTTTTCCCTGACCCAGGCCCTGGTCGATGATCTTGACCTGCTTCATCAAGAAGTAATGCTCTCCCGAGGCGGCTGAAGCAGTTGATGGGGCGGTTGACGCAGAACCGGCGTCGTTGTGGTGCTGAACCGGAGCCGCAGGCGGACTGGCCGCTGCGGGAGCCGGATTGGCGGCTGGAGGAGCAGGATTAGCAGCCGCAGGAGCCGGACTGTCGGCAGAACTCGCATCGCCGCTCGATTTCCCCACGGCACTAAGGATGGCCCGTTTACAGCCGTCCGAAACTTCGTCTTTGTGCTGTTTGAGGCAGGCAAGGATTCGCCCACCGCCGGGAGGTATACTAGGGCAAACCTTCTGCACGTCGGAGGCACACGCGGTGCGGGCATCCGAAAGTTGAGGCGACGCAGCCTGCGCGGTCGACGTTTGCGGCCGAAGCAGAGACTCGGCGAGAACAGCAATCACGCACAGAATCAACAACGTTCTAGACCTCGGCATCTGGGCCTCCTGTCGCACGGAATTAGTGGTAAATGCTAATCAACCGAAACTTCCTTTTTGACTCGCAAGAACGACAGCGATTTTACACTTCTGCCGGGCGGATCAGATTTGCTGCGGCATCTCTCTTCTGGAAGAGAGCCTACAGTAACCGCCGTCTGTCTGCACGAGAGAAGTTGTGGGGCTGGCGCCTTCGACCGTTGGCGGCAACGGCCGGTTTGTGAAGTCTGGAACACTGCCCTCGAAGTTATGCAGATTAACAAACACACCCGAGGGATCCATTTGGTAGATCATGCCGCATCCGAAAGCCTTGACTCTGGACGCGTAGTCGGCTATCCGGAATCCAAAAACGGGGGTCGAGAAGGTCAGAACTCGACCAACCTTCGATGAGAGGTCGCTTCCTCGGACCGGACTTCTGGCCGAAATGGTTTTGGTTAGCCCCGTGATCCCGCTCGCAATGGTGAATTCGATTAACGCGCTTACCTCAATCAGCGTCCAACTTCGGGCTGAGACGTTGGGACCAATTTATTTCGTTGGGACCATTGGACCAAAAACCCCTGTTTTATGGGCCTTTTCAGTGGGGTTAGCGGCGTAAGGACAATAGAATCATCGTGATTTATGGAGCGGGCGATGGGAATCGAACCCACGTCCGAAGCGTGGGAAGCTAGGAACAAAAAACTGGAAACGCTTGACCTGGCGGCACTTAGCAGGTCAAGGGCGGAACCAAAAGATGAACCAAGTAAGACGCGACTCTATCGGAATTGGCGACGACGCCGACCGCGGGGAACTCGGTTGACAACCGGAGAGCGGGCCATCTCGGAAGCAGGGCTGGGTTGCCGGATCAATTCGGGAGCGTACGTATAGAAGTCAGAATCATCCAGCCTAACAAAACCCAAGTCTGTCCAGAATCTGGCAAGCCTGGCAAAATCAGCGAGTCTCTTCTCTTCAAAGCCCGGCTGTTGCCGCATTTCGATGTGTTCCTCATCTTCCCAATTGGAATACTGCAAGGGAAAAGGCTTGCAAGTGATCAGTCCGCAATGTGTTCCGAAAGTCGCAATCGTTTCCCGCACGACTTGAGCACCGATTCCCTTCCCCCGATAATTCGCGTCGAGTTGGATGCTTTCAATGAATAAAACATCAAGCCCCATTATTTGGTCCTTGTACAGGTCATGTACAGACTGATTCCAGTCATCCGTCTCGGGATCGAACAGCGCCTCATAACATTCGAAGACCGACGAATCGATGGAATCCATTGCCTCAAAAAGGCTTTCCTGCTCGTTCAGCGCACGACCTCGCAAAACGAGGTACGCGTCGATTTGACCGATCCTGACTTCGTTGTCAGATTCTCCTTCGAACTCTAAAATTTCGCCTCGAAGCGCGGGCACAATGCGGCATGGTTCTTGGCTGTCACAGTCAGCATGGACAGCGAAGCGAATGTGAGGCATGTCAAAAATCCTGTTCAACCCAAGGCCAAGGTCGGCTGATGGAGGATAGCACCAAGCTTCGATTGGGGACAGGCGCCAGAATTTGCGGCAGAATTTGCGATGGGGGCCGTTCGATTCCAGGACACCACCAACTACCACACCGTCTGGTCCAGCGGGATTCTCTTGAAGGCCACTCCAGTGATTGCGGATTGCGTAGACATTGTGTTCTCGATCAGCGTGAATGGCGGCATTCTGCCGCACTGGATCAAGCGAGCCGAATGGCATTTCCAGCTGCTGAATCTTGGCAATCTCTACCGCGAGCACGCGCCCGACTGAAACCATCGGAACGGAAACTCCGCTGCGTGGTAGACTCCCAGCCGTGAGTGAGAACAATCCAACCCGCCGCGAAGTTCTGCTGGGAATGGCTGCCGTGCTTCTTCTCGATGGCGCCCTGGAGGCTGAGGCCACCGCTTCCTCCGTTTGTTTTCTGAGCACAGTTGAGATGGCCCG